>Ga0209390_10008278_pt1 | contig 12925 bp, 7 predicted proteins | sample BON01_FD_187212 | JGI IMG/M metagenome (GOLD analysis project Ga0209390, IMG submission 187212) | Freshwater microbial communities from Lake Bonney liftoff mats and glacier meltwater in Antarctica - BON-01 (SPAdes) (version 2) | ecosystem: Environmental > Aquatic > Freshwater > Ice > Glacier... | reverse complement strand
TCAGAAGCAAGAACATTATGTGGAATCACTGAATTCGCATTATATTTCTCCTGATGTAATTTAATTGCATCCCTCGACTTGACAGCTATGTCCCCTGCAAACGCGTTCCATGAAGTAGCTACTAAAATATTTAAAAATACTTTATACATTAAAATAGTGTGTAATTGGGTTTCAAATCTTGTTCCATTTACTTTTGGTGCATAAAAAATGGAAACTCCTGAAAAAAAATATCGAGCAAATCGACCATTTTTGAAACATTTGTTGGGAAAAGTTACCGTTAAATGTGTACGGTTTCATTTTAACTTGAACATACTTTATAACGATTCAAGTTTGAAAAAGATGTGGTTTCTTTATTCACTGGTGGCATTGTTGATGTTTATGCAAGAGCAAGTGCATGGAGGTAAACTAGTGGGTTCGTTTCGAGGCTCCAATTCATGGTTGTTCTTAGATAAGTTCGCCTTCTTTCCAGCCTACGGTGCTGCACCAGGTAATTTGCACGTGAAGCTTGATTTTCCTAGTAAAAACTTGATTGATCCAACTATGCTCATGTACTTTATGGAAGATCCTGAGCAAACTACTAAAAACGACGTTCGGTCTGAATTCGGGTACTGGGAAGCTGTTTACGCACAACAACTAACATGTCCTGAAATTGCCCAAAAAGCAACAGAAGGTGGCGGTATATTTATACAGTTGCGCACTGCCGCGCATTCTACTTCTTCTTTTACGGGTGATGCTGGTGAAACTCGCACTGCTTTTGAAATGCAATTCAATTTCACCACTAGCAAAACAAGATGGGTGTTCATTTCTGTAGGCAATTGTGCGGTTAAATCTTCATATTGTAATGGTGCATATTGCTCCAATTCACTGGATGTAGGCTATGATTTAACCATGAAAAATGGTGATTCTTTCTTCAGCGCCGATGAAGCATGGTTCAAGGAGGTAAGCATCGTTTTCTTCGTGTTCTATATTATACTTTCTGGATTGACTTTGTATACTCGACGTCTTTTGAAGGCAGAAAAGAAATACCATCATTCGGTACGCTTACTTGCGTATTCTATTTTTGCATCGCTTTGTAGTACAATGTTTGCTACCATTCTGTATTGCCACTACGACAATACTGGAGAGCATCTGTCCAGTATTCAAGGTATCGGCATCATGTTTTCAATTGTTGCTGAAGTTTTGCTCCTACTGATGACAATTCTCGTTGGAAAAGGTTGGACTATCGTACGACGCAAGATTTCAGCGACAGGAAGAGTCAAAATTGCAATCTATATCACCGTCTATACAGTAGCTTATTTCACAAGCTGGGTTTATTATGCTATATTCACGGATATAGCAACTGTGAATTACATTTTTGCCACACCGCCAGGCACTGCATTGGTTGTTTTGAGAATCCTTGTTTTTCTATGGTTCAGTTATTGTGTGTACACTACATTGAGGCAATATAGACAAAAAAAGAGCTTTTATAGGAAGTTTTGGTTTTTGCTCGGACTATGGATACTTAGTCTTCCTATTCTATTGGGAATCAACAATATGGTAGATGTTTGGTTTCGTGCAAAACTCATGTACCTGCTTCAGCTTTTAGTTTTATTCTTTGTTCAAACTGTTTTGATTGTAATGTACAATCCTCAACATTGTGATTCACTTAACAAGAATTTTCCGTTTCATGGTGTGACAAACGACTACATGAAGAACCATCATAATGGCCCTCAATCACAAATAAGCAATTCATTTGAGGAAGCTCATATTCTACGCGCGTTTCAAATCAGTGCTCAAATGCGGCATAGTGTGGTCATGCTTCAATCCTACACCAGTGACCTTCACAGTTTTCTAGAAGGAATTCGTCAAGATAAAGGCGTGTCTCTCGATGTTGAAGCTGGTATTCCACTTACACTTGCAAATGTGGCTGATTCAAAAGTACAATCTGAGAATGTGACGGATCTAAAGATGCAATCTAAAAAGCAGCTTGAACTGCCTAAAACCAATGAAGATTCAGCGAAAAATTCAAGAAATAAGGTTTCTCCTAGATTGAGTTCAGGAATAGAACAAGCTGAACAAAAAGAACCAGAAACGAAGGAACCAGAGAAACAGCATTCCTTTAAGGAGCTCAAAGAACATTCTTTGAGCAAAGAAACCAACAAAGAGTGGCCCGCTAAAGAATTCAAGGTAAAAAAGGATGTTGAATTGACAAACGAGGAAATCGCGGAAATGAGGAAAAAGAAGATTCGTGTAAAACGTCCTTCTTTTGCAGAACTTGGAGGAGACGATCTTGGCTCAGAAGGCGTATCAACAAGTTCATCGCGTAGGAAGAAGAATAAAGAAGAAGATACAGTATCAGAAGCTGCAAACAACACGGACGACACAAGGAAGAAAAAGCGGTCTTCCCGAAGGAACGTTACAGAAAAACAAAAAGAAGAAGGAGGGAGCGAGGAAGATAATAAGCCCATTCGAAAGAAGTCGTCATCTAGACGCCTCGTCAAAGAGCAAGATATCGACCAAGAAGATATTCTATAAAATGGTACTTTTGAAAAACGATTTCAAAGAATACATGCGTCAGGGGTTCCGCCATAATAATAATATACTATCCATTTTTTTTTGAACAAACAGAAGATAATTAAAATTTAACCCCCCCAAATGGATCAACCTACAACAACTATTAAACTTTTGAAATTCGAAATATGGCGACATAATATCTCTGAAATAATCTTCGAACATTGAAGATGAGGAACTCTTAAAATTTGTTTTGAGAAGCGAGACCACATCAAACCTGAAAGACAAACTATTGTCATTTTTTCATATTTTAATTCATTTTGTGTAAGTAAACTCTCCGTGTCGAAATGAAGAGCAATGATTATCAAGCTATACTATGAGACATCACATACTTTCATATGGTATTAAGACTTGTGGTACATCGGTGGTACCGTTGAATGAAGGACTCCGATGACGATGAGGCATCAACGTTACTAGGAGGGGAAACGATTTCCCAAGTGGAAACAAGCAACTGCTCCATGAAGGTACAACACTCCAGGTTCTATTTATTTCTCAACGCATTCTGCTTCCTCGTAACCATCCTAATGGTTGTGTTACTAATTATTGATCGCGGTGTAGTGCGGAGTCCATGGTTCGATATACTTGAGCTGGTGGTTACCTGTGCCCTCTTCCTAGACACATTAATATTGATTCACGCCCAAGGCACCCGTAAATTTTTCTGTGGAGAATTGAACGCAGACGTTCCAAATGGCTCAGTGAATAGTTTTTTTCGAAAATATGGTTGGATCTTCACCAATTATGGCCAGTTATTGGTGGTTCTTCTTTGTTCTATTGGGTTCGTTACTACTATGACAGCTGGTCGAACGGAATGGGAGGAAGATGTATCATTGGCATTCCTGTTCATTCGGTTTCTGTTTATTCTAGTCGTTCTCTGTATCAATCAAAACAAATACGTTGCGGCACAAGGCGGTGTCACAAAAGCATTTGACTCTCAAACAATAGACGACGCCTGGGACGTCAAATTTTAAACCAAAACCTTGTATAGTTTATAATATAAACCTGGTGTACTTATTAGTGAAATCGTTTAAAAAGCAGAGATGCATTGGTTCCTCCAAATCCAAAAGAATTCGAAATAGCTGAACGGAGTTTACGTTCTTGTGAATCGTTTGCAACAAAATGCAAACCTTGTGAAACATCGGCAGGCAAATCGCTTTCGAAAAGATTCAAAGTCGGTGGTACAATCCCATATTTGACACTAAGAAGAGTTAAAATAGCTTCCACAGATCCAGCAGCACCCAAGAGATGACCGATGGCGCCTTTAGTAGAAGACACAGCAACTTGTCTCTTGTTGCCACCAAAGATTGAGTGAATGGCTCGTGCCTCGATCGCATCTCCTATCGGTGTTGATGTTGCATGAGCATTGACATAATCTATATCCTCGGCATTCATCGAAGCGTTCTTCAAGGCTAATCTCATACTGCCTATTGCCCCACGACCATCACTCGAAGGCGATGTGATGTGATGCGCATCTGCACTGAGTCCATAACCCCCGATCTCTCCATATATAACAGCCCCGCGTTTCTTAGCATGCTCTAGCTCTTCTAATACTACTATTCCTGCTCCTTCTCCCATTACAAAACCATCCCTATCCTTATCAAATGGTCTAGAAGCGAGTCGCGGATTGGGTTGGTTGCTCAACGCCTTTAATCTGGAGAAACCTGCGAACGACAGAGCATTCATGGTGGCTTCTGAACCACCGGCTACCATGATATCTGCATCACCGTACTCTATGAATCTACTTGCATCACCTATTGCATGAGCTCCGGTGGCACATGCGGTACTACACGCGTGGTTCGGCCCTTGTAAGTTGTGAGCAATACTTACATGCCCAGCAGCAAGGTTCAGAAGCAATCTTGGAACAAAGAACGGACTGAGCTTGCGGAGGCTTTTACTTGTTTGTTCCATCGCAGTGGTCACCTCTTCCACTGCTGAACCGATACCTGACCCGATAGCGACACCGGCTCGAGTAGGTTCGAAATTGGAAGATTTGAAACCAGCGTCTGAGATCGCCTCATCTGCAGCAATCATTGCCATTGCCATAAACCGAGCATCTTGTGCTCGAGCACTACTGAGAACACGTTGAGCTTTCAGATCCAACTCATCGGTATTCACCGTTGCTCCGACAGTACATGGGATATTGGCTAACTCAGGAAATATAACGGATCTAACTCCGCATGCACCTTTTATAATTGCATTCCATGAGCTCACAGCATCTGTGCCAACCGGAGTTACCAATCCAACACCTGTGACCACAACTCGTCGTCTCATGATAAAGTGATGCGGGGGGCGTTTCGGTGCGTTGAATGTTAAGACCAATCAAAACAGCAATAATGTTACACTTGGAATGGTTTGGCAAGGGAGAAGATGAAGTGTGTGGAAAGAATCAACTGAGTACAAAGCGCGTGGAACTTGCCGGGCGCGCGCATCATGCGAGGTGTTTGAATGCTGCTGGCGTGTCTCAAAGTGATACAAGTGATACAGATTCGGTCAAGACAGAGGATCTCGATGATGATGCTAGGATGCGAGCTGACTGGGAAGCAAAACACGGTAAACACGAAGATATGGATGAAGATGACTTGTATTCTATCCTCGACATCTCCCATCTTGGTTTCAGCGCTAGTCAACCACAGATCAAGAAGGCCTATCAGCGAGCTGTTTTAATCCACCATCCAGATAAAAAAGGTGGCGTGGAGGATGAGGCGTTTTTGAAGGTTCAAAAAGCATGGGAGGTTCTTGGTAATGCAGCGAAGCGCCGTGGGTACGATTCTCAGTTTGCATTTGACGACTCCATTCCAGGCAATGTCCTTGCTACAGGAGCTGATTTCTATGCTACCTTTGAACCTGTGTTTACTAGAAATGCCAGGTTTTCTGTTCGCAAACCAGTTCCGCATCTAGGAGACGCTAAAACCGGTGCTGAAAAAGTCAAGAAGTTTTACAACTTTTGGCTAGGATTTGAAAGCTGGCGGGAGTTTTCGAAATTCGATGAGTTTCACGATGGAGACATTGAAAATGCTGGTTCCCGAATTGAACGCCGCTGGATGACCCGTCAAAACGAAATTCAACGGAACAAAAGAAAGAAGAAGGAAATTGCAAGAGTTCAGGATTTAGTCCAGAGAGCTAAGAGTTTGGATCCTCGGGTAGCTCACTATACAGCAACGGAGAAAGCCGAGAAAGAAGCTCTGCAACAAGCTAAAGTGGATAAAAAGTTGGCCTTAGAACAAGAAAAGCTGGAAAAAGAAACCCGTGAACAAGACCAAGCTGATCGAATCCTGCGGGAAGAAAAAGAGATTGCGTTGAAGAAGAAACAAGAACGCCAAAAAACGATAAAAGCATATAAAGAGGCCAAAGCAACACTGGAAAATCTTGCGGATCAAATTAAGGATATCATGTTATGTGGCAAAGTCCATGGAGCACTGTACAACATCACCGAGCATCACAAACTGGATGCTGAAGCACTGCAACCATTCATCGTCATGCTGGAGGCTGGTGATTTTGACGAGCTTTTCTTAGGCGAGCAGAAGATCGCTGATGACAAGGAAGCTGCCCTAAATCCTGGGGCTCCCAAGATTCACAGAGCAGTAGCACAAGTTGTTGAAACCGAACCTGTTTCTAGTAAACCTGAGGCAACCCCATGGTCCCACGCGGAGATATCGTACCTGTCGAAAGCGGTCAAGAAATTCCCAGGGGGGTCTCGCAATAGATGGATGATCATCAGTCAATACATGAACGGCATGACTGGAGCTACAGTAGAACGTTCTCCGGAAGAATGTATCGCTCAGTCGAAGGTAAAGATCACCATTAATGCGGAAGCTGCCTTTGAGGATTTCAAAGCTACTGTGGCAGCTCCTGCTCCTGAAGAAGAGGGTGATGTATGGACCTCAGAGCAGCAGACGGCGCTCGAACAGGCTCTGAAGAAATATCCAGGATCGATGGAGAAGAATGCCCGTTGGAAAGCCGTAGCAAAGGACGTTCCAGACAAGAACAAGAAAGAATGCGTAGACAGGTTCAAATTTCTTAGACAGACCCTTATGCAGCAGAAAGAGCAGGCCTAAGCATCCTTTGAATGTATAGTTTCGATAGGCGCTTATAACAAAATTTAAAATTGGCACTTTATGTTTTCGCAATTTCTAATCATAGTAGAAAGAGTTGCATTCAATTTCAAATTTCACCAGATTTCGGTTTTAAATAAAAACGGATCCTTCAGAAAAGTATTTATTGTTTTTCAGGATGGAGGATGCGCCAAAAGAAAGGATGGTACGATGGTGGGTGGTGGTGATGGGAGCCATAGGCGCTCTGTGTTATTCTGCTTATCTCGAGCTTCAGCAGCAGAGCGAAATGGATTCAGTGTTGGACGCAATAATCAACGCCATCGAGTTGTTACCATCAAACCCTCCCAAGTACCCCGCTTCCACTGATACATCGCTGCTCAAACACGTGGAGATAATACACACACAAAATTTTCACGAAAAGCTGGGAAATGAATTCAATTTGGTGTATTTTTTCGATCCAATGTCCGTGTCGTATCGAGAGACGGCTTTGGCATTTAGTCACGCATCTTCTATGGCAAAACACAAAAAGCTAAGAGTTCATTTCTTCGCTGTCAATGCTGCTAGTGATGGGTACTTGCAAACCCGCTACGCCCAAGAGATGTCCGAGCAGTGGCAAGAGACCAAAGAACAAGCAAAGGATTCGTTCAAGTTCGGCAAGGCCAAGTTCTACGCAGTTTCTATTAAACTATTCCGCGGAATGACACTGGTGGAGGAATATTCAGAAGCTATTAACCATGTTCTGTTGCTGGACTATACTTACAGATTACATGCAGCTGACATGACTGATTTTAAATCACATCAATTAGAAGCTGCTAAAAGCTTCATTAAGAGCAATACACCTTCATTAGCTGGTTGCTTTGACATATCAAACTCCAAATGTTCTGTTGAAACTTCTGCCGGTTTTTTACAAGCAAGCGCTTTACTTCATGGTCAGTTTTTCTTTTCTCGTATAAATGAAGCAATCTGCGCAAAGATACATCCAGAATTTGTCCCATGTACGATTTTTTTGAATGATCGAGGTGGGAGTAAGTTGTTAACTCCGAAATTGCCGAATTTCCTTCAAGAATTGCGATCGTTTATTAGTGATTTCAGAAGTACGAGAATCTCAGAATTAACTCCTGATAATAGCTGGAAGTTTCTGGATACGTACGATTCGCTGCTGCTAATTATTCTTCCCAGAATGGGTAAGATTCAGAACTACGATGATTTGACAGAAAAGATATTGGCTGCGCCTTATAATAAGTCTTCGACACCTTTGACATTTGCAAGAAGTTCATTTGCCAGTCAATTCAACGTTGAAGCTGATGACTTGCCAGTTTTGGTGGCGTATGATGCGATTGAAGCCAATTTTGACTCGTTAATACATGTGGATGAATTGAATCCCAGCTCTCTCTCTGAATGGATCGCTGCACGGACTCAAAATGTGTCCAAAAAGGAGGAACCCGTCCCCGATGCCACCAGTAAACAACAAGAGGAACTTTTAAATGTTCATGATTCTCGAAACAGGCATTTATTGAAAATTCCTGATTTGATCTCCGAATTAAAGCGTATATACCAGGAACTTTTGAAATATTTAGACGTCATGTCTGAATTGTCCGGTGCAACTCAGGAGGAAAATGCTATAATAACCCCATCATTGAACCGAATTTTTGAATATGTGGGTTCAAGATCGTATCTTTATTATTTACTTAAACCGTTGCCACACACACGACGCGATCTTGCTAGGATTAATCAAACAGACTTTTGGAGGATGATTGAAAAAGTGGATATTTTTGAATATATTCTGTGCAATAAAACTATTGGTGTCGATTTGCCGCTTCTTTCAGATCATCAGCGTGAAAAAACGAGGGCAATGATACACAAGGACGTCGATTTCTTTGAAATGGTTTTGAAACAACTAGTAGTAGACAGATCAGCAACGTTTCTCAATAGGTTCAAAAAGGAACATGGAAGAACTCCCGAATCAAGTGATATCAAAACGATCGAAATTGAAAGGAGAAGTGCTACAACATTAACCGTGACAGAATTTATGGAAAATTTCGCGAATGCAAGGAAGCCATTGATAATAACTGATCTCCATATGTTTAAGCGCCCTTGGACTAAAGCACACATCGCAGAAACGTGTGGATCTCATCGGGTGCATTTGAACAAACGGGATTTTAAAACGTCCAACTGGGGCGGATTAGTAGAAGTAGATGAGAATATCACTCTCGGTGAATTCGTGAGCACGCATCTTCATAACGAATCTCGTAGACAGTGGTATCTACACGATTGGGGGCTGCCATCACATTGTCCTGAAATAATTGGATCGCCTCCGTTCGATGAGTTTATTTTTCCGAAGTACTTCGCAGGAGATTTTTTCCAGCGTATGCCTTTTATCGGATACCAGCATTCATGGCCTTCGTTATTCATTGGTGCGAAGGGGACGGAGAGTGCTTTACATGTCGATTCAGGAGGCACGAACTTTTGGATGTACCTTATTGAAGGACAAAAGGAATGGCGGTTTTATGACCTAGCTGGACATCTAGACTTGTATTCAGATGGAATGAGCAAGTATGATGTGGACCCATTTAATCCTGATGTTGAGAAGCATCCCTTACTTGCGGCAGTACCAATGTATCATACTATTCAAAACCCGAATGAATTGGTTTTCATTCCAGGTAAGTTTTTAAAACTATTTTTGAAAATACAGTAGAGCTAAAAAAAAAAGGTGGGTGTCCTCATGGTGTAAAAAATCTAGATCACACAGTTGGAATTTCAATGAACTATCTTGATACGTCAAACCAGCTGCTTTATCTTTGGGTGCAGCTTTTAACCAGTAGCTACGAAGACTATGAAATCTATTCACGACCAGATTTTCCTAATTTAATGGATCCTGAGCAGAAAGATTTAACCTTCGGACAATTCAAGACCAATCACTAGTTCGTTTGTTACTGAACTATGGACCCTATTCACTGACTATTGCAATTATAAATATTCAGTAAAATTCTAAAGCGAATTCAATAATTCATGGTTCTCGACACTCGATTTGCCCAAAATGGACCTGGGTAAGATTTTTGATACCTTCTTTACTTCGTTTTGGGTTTGAGCAAACATGAAGTCGTGTAACAAACAGTTGCAAGCATGGGTATTCAAAAGTGGCCATTTGTGATGGTTCAAATTTCAAAATAAAGCGTTACGGATAACCCTATGGTCATCGCTACACAAAAAAGGCACCAAAAAAAAGGAAACAAAATCTTACTCGAGGTTGGGAGTTTCCAATGGAGAAGCTGTTAAAGCAATGGCTTTCACATCTCGAGCACATGCCGAGCGCTACGTTCAATAATAGCATACCTGATAAACAATCCCAGTTCCAGGATACTCGATTCGAGACTCCAATAATCCAGCCGTCTCCGTTGCAAAATCATTTTTCGTCACAAATACAAGTAGCACCAGTACAGCAGGTATCTGCTTACCACCATCCCCTACAGAACCTGTTAACAGACAACAGCAGCAGTCCTACAATGACCTCCGCGATCCTATACGATAAAATACTTCTACAGCGCGAATATTATTTGGCCGAACTTAACAACTTGACGTCTCTACAAGCGCAAATGTTGCGACAACAACCATCTGTCTACGCCCAGTATCTTTCACAAGCTCCTAATTTGAACGCCCTTCAAGGGACGCATGGCACCTCCTCCTTCCTTCACGAAGGACCTTCATATGACTCTCGAATTATTCCCACATCAGAGACTCTCAAACCAGAACCGGTATTTACGGTATGTCCTCCCACCTCCCAGAGACTCAAGGGGAAGTTATACGTCGTTAGGGGCTCTGTTAAGAGATGGGACGGTAAGCGTTTTGCAAAGTGCTGCGCCGTGAAGGTGTGTACTAAACTTGCACAAGGACCTACGAACTTTTGCAAGTCACACGGTGGAGGAAGCAAGTATCGTGACTGTAACAGCACTACCTCCTCATCCGATGGAGAAAGAAGAGAAGATAGAAAAAGACCACACGAAGCTATGCAACAACCTAGAACCGACAGTTTGTCCGAATTAGATGAGCCTGATGATATTGTCCCTGATTTGCATCCTGAAATTACAGACGTCCACGTGCTGAAAGTCGGCAAAGAGAATGAACCGATGAGTGCAGGGGTATGAAGATATCCTTTTTTCTAAATTTCTTCTATATTAAAACTTTTATTTGAAAAAAGGTGCTTAATCACAGCCTTGCTCCACCATCTTCTCCAACCTTTGGGCAAATAAGACACTTGTTTCACACCTAACAATCCTCATACCGTCAATGATGCGTTTACAGGCTTCACCGCTATCAAGCATAATGATCAAAGAGCCGCTCGGGATCTTTGACCCTTGTAGCACCATTATACGTTTGTTCTGAGTCAAACACTTGGTCACGTTCCCCTCGTTGTAGCCAAATAGAATCCTATCAATAAACCGCATTTGCTGCGAATGAGATGCTTGTGGTTGTAAAGGATGAAAATCATCTTGGTCACTAGGCTGCCAGAATAGATTCTCAACAGTACCATCCGAAAACAACGTGATGTCTATCGATGTGAACTTGCTTGGAACTTTCGAATCCAATTCGCTCGGAACAAACATCGTACAATCGAAACCTCGACGAAGTACTTCTTTGAGATTTTCACCGGCGTCATACTTTTCTCTTAATTGTTCATCGAATAAAATAGAATACGCTTGGTTTAACCGAGCAAATTCATGTGGATCCGCGTTAGGGTTTTTATCAGGATGGAAACTTTGAGCTAATCTATAAAAATTCTTGCGAATCTCTTTTTGAAGTGCATTTGGTGTCACTCCTAGAATATCATAATGAGTCGCTTCGTTTTCATACAAGGGGTAGAAATCAGTTGGTTTGAGTTTGGTGATACTATTTTGTGGAAGTGACGACTTGATATTTTTCTTGGATAAGTTACGAGGAGGCAAAGACGGGGCGTGATTGTAGCAAAGATAAACAGCATTGTTTATAATTGCTTTGTACCACGCCAAAATATCTTGAAAGGATTCGGCACATAAATGCCATCCATCTTTCCGCTTGCCTCGACAATACACTAGCATTGAATGGGTGGTAGGCCCTTGAGGGAGTTTACCAGGATTGGTTTCAATCTCAATTGTTTGTAAGTCCATCAAACCTTTCGGTGCTTTATCTCCTGCTGATGCAAAGTACACCAACACAGACCCATTTAACTGAAAGTGCCTCGCCTTCCAGTGAGTGGGGGTGCTAAACCATCTATTCTGTCGAGGCAATTTCATCAGCATTCCTGATTTCGACACTGCAGTCTTTTGTTGGCCTGCCATGATTTCTCCATCACTGCTTGCACGTGCTCGTTGTGACGAAACTGGATCTGCAGCAACTTTTGGAGGAGCCCGAGAAGGCTGAGTCTCTCTATAGGAAGCAAATCGTGGTAGTTTGGAATTTTGGGCAAGTGCTATGGGTTTGAGATTTTCACCCAGAGCTTGCCCGAAGGATACTAGGACTGAATTTTGATTTTGACTTTCAACGGCGTCTGCACATTCTAGCATATCAATCAACATTTCTTCTCGATTATGCTCGACATGGCCTTCTTCTTCATCATCATCTTCGTTCGGTGCCATCGTTTGAGCCATCAATATCAGCGCTTGACTGTCACTGCGTGGGCCTCGTCCTTCAAATCCTTCAATCTCATCGTCTGTCAAAGCAACTTTTCTTTCTGACGGTGGGGATTTGGTCACTTGGTCTTTTGCAACTTGGTCAATCACCAATGAAAGCCCCCCTCGTGATCCCCTTCGAGGTTTGGTTTCAGAATAACTTTTATTAACCGTTGAAGGAGATATAAATTGTTTGGGTTCTGTTTCGTTGGGTATGTTGGTTTCTAATAACAGATTCTTCTCTACGATAGGAACATCAGAAGCTACATAGTGATGATGATGATGGTGATGATGAATATGAACTTGTTTAGTTTTCTCAGATTGTTCAAATTTATCCAATTGTGAAACTACTGTAACCTTCAATGACGGAGAATGGATTTTTTCTATTGGATACGTCTCTTCCTCTAAAGGTTGAGGTGGGGGACGTTGTGGCTTGGGAGGAAGTGCTGATGCTGCAAGGCGAGCGGCCATCCGCAATTCACGAACCAATCGATGTTTGTCCTCCATTGCCACCGTTAGAAGAGACTTTCTTACTGACTTGAAAAAAGTTACGTTTTTTTTCAGGTTTGATGTGGTCTCGCTTCTCAAAACAAATTTTAAGAGTTCCTCATCTTCAATGTTCGAAGATTATTTCAGAGATATTATGTCGCCATATTTCGAATTTCAAAAGTTTAATAGTTGTTG
>Ga0209390_10008277_pt1 | contig 12930 bp, 12 predicted proteins | sample BON01_FD_187212 | JGI IMG/M metagenome (GOLD analysis project Ga0209390, IMG submission 187212) | Freshwater microbial communities from Lake Bonney liftoff mats and glacier meltwater in Antarctica - BON-01 (SPAdes) (version 2) | ecosystem: Environmental > Aquatic > Freshwater > Ice > Glacier... | reverse complement strand
TGCGAGAATTCTCACGGCAGATGACTGCCGCGATGTGGCGCTTGTAGCGGAGCCGGTCGTTGATGACGGCCCAGCCTGACTCGCCGTTCTTGCGAGCGGCCTTGAACTCCTTCTTGTAGTAGGGGTCGACGAAGGTCTTCTTGAAATCATCACCCCAGCCTCCGTAGGTGGTGAAGGCAGCGGCGACGACGCGGCAGTCGAGCTTGGAGGCGAGGTCGTTGTACTTGGTGTGCTTGTTCTTCTCGGCGAGCTTGGTGCAGTGGTCGTTGGTGGCGGCAGCGGCGTTGCAGATGTAGGTGGGGCAGGTGGGGCAAGAGATGGTGACGTCGAGAATGGTCTTGGGCTCGTCGACGTACGGGTTGGTGACGTAGGCATCGCCTGCCTTTTTGCCGTCGTCGTCGAGGATGGTGTGCTCGGTGTTGAAGTTGTAGCCTTGCTTGTTGATGTTGGCGGCGATCGGGCCCTTGAGAACGGCGTTGTGGCGCTTGAGCGTGCCACAGGAAAAGCATTGTAGTGCGTGGGCGCCCGAGCGGAACGTGTCCGTGATCTCGTTCAGACGTCTAGGCGGGAACTCTCGGCAGGTAGAGGCACAGGACCTGTCTGCGAGGACTTGGAGCGCGCCTAGGAGGCCAAAGCGGTGCCAGTAGTTTTGGAGAAACTCCTGGTCTGTAAGTCGGACGTCGGCGGTGGAGGGGACAGTGGAGAGGAAGAGACCCGCGCCGTGCTGCGAGGACTGCGAGATGCTGCCCTTAACGTCGAGGGGTAGAGAGCTACTCCGGGTAAAGGTGACGGTTGCGCTGCGCTGCAGTACTTGTGTTAAAGAACGCTGGGAGTGGCGTCCTGCGGCTCTGGGTAGGAGGGTAATGTTGGGGATGCTGGTGGCAGTGTCGGGGGTGGGTGCATCTATGAGGGCGCGGCGGATGTGTTCTGTGCGCCAGTCGAGTGCGAGTTCGGAGAAGTATGAATTGGTAGTGATGCTAGTAAAGTGCTCCGCGACTTCTTTGAGGGCGGGGGAGAAGCTGGAGGAGAAGGAGGTGGGGTCTGATACGTATGCTGCTGCTGCTGTGACTTCTTGGGCGGCGAGGTGAGGGAGAGTATCGATGAAGCTCGCAAGGAAGGCGCCTGGTGCTATGGTGTGAAGGGATGCAAAGCCCGCGCCTCCTCCGTCGCTTGCTGTGTGCGAGGATGCTGTGATCGGGGCGTGTAGGCGGGCGCGGAGGGCGAGCGGGTGACCTGTCTGATAGAATGCAGCAGGGGTGTGTGTGATTGCTGCAACTGCTGCTGCTAAGTGTGCGTCGGCGATGTCGGCAGCTTCTTCGGTGGTGAGCGAAGGGGGGGTGATTCGAAAGAAATGGTTGAGTTTGGAGGAGGGGCGGCCGCAGAAGAGGAGTAAGGCAAAGCGGTTCTGCGCGCCGATTTCTAGAGAGACTAGCTTTTTGGTGAAGTTGCCGTAGACGTCAGCTTTCTTATTGCACCAGCTGCAGCTGCTGACGGCTGCCCGGTCGAGGCCGACCGGGACACCGCCCACCTTAAAGCATGTGCAGACCACAGTGGTTGTATTTTTTTGTATATGTATATCTCTCTCATAGAATCTCATGTCATACATTTTTTTTTCAAGAAAAAAATGCGACCCCCCCTGTATTTTAACTAAAACAAAACCCAAAACTCCCCGGTTTAGGAGGGGAGTCTGGCGGGACCCCGACCCTGGAGCACCGATCATGAGCCCCCCCCCCCAGTGGGAGTGGAGGGGCCTTCATACGGTCTATAATCGGCTTAATACGTTCCTGTTACGCACTGTTACAAATCTTAGTTACGGATACAAAAGAGACCCATTACGGATATGTATCAACCTGTCGGGGCCTCGAGCGCGGGGCGGTCGGCAGAGTACTTGATACTCGGGTTAACCCGGGGTGCGTCGCCGTAGCCCACAGCAGCGAGCCGAGGAGCTCGAGCAGCGAGCGCCGCCCCATCGCGATGCGGTCGGCCTTGTCGCCAGGCAGCATGTGGTGGAAGGCGTCGATACCGGCCTGGTGCACGGGGACGGTGAAGTCCTTGGTGGTGCGCTCGCTGCAGAACTTGGTGAAGATCTTATCGATGTACCGGGTCTGCATGAGCAGCATCGTGCGGTCGCCACGGTCGCGCGGGATCTCGATGCTGAGGACCACCTTGGGCTCACCGACGATGGTGATGCTGTAGCGCTTGCCGTAGGGCTTGACGAAGTGCGTGTCGGCGAGGTCGCGGCGTCCGCGCAGGAAGCGGATGACGACGTTGTCCAAGTAGATGGCGAGGCGCACGGTGCCGTCCAGCGTGATCTTGCGCCAGACGTTAGGCTCGACAGCGCAGCGTTCGAAACCGAAGACGGTGATGGTCTTGGCGTTGCCAGTCATCCACAGGTTGCCAGCTTGCTTGGTGCCCTCGAGAGTCGAGAGGTGCAGGAGACGGCAGGCCGCGTAGCCCTTCTCCTCGTAACCCAGCGGCTGCTGCAAGTAGATCTCGGTGCCGTCCCAGTCGCCCAACGGGAAGGCCTTGACGACGTCGACCTCGAGCAGGTCGTCGTCGTCGACCTCGAGCAGGTCGTCGTCGTCGAGGCAGGCACCGCAGAGGAAGCAGCGCAGGCTCTCAAGGCGCAGGGTACTGCAGAAGCTGTCAACGTAGTCAAGGCCCTGGATCTGGCTGTAGCCGCAGCCGACGTAGCGCGCCTTGAACTTCTTGATGGAGCCGTCAGGCTTGTACTTAACCGAGAAGACCCACTTGCCCTTGATCGATCGCACGGCGGCCCGTGGGGATGGACTCACCGAGCTCCCAGGTCCAGGTCGGGGTTAACCCGAGTGCCATAGACGGGGTTGCTGACCGCCTCGGCGTGGTTGCGCGGGATGGGCACGATGCCGGGGTCGATCGAGCTCGACCGCGTAGGCATCACCTTGCGAGGCACCGTAGAAGATGACGGCGTCGGTCGAGCCTGAGACGAAGGAGCCGCGGATGGAGTTGACGTTCTCCTGGTCGATGAAGAGAGGCGGCGACTACGGCGAGTAGAGCACCGACTCATCGTTCTGGAAGGCAGTGGAGTCAGGCAGGTAAGCAACAGTTGCGGCGCTGCGCGTGCGAGAGGCAGGGCCAGTGCGAGCGGCTGAGCCACGAGCCGGCTGCGGCGGCGTAGCACGTGGTGCTTGTACTGGCCCCGGTGGCAGCGGCGCAGGCGGGACAGCGACGGACACGGCCGGCGCTTGCGCAGGCGCCACCAGCGGCGCGGGCGGCGTCAGCGCTACCGCCGGAGCGCGAGCACGTTGAGCAGCCACAACAGGTGCACGCGGCACACGCGGGGCCACAGCAGCAGGCACGGCGCGAGCAGTCGCATCAGGGCGCCCCGGTGCCGTCAGCGCGACGGGCTCGTCAAGCTCCTTGTTTGCCGCGCGTCGCAGCTTGACGGTGGCGCGGAGGGCGCCGAGCGCGGTGAAGTTGCGCTCGTCGAAGGTCACGTGTGAGACGGTGGTGATGCGCCGCAGGTCGAAGAGCCAGACGAAGTGGCCGCCGCGTCTCCTGTCAATACCAAGGTAGATGTCCTTGACGCCGCGGTGAGGCGAGAGCTTGTCGAGGATCTCACCGACGTTGACCTGGCAGTAGCAGTCGCAGAGCATGACCTTGAACTTGGAGAGCAGCAGCGGCGAGATGGTGCCCTTGCTCATGGAGACGATTGGGATGGACGGCGTAGGATCTGCTTGCGAGTAGCTAGGTGTTGTTGTGCACGTGCTCTGGAGCGCCGAGAACAAGTAGGGCCAGAACCGCACCTGTTGCTCGTCGCCGCCATCATGAGCAATGGCCCATCGCATGAACAGAACATAGAAGCACGCCCCAACAACGCTCCGCAGCCGGGTTGGTCTCGTGCACCTTTTCGACTGTTGTCGGCCGGCCGTCGTGCCTGCCATCGTGTCTGCTGGGGTGGTGCTGGAGAGTGCAGCTGTGGCGCACCCGCGGTGGCCAGACATCTGCCAGCCCGAGTCTGGCGTGCCGACGCCCGAGGGCTGATCACTCCAAGCTGCAATCGAATGAAAGCAAGCGCGGGGTCGACCCGACCCACACAGAGCCCCAGCCAGACACCGCAGGGGGGAAACACCACAGGGGGGAAACAGCACAGGGGGGAAACAGCACACGGGAAAACCCACCCGGCAACCGACCGAGAACGTACGACGGATGCCGACACTGGCCGCCCAGATGTCGACCGCCTTGTCGAGGAATACGGACTCATTGTCGCAGTGCTAGACGTCGGGCACGCCAGGCTTGAGCGTGTCGGTCATCAGGTGCGCGTGGTCCCGCACGAACGTCTTGGCGGCGTTGAGCACGTTCGGATGGGCCTTGCCGCGCAAGAAGTAGATTGCGTAGTGGTGCGAGAAATGGTCGACGAAGCAGATGGCGTGCGTGAAGCCGTGGCCCGAGCTGGGGAACGGGCCAGCGAGGTCCGAGTCGATGCGCTCGCCGGGGTGCTTGTAAACCCTGGCGCCCGGACCCGGCGTGGACGCGTGCGCGCGGCGGCGGCGGGCAGCAAGGCAGCCGATGCACGAGTCCGGCTTGTACCGAGAGCTGTAGCCCTTGATGCCCGCATCCTTGAGCGACATGGCGATGCGCTTGATCCCGAGGTGCGCGAAGCGCGCGTGCCACAGGTCGGCCTCGCCGTCGTCGAGTGACTCAGAGGCGTGCAGCGCGTCGTCGCCAGGCGGCAGCGTCTCGATGGCGTAGTGCATGCCGTGCTGCGTGAAGGGGACCAGCTCATCGGTCGGCAAGGTGAGCGAGCAGATGTCGTCGAGAGCTGTGCCAATACGATCGCGCTCGAACCCGGAGCGGCACGAGAAGAGCCGCGTGGCGATGCCGGGCACGACGAACACGTTGGTGAGGCGGAGCGGCATGAGCAGGGAGACATCTCGTCGTACGCCATTAGAGACTGTCAAGCGGATGGCGTTGACACGGACGGTGAGGTTGCCGATGGCAGCGACACGTAGATGTTGCTGATTAGCGACACGTACGGTGACGGTGGAGACGGGCGCCGCGTCGGTGATCTCGTCGAGCTCGCTCACGTCGGAGACGATGTGCTTGGTGCAGCCGCAGTCAATGACCCAGACGTGGCCTTGCGCTGCAGGAGGAGAGCGAGGAGGAGAAGCCAAAAGTAGTCGGTCGCGCATGCCGCCGAGGGCGAGTCGATGGCGCTGCGGATGCCCTAGTTGTAGTTGTGCACGACGCCGGCGACGCACTCCTCCTTCTCGTAGAGGCACTGCGCGTCGTCGCCGTCGGCGCAAATGTTGGACATGAAGCTGGCCCACACCTCGGCAGGGTGCTCGTCAATGTCGCCGTCGTGCGCGTTGACGTCGTGGTCGACCACGTTGTCGAGCACCTCGTCGAGCATCTTGTGCTGCACGTAGCCGGCGTCGTCGAGCATCACGTCGCGCATCTCGGGCTGCACGGAGCCGACGCCGTCGAGCATCACGTCGAGCATCTCGTCGAGCATCTTGGGCTGCACGGGGCCGGCGTCGTCGAGCATCACGTCGAGCATCTCGCCGAGCATCTTAGGCTGCACGGAGCCGGCGCCGTCGAGCATCACGTCGAGCATCTCGGGCTGCACGTTGGGCTCGTCGTTGCCTGGCAGCATCGAGTCGTCGTCGTCGTTGTCGAGCAGCACACCCAGCACCTCGGGCAGCGGCTCGAGCTCGGTCATCTTGGAGAGGTTGATGGGTACGTCGATGTCCTTGGCCAGCATGTCGATCACGTTAGACTCGATCTGGACACGGAGAGCCCCGCCGGCGAAAGTGTCGACGGCGGAGAAGGCGTCGTCGTGGTCGCCGAAGGGATCGTCAATGGAGACAATCTCAAAGGAGCCGAGGTTGTGGCTGGGCCCGCCGTCGACGTAGTGCGCCTCCTCCTCGCCTTTGTCCTCATTGTCCTCCTCGCCGCGCTCGTTGTCTCATGCATCTTGGACAAGGGCGAGGAAGGCGTCGCGACGACCGCCACGGCCACGGCCACCCTTACCTTCACCTATGCCGCGCGAAGAGAGTGAGGGATAAGGGTGGTGCTGTGGTGCGTGGTGCGCCGGCGCGGCGCCGCGTCGAGCGGCATAGGCGTGGAGTTGATCGGCATGAAGCTGGCGCACCGTCTCCATGTTGATCTTGACGTCGATGGGGTTGCGGCAGTCCTTGGTCCTTAGACTCATGGCCAAAGCCTTGGCAGCAGTAGCAGCGTCGAATGCCCATCTTGCGGCACTCCTCGATGGTGAGGCACAGGCCTTGGAGTCGAGCGTCCGAGCGTACTTGGCCAGAGCATAGTTGTGCAGGCACGCCGCCCGCGGCCACGGCCACGGCCGCTCTTGCCTCCGCTGAAACCGACCGCGAAGGCGGAGTCGTAGTCGTTGCAGAACTGGTCAACGTCGCCGTAGTAAGCACCGTCAGCTTGGTTGCCGGAGCCGGCGCCCTGCGTGTCGACAAACTGGGCCCTCCACAGCATGTCAAAGTGCCGCATGACCTCGAGCAGGTCGCGCGTGCGCTCTGTGGACGGCGGGACGGGCGCAAAGCCGAGCGACTTGCTGGCAATCTTGACCGCCGCGAGCAAGCCGATGGGGCTTTGCTTGTCGAAGCTGATCAGGACCTTGAGCGCGATCTCGCTCGGCATTTTCCTGTGGGCAAGCGGGAGCTTCTTGTTGAAGATGTTGAGCTTCGCGGCGAAATCAGGGACCGCCGTGATCTTATTGGCGAAGCCGCAGGTGACGTAGGTCATGTGGTTGAACTGTTCACCCAGCTCCGCCAACACGAAGTCGTCGGGCTCACGGTAGACGTGGTCGCTTAGCGCCTGCCAGGCGCCTACTCCATCGCCGTGCTTGGTGTTAATGAGCAACTGGCGCCCATGTTGGGATCGGCGATGTGCATCACCACGAACGTGAAGAGCGTCTTATTACGGCGAATGTGCCAGCGTAGGTGCTGAGAGCGCTCTTGGTGCACAGCTAGATCGAGATCAACAGTAAGGGCGAGGGGTACGGTGTTGTTGACGCCTCCAATGTCCGTGCCCAGTAGAGTCTGCGCGAGGTTATACTCGTTGTCGTCCTTGGCGTACTTGATGATCATGGCGATACCAAAATCCTGCTCGAATTGACCCCATTGCACCGGGTCGCCGTCGAAGGGCTGGCAGACATACTTTCGGTGGTCGTAGGTCACGGTGTCTGCCATGAAGCAATCGACGGGTTTGGCGATGGGCGAGATAGCGATGGCGATAGGCGCGTCGAGAGTAAGGCGCCTGCCAGCGGAGCGCGTCGGCGCCAGTGCCAGCGCAGGAACGGGTGCCAGGCTGGCGCAGCACACAGACTTGCACTTGGTCGCGAAGGAGCAGTTCTCGAGCGCAGTCGTTACAGTCTGGCCAGGCCTCGACACCGGCGCCGGCACTGGCACCGCGGGCGCGGGAAGGAAGGCGGTGGCGGCCGCGTCGAGCTCGGACACGGCGATGAGGAAGGCGGTGGCGGCCGCGTCGAGGTCGGACACGATGAGCCCCGAAACTCCCCCTGCTCGGCCGGTGCCACTTGTGCCGTTGGCGAAGCCGGAGCAGAAGTGGGCGCGTCTGTGGCCGGCTCGACATTGCTTTCGAGCTGCACGGAGTTGTCCTCGTACTCGCACGTCGTGGACATCTTGGGGAGCGGAGGCGCCGATGCCCGCGTCTTTGGCGGAGAAGGCGGAAACCAGCAGCCGGGCTGTGGCGGCATCTCGTAGAAGTGCTTGGCGTTGTACCAGATGACCACCTTGTCAATCCAGGCACAAAGCTCCTTCGTGAACTCGTCCGGCGGGGGGCGACGCGAGAGAGACGGCGAGCAGCTTGGGTCAGGTAGACCTTGACGGCGGCGCGCGCGCGTTTGCGTTCAGCACGTTGGAGCTGCTGGCGCATCTTCTTGGCCGGGTTAACCCAGACGGTTAACCCGCGCGCAGCGTCTCCGCATCGGCCGCCGCCGTGGCCTTGCGCAGCGACTTGGCCGCCTTGCGACGCGCCACGAATGCCGCGTCCTCCTCATCGCCGAGGAGTTGGCCCGGCATCGCGAGGTGCGGCGAGTCGTTGCGAGCCGCAAGGTCTTGGTGGGCAGGGACTTTGCCTGCCATAGGGCGGAAGGGAAGAAAGTCAGTAAGTCTTGTTTGACGCAGAGGTACCATGTCTGGAAGGCCGCGAGTGCCGACGTGTGCGTGTGCGAGTGTGCGAGTGTGTACGAGTGCGCGAGCGCAGGCCGCAGCGTCGGCTAGCATGTCTAGCAGAGTCTAAAACAAAGGAACGCGAAACGGGAACGCGCAACGGGCGCAACGGCCACACAGACAACACAGGAAGGGGGGCCCAGAGGCGACCCCCACACACACAGTCAGACAGACACTCAGGCGAGCATCGAGTTGAACGAGCGAGCGAGTCAGCGAGCGCGCACGCGAAGGCTTGAGCAAATGCAGATCGACGAGGAGCAGATGCTGGATGTGCAGAAAGTGCAGGACGAGAACGACGGCCGCTTACCCGCTGCCGCGGGTGGCGATCCACCCGGGCGCGTGGCGCTCGCCGCGTATGCGTAAGGAGGGCAAGGTCTAGAATTGCAACATCCAGGAGGGGGGGGAGCTCATATACGGCCCCGACGGCTTCCTCATCGTCTCGGCGACGCAGGCCGCTGCGGACATCGCGTTCCTCACCTGTCCCGCCGAAGGGGTCTCTCTCACAGAAGATCGCCTAGTGCATCAATGGAGGTAGGACTAGCCCCCCGCCGGCCTGAGCACGCCGGCTTGGCCAACCCCGCACCCCTCTACGTATCTATAGTGTTGGAGTCTGCTGCCGAGTACCGCCGACTCATCGCAAACGAGGTTTCGCACTTGCGGACCAAGAAAAGCTGAAGCACTGGCGAGACGGCATGCTCAGGGGCGCCTCGGCCGGAGGGGCGGCGTCGCTTGCCGAGTTCCAGTGGCTTCTCACTGGCGAGGCGGCGCGCGATCTCTGCCGCCGCAACCAGGCCAAGCTGGATACGTGCCGCGAGGGCCTGCGCGTCTGCGGCAATGCGGCGCACGACGAGTTACCTGCGGCTTCTTACTTGCGAGGCGCTGGGCAAGCTGCTCGATGTGGGGACCAGTCCAGGCTGGACAAGAGTGGCGCAAGGGCCTGCGCGCCGGCGGCGCGGCGGGCGCCAGCGGCGATGCAACGCATGACGAGTACCTGCGGCTTCTTGCGGGCGAGGGCGACGCGCTGGGCAAGCTGCTCGACGGAGAACAGGCCAAGCTGGACAAGTGGCGCGATGGCCTTCACGCCGGCGGCCTGACACGTCGGGTTAAGGGGTTGGGGGTAACCCCTAACCCTCTCTAGACCCGTTCGTCGCCACCGCCCTCGCCGCCGAAGCCGAAGCCCGCGGTTAACCCGAGGCGCTGCGCCCGGCCCTGAGTCGCAGCCTGCCGCCGCCGCGCCCTCTACCACAGCCGTCGCCCCCACTGGCTACAACCACACCCTGTATACGCAGAGGATATTGACCCCCCGCCTCCATCACCACCTCATTCTCCACCGACCCATAAGCGGCCGCCGCGCGAGCTGCCGCAGTCGCCACAGCCCCCACCGAGGTTGAGATCATCGGCCTCGTCTCGGACTCGGAGTACGATGAGGTCACCGAAGCTGATGTCGCCCCCCAACACTACTGGTCATCTGGCTACTACTAGCCGTATTCATATACTAATACGCACTACTCAGTAGACTACTCTTCTAATAATATATACCCGACTACTACTAGCTTCTACACTACTATACTACTACTACCGCCGTGACATTTTCCTTTTATGCCACATGAGAGAGGTGTGCCACTTGTGGCGGCTGTTTGGCAATGCCCTGTGTTGTTGTCGGGTTAACCCGAGGTGCTGCGCGGTCAACGACGCGCAGAAGTCCGGGTGCGATGCTCGCAGCACGCATACATGGCGCATGACCATCCGGTGGCCGGTGCAAGAGAAAGAGGAGCGCGCTGAAGCAGAGGGGTTCAGTGTGTGATCTGCTACCCCAGGAGTGCCGGACGCGGCCGGCCGCAGGCCCCGTTTGGCTGCTCGAGATCATGGGGCCGTTTGCCGCTTCGAGACGCTGTGTGCTGTGTGTGCAGGGACACGACGCTTGCACGCGCGGGGACGTTGGCGGCACAGCCGATGTGTGCGGTAGAGGTATAGGCAGGTAGAGAGAGGGTACAGGCACGGGGCACGGGGCTTTTTCAGATGGAGCTGTTGTCAACTGCTAACTACTAATACTATTACTACACACGAAGATCGAAGATCCAAGAATATGTGCCCGGGAGCACCGCAATGCAATGCACACAGGCCTGAAAATTGGCTGGGCGGGTGAGCGCGGCGGCGCCGCGTGCGCAGCTGCCGCTGCCAGACTCATCAAATTAAATCAAATCAAAGGTCCTCGCAAAGCCACACACGGGCCGAGGAGACGCCACATCCCAGCACCACCACAGGGGGGGCAAACCCTGCATCACAAAGTGATGCAGGCTTGGGGGGCTATGAGCGAGTCGCGACAGCACTAGTCTGCGAAACTCGTTTGTTTAGCACGCCTTTTATATTTCAGTGGCGTGCATAAAACTGATGGACGCCACCTCCGCAGGCGTCTTCTCTCCTGGGGGGGAGAAGAGGATGCCCGGGCACGTGGTCCCGACTCATAATACCTGCAGTTATAATAATAGGGGCTTCGATAGACTGCGACTACATTACATGGGGGCGTCGTCCTCCCGCATGCGCCTCGCCACGCCAGATGGCCCATCGCAACGCATCACGCGGTCGTTCCTTCTCTGTCCTCCCCCCCTCCGTCTCCCCCGCGCCCCTTACCCTCTTGTCCCCCCGGTGCGTCCCCGTGTCACCGACTCAGTCGCGGCCGTCGTCGTCGCAGTCCATTGCTTCGCCGCCGCGGCACTTGTACTTCTACTTTGGGCCGTAGCCCAGTGCTGCCAGACTGATGTGGGGCTAGGGGGCGCCTCTTACCATTCCTAGTGTGTACAGCCATTTTCTGCTGATTGAGCGGAACGATAGCGATAGTGTAAAAAAAACAAAAAACGTCGGTGTCCATCGGGTCATCAGTGTCAGTGGTTTTATTTTGTGCTGCGTCGATGAGTCGGATGAGTCGTGTTTCTTTCCCTCCAGGTTGTAGGGGCAGGGGCGCCGCCCTTTACCTTTCCTAATGTGTGTGTTGGCTGTTGGCTGTGTTCTGACGAGACTGAGAACTGAGAATGATTGATGATTGTGTAATACGATTTACCATATTATTATTATTATTATTATTGATAGTCGTCATAGTCTTCATAGTCGAGTTGGAGTTGACGAGTTAACACCCCATCACTGCCCCGAAAACCTGTTCACAAACTGTGTACTGTGTGTGGCACACTGTGGGTCGCCGGCGGCGGGCGCGGGCGTCCTAGTCACCTAGTCCCAGCCTGAGTGAATGTGTGTTAGTATTAGGGTCAAAACCCGCGGCTGAGTTCGAATCGCCTAGCAGCTGTAACGCATAAAGTTCAGAGTTCACAGAGGCTCAGGCTCCCGCGTGGCCGTGTGGGCCACACCGCCGTGGAAAAGTAGATTGCAGATTCTTCTTCGCTGTGTGTATATATATATATATATATATGCCTATATAATATTATATAATGCATACACATGTATTTAGTATTAGTATACGTATTTGGCAAATTATTTGGACATGCAGTCTGCAGCCATACACCTACACAGCACATACACATACATCTCGCCTCACCTGCATAGCGCGGCGGCACGCACCATCCCCATCCCACCACACACACGCAATGGACGGACACGGAACGTGGGAACATATATGTTTCTCCTATGTAAAAAGATCTGGACACAGCACTCGCCTCCCAAGAAGTGACACGGCAATACATAGCGTGGCGGCACGCCTCCTCATTCTGCCACAAACACGCGCGGACAGAAGAGGGGGTTTCCGTCACAAACTGTGACAGACACTCGTATAGAGCGTAGGTGCGAACAGCGCACAGTCGCAAATGGCGCGCGGTCTCACGGGCCGACACAGGCGCGATACTGGCAGGGCGAATGCCGGCGACGGCCGTTCGCCGTCCCCTAACGGTTAGGCTGTGGCGGTTTTCTGGTAGGGAGGTACAATACGAGAGGGACATCCAAGGCGGATGGCCTCCGTATACTCGCTGAGCCGCGGTCTAGAACTGAAATGGTGTGGGCAGGTCGGGCCCTGGGTTGACCATTGGCCTAGATATACCCATGGAACCCGGAACAATTCGGAACAAGTGATTGACGAGTCGAAACTGAAACCGTCTTTCATTAAGTCGCAGCACGAAAGTGATAACAAAGTACTGAGAATAAGGGCGATCTCATTAGTACAGCTTGATTATGAAAGAGCTGTTGCGACTTACTTAAGCGCACAGGGCACTTTTAAGAACCCCTCTCGAGAGCAGTCGCGTAGTTCGCAGCCCAAGGCCATTTCGCCAATTCGACAGACTCGGTATGGCCGAATCGTGTGTGGAAAATTACAATGTGCGCGCTGATTTCGAGAGATAGGTTCAGCATTTGCACTCGTTGCGCTACAAGTGCAAGGGCTCCCTCCGAGCGCAGGGATGTCTCGGCCGGCGGTGGAGGACTTTATTTATACATATACACACACACATATACATATATATATATATTTACACACACACACGTATATTGATAACGTGCACCTTGTCCTAAGCACCCAACCAGTTTGGTTGGTCGTACATATGTATAATATATTTATGTATAACACACCCACACAGACACATATATATATATATATATATATATATATATATATATATATATATATATATAAATATACATCCATAAACTACCCGCCCACGTTGTTGTTCGGGTTAGGGGTGTATGTATATATACATATATATATATACATACACACATAACATATGTATAT
>Ga0209390_10008275_pt1 | contig 12931 bp, 6 predicted proteins | sample BON01_FD_187212 | JGI IMG/M metagenome (GOLD analysis project Ga0209390, IMG submission 187212) | Freshwater microbial communities from Lake Bonney liftoff mats and glacier meltwater in Antarctica - BON-01 (SPAdes) (version 2) | ecosystem: Environmental > Aquatic > Freshwater > Ice > Glacier... | reverse complement strand
TGGATGGCCACTTCTTGCAATTCGTCTTGGAAGGTCGTGAGAAGCTCTTGGGCGAGCCACGCCGCCCGCAACATCCATCGGCAACCAATGCAGTACGAGATTTCGACGCGGTTGTACCCTGGTGGCGAGGGGAGCTCTACACGTGGTTTTGATGGTTGCTGCTCCTGCGGTTCTGATGCGGAGAAGAAGAGGACGGTTGTCGCGATGGTGGTGGGCAGGAGGTTGGAGGAGCGGAATGAGGGTCTTGGGCTGCCTGTGCTTGTGGCAGCGGTGGAGGGTGGGCGGGCAGGGACGCTGGGTAGGAGAAGAAACGCGCTGTTGTTGTGTCATACGTGTGTGACGGGTAGAAGCAATGGAAAGGGTGTGAGAACTTGTGCCTTTGCATTATCATCATCATCATCAGTCGGAGGCAAGGGGCAAGGGAGCTTCTCTTACCTAGTCGACTGCGGCAGGAGGAAAAGCAGAGAAACGCAGCAGGCCAGAGAAAAATGAGAGCGACGATGCGGAGGTAGACGTAGCATGCTTGTGTCTGTGTATGTAGGGAGTGCAATGGAGTTAGTGAGACAGTCAAGAAGAAGGACTTGCCCGTTGAACACCGTGTTTGCCCTTTCCGTTTGAATGGGCCCCGGAAAGTGTGAAACCGATTCACCCTCCCTCCAAATTCAGCTCCCCACAAACCAAAAAGTGGACTCATTTGCCCACACCCAACACACAGCTCACGCAAACTACCCATCTCACAACACACAACAAACAGGAGGGCCAAGGACACTTTCCTTAGCAACAACACGGCCCGCGCGGCCTGGGGTCCTCCCATCTCCCTCCCTTATTGACAGTCCTCCACCCCCCCTGCTCCGACGTGTTCTGATCGTCGAGCATGTTTTCCGCGTCACCCTCCCTCCTGGGCCCGGCCCGCAAGCCCTCAAGAAGCAAGAGCGCGCTGGAGCCAGTAGAGCAGAATGGTGACCCTGGCCCTGCACCAGGCACGCACTCGCTCGCCGTGGTGTCGACGCCAAGGCGCATCGCCCGCATGCTGGGGCTGCAGACGCCTCAAACCGGGGAGGATGGCAAGGAGGAGGAGATCTCGTGTTGCGGTTCCCTGGTCGTGAACGAGTTCCTCATGCTGTACATGGCGCTGGCGTATGGTACGTGTGTGTGTCGGCGCGGGTGGGGATGGTGGGGTGTAGTGTGGTGGGGTGTAGTGTGGGTGGTGGTCCTGTGTCGTGTTCAGCTCCCTCTCCATGCAATCTCTCCCTCCCCCAATAGAAGAGTATCCACGTGTCGAGTAATTAAGCACGAATGCCCGCACAAACCGCATTCCTAATATCACCATTTCACTGTTTCCCCCCAAACCAAACCACAGCCTCCTTTATCGGCCCCATCAATGTGCTGAGTTTCGTCTACTTCATCTGCCTTCTGGTCGCCACCCCACTCTACGCCTACTCCCGCTGGGTGCCCCTCCGCGTCCGCAAGCACTTCAGCCTGTCTCTAATAGGAGTCTCCACCTTCTTCCTGCTCTTCCAAAGCGCCGTCCTGATCGTCGAGCTGGTCAACCACTCCTCCACCGACTCTCCCTCCTCCAGCACCCGCGCCTTCATGGAAGCCATAAGCATCCACCGTCCCATCTCCTTCTTCCTCTTCAGCTTCCTCACCCGCGACGTCGCTGTCCTCCTCACCGCCATCCTAGTCGCCAAGATCCTCAACACCAAGCAAAGACGAGGCCTCGCCCACCTCTCCCCCAAACCAGCAACCCCCATCCAGCTCCTCCCCAAGAACTCCTTCCTCGACCACCACTGGCGAAGCGCCAGCCTCGCCCTTCTAGTGTTCGCCGGGGTCGTCTATCCTTCCCTTCTCTCCATGCCCTTTTACCTGGCCTACCTCATTACCTTTGGTGCCTGGTCGTTGGACTTCTCGGGGCAACGCAACAGCAGCAGCAGCGTCATCAGCAGCAGCAGCAGCAGCAGCCCCAGGAGCAGCAAATCCTCCCGTTTGTACGAGATCTGGGAGACAGGCATGGCAGTGGCTGGAGCGGTATATGTAGGAGTCTACCTCCTCCTCATCTACCTGTTTCAAATGGCAGCAGTCGCCCGAAGAGTCAACGTGTCCGACTACCGTCAATACGGGATCATGAACGTCGTCCTTCCCACCCCTACCTCGGCGCCCCTCCGGCCCTCCCAACTGGCCGTCTTCATCCTGCACGTATGTGCCCTTGGCTTGCTTTACATGCTCTCCACCTCAATCATCACCACCAAGGTCCTAAGCCTTGCGGCATGGACTGCTGGTGGCGCCTCGTCCTCAGCCGCTCTGCAGGTGCAGCCCGGGCCAAACCAGGCAGGACTGGCACATGTCGATGGGGAGGACGATGATGATTTCTTACCGCCTGCCCAGTGTCCGCCGATTAGCCATGTCAGCAGCAGTAGTCGTGAGGGGGATGTGCTGCTGGCGGCGACGGGGGCCCTGACGGCAGGAGAGGTCGGAGGAGGAGGAGGAGGAGGAGGAGGAGCGGGCATGCCGGAGTCCCAACGCCGGCTGGTGGGTGCTTCGAGCACTGCCTCCTATACGACCGGCGCCCAGAACGATGCCCTCTTTACCACGGGGATGAAGAGCATGCAATTCGTCGACGAAAACACCACTGGCGCTCCTGATGCTGCTCGTACGGCTGGTGCTGCTGCTGCTTCGAGTCCAGGGTCCTCGAGCAACTTGCAGTCGTTCGCCCAATGGCTGGTGGCCAAATACGGGCTTTACCTCTGCTTTCTCGTCTACATCATTCTCGCCTTGCAACGCCCTACTGTCCTCGGCTTCGTGTTCATGGCCATCGTTATGATTGGTGCCGTGCTGCCCGACTTTGTCTTTCGAGCGTGTGCGCCTGTGCTGCTGGTCTACACGGGCGGGTACGCCGCAGCTGTCTACTGGTTTGGCTCCGTGGCGATTCGCAACAGCTACTTTGCAGCTGATGCCGAGAAGCTGCTGGCGCCTATTGGGTTGGTGGTAATGGATCCCTTTTCGAATGGGTGGCTCGTCGCGGGCGTGCCTTTGTGCATGGTGACCTTGCTAGGGTTTACGTGGCGGTATCGCGAGAGCAAGGCGGCCTCGGCCTCGGCGGCCGCGGCATCGTTGTCTTCGACGCGGTCGCTGGCAGCCGTCCCGCCCAAGGAGAATCGGCCTTTGCGTGAGTGGGTGTTGTACCTGGAGGACTATCTGGTCGCGCACAACCTGGGGCTCTACTTCTGCCTGCATCTGTGCTTTGCCGTTGGGGTCTCGCACATCGGCATCTGGCATTTCCCCTTCATTTTTGCGGCCGCGGTCATGGTGGTGTCTCCCGTCACGGCACCCTACCTCTGGCTCCTGGTCGTGGGCTACACCCAGGGCTTTGTCCTCTATCAGTACTGGCGGCACTTTCACCTGCGAACGGCTTTTGGTGTCAGCGACATGATCTTGCCCGTGGTCTTTTTCGTCTTTGCCTGCCGGCAATTCCTGGTGTACGTGCACGCGTTTCGGGCGCGCTACTTTGCGTCAAGGGACGACGGCAACAACACTTCAGGCGCGATCACCACCACGCGCAGCCCGCCTGGCCTGCGGCCGACCTCGCGACAGATTCGGGCCGTGATGAGCGTGAACGGAGCCTTGTACGTGACCAAGATTGTACTGCGCCTGGTTCTCATGGGCGTCATGTGGCACCTAGCTTTCCATTCGCCGTTGACGGTGTTCTCCGTCGGATACATGGTCCTACTCGCTGTCATGCCCTTTGCGTTCGTCGTCTCCAAGTCCTATCGCACCACATCGCGCCAGGCTTTCCCGCGTCTCTTCCGCGCCATGGCCGTGTATGCCGGCATTGTGCTCTGCTTGGTCCACACCTTTTGCGCGGACGGGCTGACGGGGGTCTCGTTGGACGACTACATTGGCGCGCGCTTGCGCGACGGCAACGCGCCCGAGGACAAGAGCCGAGCCACGACGTTCATGGCGTTGAACTGGGTCGTGCAGTTCTTGGCCGCCACACAGACGGAAATCCTGCGGCAACAGGACGTGAATTTGCGCCAGCAGTTTGGCAGGTATCCGCTCTTTGTGCATGCGCTCAAGCAGGTTCTGCCCTTTGCGCTGGCGATTATCATTTTCGCGTTTACGTGGGAGTACATTAGCTTGTTTGGGGCGCTGGTCCTGTACTTGGGCATCTTGAATGCGGTCGTGGGCCGCAAGGTGACGCTCGTGTGGCGGCTCATGGTGGTGTTCTCGATTCTGGTAGCACTGGCCATTGCTGTCTTTGACTTTGGGTACTTTGAGCCTTACTCCTCCATCCCGGTGCTCTACTGGATTGGGTTCCGCCGCGGTCAGTACGTGCCGAATCCGGATGCGTCGCGCGACTCTGCGCTCCCCGATGCGGCCAAGGGGTGGGTCCTGAGCCCGAGCGCCGAGGCGTACCTAGTGATCGCCTTCTTGGCGGCGTTGCAATTCTTCTACACGACGCCGGGACCTGAGGACGCCGACGACGAGCCTCCCGCCCGCGATCGGCGCAAGTTGTTGACAGCTGCCACGGCTTCGGCGCCAGCGGCCCCGGCCGGCGCGGGCGATCTGACCCCTACAGGCGCTGTACCCAAGGCCGACGACGATGACGATGATGAGGCGGTCATTGACAACGCGCCTGTGCTCGCGCTCGGCGTCAGTTCCATCATCGAATTGCTCCATGGCCCTGTCCCTACTCCACCAGCAGCGGCGCCGGCACCGGCGTCAGACTCGGCGGCGACGGAATCCGCAGATGCTGGCGCTGCTGGAGCGTCGGCGCCATCGCCGTCGGTCGAGCCGGAACACGCACCAGCAGCAAGCGGCCGGGCCTGCAGCGCGTCGCGATTCCCCAACGAGCTGGCAAAGCGTGTGCTGATCAACCTGTACCGAACATTGCACGCGCTCTTCCTCACGAGTCTGTCAACCTGCATGGCGTTCTCCTTCGAATTTTGCGTCATTTGGACCGTCATCGCGGCAGTGTCCCACGCCGATTTGATCTCCTTGCTCTACCTCGGCTTCTTCATTGTATTGGTGAGCCTGCCGCGTTCTGTGCTCCGATACCGGTGGAAAATGATCGTCCATGCTTTGGCAGTCTTGGTCCTTGCCGAGTACATGTTCATCCTGCGCCTGCCGCCTGACCTTGTCTTGGACCCGCGCGCTGCCTCTGCGGCCGGCGAATTCCTGGGCTCCCGGCAATGCTCCATCTTCGCGCAGTACACGGACACGGGCGCGCAGGGTGCGGCCTACACCTACGGGCAATGGTTTGGGCTTTGCATCACCGACGACGTGCTGGTGGTCCTGGACTTTGTCATGCTCGTGTTGGCAATCGTCCAGAACAAGCGCTTCAAGGCGGATCCTCGGAAGACGCTGCGCATCAACAAGCCTCTGTTTGCGCGGCTGACCTTGGCCAAGCCCAACCCGGAGAAGCCTCCTGACGCAGATGCCACGACTAGCGGTCTCGTGCTTGGGCGCTTCCTAGTCTTGCAGTACGCAGGCTATGTGATTGTCTTGACGGTGGTGATTCTGAGCACACTGACTTTCAACGTCACGAGCTTGGGCTATCTCCTGCTGGTCGCGCTCATGGTGCAGACTCATGCCCAGGAAGGGCTGCTGACGGCGCGGCGCTTCATGTGGACGCGTTTGGCGGTTTATGCTTGGTTCTGTTTGACGCTGCGCATCATGTATCAGATTCCGAGCTGGCCGACGAGCTGGAGCACGGGCTCGGGGCCGGTGCTGTTAGGCTTGCGCAAAGTCTACAACTCGGCCTATAGCGGCGCCGAGTACCCTCCCGAGATGGTGTTTGACGCCGTCATTTTGATCTTGATTGTGATTCAGCGCCGCATCTTTTTGTCGCCTGACTTCCAACGGGTCGTGGACGAGCTGTGGTACGCGGAGCAGTATGACTACGTTGCCCACGGGTGCCACGTCGTGAACCAGTTGGAGAAGATCCGGGAGGACGCCATGGTCCGCATCCGCAAGCAGATCAAGACCATGTACGAGCAGCTGGATACGGTCGCTCGGGCGCGCATGGAGCAAGCTGGCAACGAAAATTGGGAGGACTACTTGTTCAAGAACCGCAATGCCGCGGCGTCTTCTCCTGGGCGCGAGGAGCCTCGGCAGTACGGCGACGACGATGTCGACGGCGCGGCTGACAACGACCCGGACAGCGACGAGGACGGCAACGACGGCGACCAGGCCAACCAGCCGCTGCTGTTGCAAAGCCCGGAGGCTGGAACTAACGCAGCTTCTTCCGGATCAGCCTCGGCCGACAGGGAGCCCTCCCTGGCCGTGGATGAGCAAGACTCGCTCCTTTTCGGGGCGCAGGAGCTCAAGCGAGAGCGCTCGGACGGACCGACCACAGCCTCGTCCTCCGCCTCGTCGCGCGCATCGCGCGCATCTCGTGCATCTCGCTTATCACCACCGCCCGAGCTGCACCTTGCTGCGACGTTGCCTCGTCGGCCGGGCGCCATTGCGAACGTGGGCCTGAGCTTGACGGACAACGGCTTGGAGCGGCAATTTACGAGCGGTGAAGGCGGAGGCGGGGGCAGGACGACTAGGACGGGAACGCGCATGGACCCCAGCTTGTCGCTCGTCACACCTGTGGCTTATCGGCCCTCGCTTGGCAGCGTGATGGGCGCCAAACCTGAGGACCAAGACAGCGGCTCCGGTGGGCGTGGCCAGCGTGCGCGCAGCACTGTTCCGGAACCAACCAAGATCTCGACGTGGCTGGAAGCTGTCAATCAGACCAATTTTCTGCGCATGAAGGACCCGTTGGAGATTACGGAGGAGGACTTGGAGGATGCAGTGGCGGCCAATGAGGCCATGACTCGGGCGCGAACGCCCACGATGCTCTTGGACGCGCCAACGGCGGAGCAGCGCATGTCGCCCGCGCCTGGGGGTGGCCAGCGTCGAATGACTGCTTTGTTCACACCCGTTTTGGTGGACATGGGCGAGGAGCAGGACTCCGACATTATCATCAGCCAACCGCAACGCACGGCGCAGCAATCGTCTGCGTCGCCGCTGACGGGTGGGTCGAGCGCGCTGTCTCTGTCGTCGCTGGCCTCGTCGACAGCACCACAAGCTGCGCCTCCTTCCCCCCCTCCGCTGTCCATGTCGACCCAGACGAGCGATAACGGCGCCAGCAGCCCCCCTCGTCGCGGCTCTGTGACGGCGGCCACGGGTAATCGGCTGGAGCGACTGGTGATGCGCTCGTTCGAGGAGCTGAAGCGGGAAGAGATCAAGCGTGACAACAACAAGACCAAGGATGGGGTCTCCTCGACCTTGGGACTGGGCGTGCGCCTGCAGAAGGTGGGGCTCCAGCTCCTGCGGAACATAGTGCGCTTCTTCAACTCGCGCAGTACCTCCCTGGTGTACTTTGTCTTGGTGATCGCGCACATGTACGAGCCCTCTCTGCTCAACCTGATCTATCCGCTCTCGGTCTTTGGGTACGCGCTCCTGCAGAACCCCCGCTCCTTGCCCCGCATCGGCGGCAGTCTCATCCACCCCATGATCCAAAACCCACCCCGGCACTTCTGGCATTTCCTGCTCGCGTACTCCTTTGCCGTGCTAGTCATGAAGTTTGTGTATCAGTTCCCCTTCTTCTGCATGTGCGGCAACAACTACTCCCACGGCAGGCAGTGCCCCTCGGCCTTGGTCGCGTTCCAGGACGTGTGCGAAGCCCGGTCTTACCCTCACCTGGACTACTTTGTTGATCAGCCCATCGTCCGCGACTATTTCCTCGGCATCTTCAAAGTCTACAAGTCCCTGCGCTGGAACTGGCTGTCGGTGCGCTATGAGCCTGTGGACCATTTGGTGCCCGCGGAACCCCCTGGGGTGACCTCTGGGGCGATGCTCGACTCGGGATTGGGGGGAGCGTTCCTCGTTTCGTTTCTGGGGGATTTCTTGGTGTTGTTGGCCGTGCTCTGGCACACGCATGTGTTGAAAATTCGTGGGGTGTGGTTGTCGCGGGACCCAGAGTTTCTGAGTCAGGATGGGGAGGGCAAGGTGGCGTCGCCTTCGCCGTTGGAGCGCGAGGAGGAGGGAGCAGGGAGGGAGGGAGGGAAGGAGGCAGGGGCGGAGGTTGCAGAGGAGGAGGAAGAGCAGGCGGCCGCCGACGGTGCGGGCGCTCCAGCAGCGGCAGCAGCAACGCCCGCCTCGCCCGCTGCACCGCTCACGCGCCAGCCTTCGCTCTTCTCCCGTGTGTGCTGGCCCTTTTCGCAGGCACGGACCAAGCCGGGCTGTGACCTGTACGTAAGCCTCTTCTTCATCCAATGCACCCTCTTCCTCTTTGTCCTCCTGGCCTACCAACACGCGGATCAGCTCTTCCAGTCCGTGCGTGAGAATCAGCTCAGTGGCGGGTTCATCCTGGTGCTGCTCCTGCACTTCGTCCTCATCGTCGCCGACCGCTGCCTCTACCTCCACCGGTCCATCAAGGGCAAATTCATCCTTCAAATGATGTTGCTCTTCTGCATCTACGTGATCCTGCACTCCAACTTCACCTTCCGTATCGGGATTAACCAGCACGGACCTGTCTTTGTCTGGTACCTGTTCATGTGCCTCTACCTCTTCGTCTCAGCCCTGCAGATCTCCTACGGCTACCCTCCCTTCATTCAAACCAACTGGATGACCAAACGCGCGCATCACTTCTGGGGGAACATCTTCCGGCTCTATCGTGCTCTGCCCTTCCTCTACGAGCTGCGCATGCTGCTGGACTGGACCTGCACGCCCACCACCCTTTATTTGGGGGAATGGATCAAATTAGAGGATATTTACGCGGGCATTTTTGTGATTGAATGCAACCTGGACTTCCAACGGCTCGAGAACAGGAAGAAGGGAGACAAACAACCGGCGCGTCGCAAGTGGCTATGTGGCTTCCTCTTCTTCGCCCTCCTCAACCTCCTCATCTGGTTGCCCCTCTTCGTGTTCAGCACCGGCTCACTCTCTCAATTCGAGAATTACGTCAAGATGGGCTCGCTCTCCGTACAGCTCAACGGCTTCCCCATGCTCTACGAAGCAGCCAGCGCCGACTACATCTCCCCCCTCCTCCCCCCCGAGACCTGGTCCTCCCTCGCACAAGTCAATCCCGCTTTAGCCCTCCTCCCCGCCACCTCCACCAACGACTACATGCGTGAACTGCAATTCGTCCGCCTCCCCCGCTCCTCCCAAGAGCTCTGGAAGATCAGCCCCCCCGCCGAAGCGGACCTATTGACAGTGCTGGAGGGAAGGGCCAACATGTCCGACTCAGTCTCAGCCATGAACAACCAAGCTGAAATGACCTTACAATTTGCCTTTGGCACGCAAGACGGCTCAGTCAACCAAGGGAAGCTCGTCCACCCCCTCGCCCGGGAGGAGAAACAGCAACTCGCCGAGATCATCCGCGGGACCCGCACCTCCCTCCGGCTCCAAGCCGTCCTCCCCTCCGTTATCCGCATCTCCACCACCAAGGAAGTGACCCCCCTGGTGGCCACAGGCGATATTCTAGCAGATTGCATGCTAGCCTTCACAATGCTCGGAGACGAGGTCTCTTCTGCTGGGGATGGCACGGACCCTACCTCTATGCTTGGTGGCGGCGGAGCCCCCCCTGGAGGGACGGGTAACACGAACTTTACTACTGCTGTGGCTGGGTGGTGGGATTTGACCTGTGGGAATGCAGCGGCGGGGGGGTGTGCGAACCCGTTGGAACCGAGGGGGCAGGATGCGGCGACTGTGCCTCTGAATCCTGAGACGGGCGAGCCGGAGCCGGGGTGTAATCCAAGTGTGTATACCATTAGCAGCGAGAAGACGATTGGGTCGTATTTTGCGATTACTTATGGGATTATCGGCTTGTATTTTACGGTGGTGTTTACGATTGGCCGGTTTGTGCATATGAGCGTGATGTACGTTTTAGCTTTGGGTGGGGTGGTTGGGGGGAGGGGAGGGAGGGAGGGCTTTTGAGAGTCTGTGTGTGCTTGCCTCCTTCTTTTGTCTCTCTTTTATCTATGACTCACGCACACACACACTCATATATTTCTATTTCCCCCCCTTCTTTCCCTCCTTAAACAGGAACAAGAAATACTTCATCCTCTGCGACGACCTGCCCCGGGTCGAAGTGCTCAAAGAGCTATGCGAGACCATCTACCTCGCGCGGATGTACAAGAACCTGGCCCTGGAAGAAGAGTTGTATCGAGAACTAATAGATATATACAGAAGGCCCGAAAGTGGGATATTCCAGCGGACGGGTCCATATCGACATTGGCTGCGGGAGGCGGATGAGGATAAGAGTGATTATGATCGGATTGTCCGGGAGGGACTGGAGAAGTATCGCTGAGCGGAAGGGAAGGGAGAGCGAATGAATTCATATGTGTGTTTGCATGTATGGTTAGAGAATTGTCAGTGATAAATGTTGGAGAAGGCTTCTAAGGAGGAAGATGAGGAGCGGGTGGAGGAGTCATGCATGTGTAGTTTTGTTTTTGTGTTTGCGTGGGTAGAGCAAGGCAAAAGGCCAAGGAAAAATTTCAAGCAAGCAAAAATGATCAGCAGCAATCCTCTCAAAAAAAGCATGTGGTTTAGAAATGAGCAACAGCAACTAGAAGAAAATGATAGCCAATCAATCAAAAGTAAAAGCAAGAACAACGGGTCCTTTCATTATTCCACTTTCAGCTGATTGGGCAGGGCGAGGGTGGGCGGGTTGTTTTGCTTTGTAGCTTTTACCATTTCCCCCCCCTCAGCGCGCCTCACAGCTTCTTCTCGACGTTGTCAAGGTCCTACTCCCTCTCTCATTTGCCTTAGACACACCTCACTGTGTGTATTGCTTGGCTTTAGGGTAGGGGAGGGGTGGGGAGGTTTGCAAGAAAATGGGGGGCAACGCAACGGGGCAACGGCCAAAAAAAGCAACGGGCGTCAGCGAGCCAAGTGCGTCAAGCACACACAACACCATGCATGCCAGCACACACCACACACAACACCCCACCCACCAAGGCCCTGGCAACCCCTACAGGCTGGTGGCAGAATGCTGCCGCGCGCCTTGTGGGGATGGTGGCATCATTTGAAGACTAGCTTATCTCCGTCTCCGTCCTCGTCTCTCTCCCGCCTTCACATTCACATCACATAGACACAGACACAGACACAGCCATCTTGCTAATCTCTCTCCTCGCTCGTCTCCCGCCTTCACATTCACGTCACAGACGACAAGCAACATGCGCTGCCTAGCCTTGGCCCTTGTCCTGCTGGGCGGGAGTGCCCAAGCAGCCTTACCACAAGCCCCCCTTCGTCGCACCAACCAGGGCGTCGAGCAAGTCCTGCGCATTCGTGGCGGCGGCTGGGGTAGCAAGCAATCCCCTCCTCCCCCTCTCCCTGAAATCGTCGAGCCCCCTGCCCCCGTCTCTCCGCCCCTCCCCCCGCCCGCCTTGCCGTATGCCAACCTAAAGGCAGTCGTCATCCTGAGCGCCGCCGTGGGGTCCTGGGCCGTGATGCGTGCACCGGACGTCCGCACCTGGTTCCGAGATGTCAGCCCCTTGCATCCAAAGTACTTCCCCTTAGCCAGGCACCAGGTCCTAATTTTTCTTGCCTGGCTCCTCAACAAAATTGCCGTCCGCGTCCCCGGTCGATCTGATGGGAAGAGCTGGAAAGATGCCATGGCGTCGCCCGTGCGTTTCTTTACTCCTTCCGGTTACGCCTTTGCTATCTGGGCCCCCATTTTTCTCGGAGAGCTGCTGCTGGCCTTCTACCAATTGGGGTCCAGCCGCCTCGCCCCCGCCCTTCACCCTTATCTCGCCAAGATTGCCCCTCCGTTGGCGCAGGCCTTTGCGGCACAGAGTTTGTGGTGTGTGGCGTTTCGACCGTGGGTGGGGCGGATGCAATTCGTGCCGACTGCCTTGCTGGCTATGACGGCCGTGGGCTTGTCACGCGTGCATACTATTCTGAGGGAAGCGGTCGCGGCGGGAGCGATGCGCCCGTGGGATTACCTGATTGTACATCTGCCGTTGTCCCTTCATTTTGGCTGGATCACGTGCGCAACGCTCGTTAATTTGAATGGGTGGTTCGCGGTTACCCCAACTCTGAGGACAGGAGACAAGCTCGGCTTGGCTCTTGCCTCCATAAATATTGCAGTGACGCTCGGAGGGCAAATCACGCTTGCCACTGGCGATCCTATTATTGCTCTAGTGGTTGCCTGGGCGTTATATGCCGTGGCTGATGACTTATTACCCTCCAAGTCGATCTTGAGGAAGAATGGCTTGGTGGGGGAGGATGCGTTGGACTGCCTCGAGATCTCCGCGAGGGTCTCGGCGCTACTACAGGCAGGCCTGGCAGGTGCTGTGGTTGTGTGGAAGTTGCTGTTGAGGGCAAGGGTGGTGGTGCCTGGAGATGCGGCTAGATTGATGATGGCGGCGATGGACCCAGTGAGGGCGTTTTTGGCGTGAGGGGGGAGGGAGGGTGGGAGGGAGTGTGAAGATGACTGACGTTGTTGGGATGGGAGAGGGAGAACATAAGAGCAAGAGATAAGAGGTAAAACGAAAGAAAATAATGAACAAGGAAAAACGTGCGTGCGTGCGTGTATTTGTCTATAGAATTAGTCTTATTTTTTTCCTTTAGTCCACACGGTGTGGAATTTTTAGGTGCATGCATAGAGAAAAAGCTAAACTGACCGCTGGCAGTTGCATTTGTGCGGAAAAAAGGGAGAAAAATACAGATAGGTACCAGGTCTCTCTCTTTCCCGTGTGTTTTTGTCGTCATCTCTCGCATAATACCGATTTTGGGGGTTTTGGCGTGTTTTTGTCTGCAGATCTCTCTCTTGGATTTCTCGTTTTCTCTCTCAATTTCATTCGTTGGAGTCACAGGGCATGTACGTATAGTGGCAGGGGCGGGGGGTTCTGATTCATTTTTTTTGGGGGGAGTTTTAAATGCTAGGTGGTCATTGTCTGCCTTCAGTCGCTCTCTCATTCTTCCATTCGCTCTCTCT
>Ga0209390_10008266_pt1 | contig 12942 bp, 10 predicted proteins | sample BON01_FD_187212 | JGI IMG/M metagenome (GOLD analysis project Ga0209390, IMG submission 187212) | Freshwater microbial communities from Lake Bonney liftoff mats and glacier meltwater in Antarctica - BON-01 (SPAdes) (version 2) | ecosystem: Environmental > Aquatic > Freshwater > Ice > Glacier... | reverse complement strand
CTCCTCCGGCCACCGAGGCCGGCATCCGGCCGGCGCGGATGCCCCGGAAAATGATGGTAGTCGGGGGCGTCCACGGTACAGGATCAACCCCTGCGATCGACGCATTCTCGCTGGGGCGGAACTATTCCCCAACTGCAATGGACGTGTTGAAACTGCTGGGCAGCATTGCGGGGGCCGTGGATACCGTCCTGGGTGTCCACCAGAACGCCGTCGTCTGCATCCGCGACGACTTGTTGCTGGCTTCACTTGCCGCGCTTGCCGCGCTCTTCGGCCGCGTGGCGGCCGTGCTGTCCGAACTCGCCCACCTGTTCCTCGAGTCGACCGACTCAGATGCCAGCAAAATGCCCCGCTCCACCACAAACCTGACGCAATTTGCGCTATGCGCAATTGTAACGCGCCCCCCCCCCCCTCCCCGTACTGGGCTCGTATGCCTCTTGGTGGGTTCATATGCGCGTGCGCGTGACACGTGTACCGCACCTTGACTGTACTGTGCGTTGCCATGTGCAGGATGCTTCGGCGGATGTGACGCGGCTCTACGCGTGCGTCAGTCGGCCGCTTCGTCGCATTGGGTTCCACTGGGCTCCCGGGATGCGTCGCGGGCACCGTCTGATGGCGGTGCAGATGAATTGTGTCACATTGCGCGTCCATGTGTAATTTCGCGCTCTGCTGATTGAGCATGGTCTCTCAGTGACGGGGCTCCCGGCGATGGACCCGTGTCTGCAATGCAACTGAGGGGCCCACGCGCGTGCCACGGTGCGGCGTGGGGTGTCGAAGTGGGAGTTACTGTGTGTCCGAACACGCGGAACAACGGGAACCGGTCAATTCGCCATGTGTGCGAGTTTCCTAACACCCCTAACCCGTCCCATCCTGCACATGAACATGTGGGCCCCTGGCCCAGGCGCACGCCGCACCCCTCGCCCAGGCGCACGCCGCACCCCTGGCCCAGGCGCACGCCGCACCACTCGCCCAGGCGCACGCCGCACCCCTCGCCCAGGCGCACGCCGCGGCCCTCGCCCAGGCGCACGCAGCGCCCCTCGCCCAGGCGCACGCCGCGCCCCTCGCCCAGGCGCACGCCGCACCCCTCGCCCAGGCGCACGCCGCGCCCCTCGCCCAGGCGCACGCCGCGCCCCTCGCCCAGGCGCACGCCGCACCCCTCGCCCAGGCGCACGCCGCACCCCTCGCCCAGGCGCACGCCGCACCCCTGCGCACGCCGCACCGCCGCCCCCTGCCCAGGCGCACGCCGCACCCATGGCCGAGCGCCCGCACTCGCGGACGTGCACGCACCCCTGGTCCTGGTCGCATCCCTGACTGCCCAGGCGCCCGCGCGCTTGGCGGCGCACGCACGCTTGGCGGCGCACGCACCCATGCCCCCAGGCGTGCACGCACTCCCACTCCGGGGCCCCACCAGTTTTGGACGCGCGGGGCTCGCGCTCACCCAACGGTCAACGCACCACTGAGCGATGGACGCGGTCTTCACCGCTGCGATGCAGCGGTCCATCAACGAGACCGCGGCAGGGCTCGCCCAGGCCGCGGCCTCGTTGGATCAAGTCGACGCATTCTACATGCTCGTTATGGGAATCTTCGTCTTCTTCATGCAGGCGACCAGGACTCACCCCCTCCATCCGAACCTGGACCCCAACCCACTGCGCGGCGGCTCTGCGCGCGCCTGGTCCACCCCGAGGCCAGCACCGGACTCACAGTGCCACTCCCCCCCAGGTGGGCTTCATGCTCCTCGAGGCCGGCAGTGTGCGCGCAAAGAACACCACCAACATTCCTCTTAAAAACACGCTCGACGCCTGCATCGGCGCCGTCGCCTGGTGGGCCATTGGCATGGGCATCGCCTTTGGCGACGCTGGGTCGCGGCGTGGCAACGTCTTCATCGGAACCGCCCACAGCGGCCCGGGCGGCTTCTTCGCCTCGGGGTGGAGCGCGCCGGGGGCCCAGGGCAAGGGCACCGTCATGGCCCACTGGTTTTTTTCGTACGCATTCGCAGCCGCCGCGTCCACCATCGTCTCGGGCGCTCTAGCCGAGCGCGCTTAGCTCCCCGCCTACCTCCTCTACACCTGCTTCATCACCAGCTTCGTCTACCCGACCGTGGTGCACTGGGTCTGGTGCAACAACGGCTTCCTCGCTGGCGGCTTCACCACCAAACGGGGCCTCACCGTCCTCGGTGGGTCCATCAACTTTGCGGGATCGGGCGTCGTCCACTTGACTGGCGGCGTCGCCGCGCTCTGCGCCGCTGCCATCATCCAGCCGCGCATCGGCCGCTTCGACCACACCGGCAAGCCCAACCCCATGCCCGGCCACTCGACCCCCTTCGTCGCGCTCGGAACCCTCATCCTGTGGATGGGCTGGTACGGCTTTAACTCGGGCTCCACGCGGGGGATCACCGCCCACGGCTGCGGCACCGTCGCGGCGCGCGCAGCCATGTGCACCACGCTCTCGGCGGCGGTGGGCGGCCTCGCCTGCGTCTTCCTCGGCCGCATCTGCTCCAAGACGTTCGACGTGCGCATGGTCTGCAACGGCATCCTCGCCGGCCTCGTCTCCATCACCGCCGGCTGCGCCCACACCCTGCCCTGGGCCGCGGGGCTGATTGGCGGCGTCGGCGCGCTTGTCTACTACGCCGCGTCCAGGCTGCTCCTCAGGCTCCAGGTCGACGACCCGCTCGACGCGTTCCCCATCCACGGCGCCTGTGGAATGTGGGGCGTCCTCGCCGTCGGACTCTTCGCATACCCCGAGTATACGGCCATGGCCTGGGATGACGGATCCGAGGCGGCCAGCTACTGCGGCCTCTTGTACGGCTGCGGCATGCTCTTTGCCGCCCAGCTCGTCGCGCTGCTCGTTGAGGTGCTGTGGGTCGGCGGCCTCGCCTCCACGCTCTTCTGGGGGTTGCGCCTCGGACGCGTCCTTCGCGTCTCGGCGGAGATCGAGGCGATCGGCATCGACGTCAGCAAGCATGGCGGCGCCGCCTACGCCCCGGGCGTCTGGGTAACCAGGCCCAAGTCGTAGTGCGTGTCGCCGCGCGCTCGGGCAACGCCTGGCGCTCTGTCCAGGCTCGAATCGACCCGCCGAGTGCAGGGAATGCAGGGAGCGCCCCGTGGCTGGCCCAACCCCAACCACCGGGCGCAGCGGGCGCAGCGCGTCGCGTGAAGACCGCTGCGCTCACTGCGCTCGCTGCGCTCGACTGCGCTCGCTGCGCTCAACCGGTCCTGGGCGTGTCCCAACTCGAGTCTAGTCCACACCTCCAGGTCAAGGCTCAGGGTCGGTGGCGAACGCGCGGCGAGCGCCGAGCGCAGCGAGCGCCGAGCGCAGCGAGCGCGCCGAGCGCAGCGAGCGCGCCGAGCGCAGCGAGCGCGCCAAGCGCGGCAAGCGCCGAGCGAAGCGAGGGCGCCGAGCGAAGCGAGCGCCGAGCGAAGCGAGCGCGGCGAGCGCGGCGAGCGCGGCGAGCGCGGCGAGCACCGAGTGAAGCGAGCGTCGAGCGCAACCAGCGCCGAGCGAAGCGAGCGCCGAGCAAAGCGAGCGCCTGGCCGGCCATGCACGCCCCCGCAGGCGCGCGCGACCCGGCGGACCTGCGCAACCCCGCGGAGCTCGACTGAGTGCCCCCTGCAACGCCACGCGGCCACCGGTCAAGGCCCGCCGACCCACGAGCGACCGTCGGCCGCCTCACGCGTGACACCGACACTGGTGCACCTTGCGCAGCGGCCACGCGTGCCTCGATCGGGTGTGGGTTGCAAACAACGCACCCGCCCGGTTGCAGGCACTGGCCGCATCCTGGCGGCGAAATCCCCGCACCAGCGGCTTGAACGCAGGCCAGCTCATGTGCAAGATGTTGCACTGGGACCGGCCGAGCGCGTCCACCTCTCGTGTCCGCAGGCTGATCCCGTGGCCCTGGTCGGTCGACCCGACTTGCCAGTTCCAAGCGCATGGCACCGTGCCAATCAGCCCAGGGCGCGCCGCGTGGAGCGCCGTGTTCCGCTACTCGCGGCTGGCCGCTTGGGCCCGCGCCCGCACCCCTGGCCGCTTGGGCCCAGGCGCGTGCACCGGTCGCGTGTCACCCGTCGCACGCGCGCCAACGCTCCGTGGCGCCGTTCGGCCCCCGAAGCCCCCTGCGGCCCCAGTTTCCTGTGTGCTCGCGTTGGGACAGCCGTCTGCGACCACAAACGTACCCGTCCAGCACATGGCTTCACTGGCAACCGCGTGGTGCCCTGCACCCGACGCGTTCGCCATCACCGTCCACCCACCAGCCGTGCCCGCCGCCAGCCAACGCACGGTGCGAATGCGGCGGCTGCTCGCGGGGAGGTCGCAGGCCCAGGGCAGGCGCGCGTTGGCAATGGCGCACCGCGAGGCTGGCAGCTCCGACGACGGTTCCGACTCGGACGACGAGGACCAGGTGGTGTACTGCGGGTGCCTGTCGGCTCCGAGGATCGTCGCGTTCGTTCTTGTCACCTGGAGCTGCTGGCTTGTGGGTGTGGCCATGCACTTTGGGCTGGCGCAGGGGCCCGACCTGTCGCCCATGCTCTTGCTCCGTGCGTGGATGGCGCGTCGCCCGTGAGAGGGGCCCGTGCGGGGCAATGCGACCGTGCAGTCACCCCACGCCCAACCCGCGAAGCACTCGAGCCCTCGCCGTCGCGCTGGATTGCGTCATGGAACGCGTGGACCGCGGGGCGGGGGGGCGGGGGTCCCGCCCCACAGGGGGGGGGAAGGCCAAGCGGTGCAACTCGGCCCAACCACGCGCCGGCGCGGCGCCCATGGCCGCTTCAAACACCGGCAGCAGCCTGGGGTCCGCCACGAGCGCCACGGACAAGTCGACCGAGGACAAGTCCTCGAGGCGCCCCTCCTTCACCCGGTGGGCCAGCACCACCAGCTGCACACTCGCGTGGCACGGGAAGGCGACGATGTCCACGGCCCCGAGCCCCTCGCAGAGGCGACGGAGCGTCTGCTGCTCGGCCGGCGACGCGCTCCCCGGCGCTCGGCACACCGTCATCGAGCTCAGCGCCGCAATGTCTTCGTATCCTTTTCGGATGCAATGCACGTCGGCCGAGGTGGCGCCACTGGTGTGGCGCATTGTGGGTACCCGGACTCCGGTCATCGTCGTGGGCTGCACCCAAGGCCGAGCCCAGTCGTCAGGAACGAGCTGGCCCATCGCCGAGAGCAGCGTGTGCCCGGTGATCGGGGTGGTGAAGACGGCGGCTGGAAAATACCGAATGATGAACCACTCGTCGTTGAAGGCGCCGCAGCCCGAGGCCCACCCCCCCAACCCGACCCCCATCTCGATATCGAACACACCCGGGTGCAACGCCAACGCGCCCTCCATGTGCTTCTTGCAGACCACCCCGGTCGCAAACGGGTGGTCCCTGGGGTCCCAATACACGACGGCGCTCGAGGGGTTGTTGGGTTGGACCAGCCTCGCCGGCATGGCCTGGAAGACTCTGGTATGCCCACTGGAGTTGGTCACGCGTGCAATGTCACCGACCTCGTGCACCACTTGCACTTGCACCATACGCTGCGCTTTGGAGCGGACCGGCCAAAAAAAACGCGCTCGGTGCACCGGGGTGCATGGCGCGCTCGCGCTTGCACCCGCCTGGGCCGCAGGGAGCGCAGCGGGCGCAGCGCAGCGCAGCGGGCGCAGCGGGCGCTCCCTAGCTTTGTGCTGTGCCACGTGACACAGTGACGACCGAAGGGGGCCCGTCTCGGGTAGGGACCTCCCCGGGTCGCTGTGTGCGCTGAGCTCGCTGCGCGCTGGGCTTGGCTGCGGGCGCTGTGTGCCTTGAGCTCGCTGCGCGCTGGGCATGGTTGCTGTGTGCGCTGAGCTCGCTGCGCGCTGGGCTTGGCTGCGGGCGCTGTGTGCGTTGAGCTCACTGCGCGCTGGGCATGGTCGCTGTGTGCGTTGAGCTCGATGCGCCCTGGACTTGGCTGCGGGCGCTGTGTGCGTTGAGCTCGCTGCGCGCTGGGCATGGTCGCTGTGTGCGTTGAGCTCGCTGCGATCTGGACTTGGCTGCGGGCGCTGTGTGCGTTGAGCTCGCTGCGCGCTGGGCATGCTTGCTGTGTGCGTTGAGCTCGCTGCGCTCTGGACTTGGCTGTGGGCGCTGTGTGCGTTGAGCTCGCTGCGCCCTGGACTTGGTTGCGGGCGCTGTGTGCGTTGAGCTCGCTGCGCTCTGGGTGGTAGCGAGTGTACGCATTCGCCGTCCTCAACCCTCTTCCCAAGAGCTGCACGCTGATCGGAATCAGAGTCATCGGTGCGCGCCAACGCAGTGGCGAGCGCGTAACAGGCGATCGCATCGTCGCCGATCTCACGGTCGAAGGGTTCCAGCAGCTTCTGGACGATGATCTCGATGGCGTCACCTTGACCGATCGCCTCGCCAGAGGCGCCAGAGGCGCCAGAGGCGCCAGAGGCGCTAGAGGCGGCCTCGTCCGGATCAGATGGCCCAGCACGCGTGTTCGATACAAGTCGGTCGGAGCTCGAGTGCGACCTCAGTGGGGTAACGCCCCCCCCCCCTTTTTTTGTCCCAACTCTCATCGGATTGGGGCAGTCCCATGCCAGCCACAGGTCATTCGACCCACACTGTGCCGGCAGTCGGGACCTCCGCCGAGTCAGTGGACGAGGCGCCGAGCAATGCTGCCAGCCCCGGTGACACCGAGTCGGGTGTGACACTTCTCCAAGCCCTCCAAGGCGCCCTGCTCTATTTGTTTGTCGTGAGCGGCCACGGGGGCAGAGTCCTCGCCAACCAACTCGGCCTGCTGCGGCCGAGGACCGACGCAGCAGGTATGCCTCTCGACGAACAGCTCTTCACCTACCTGGGGATGGCCGTTCCAGCCTTTCTGGCGCTGCGCGGCATGGGGCGACTGGCTGACGCGAACCCGCGCATCCACGCCGCCGCTGTGGTCGGCGCCGTTGCACTGTACCACTGCCCTGCGCTCCGCGACTTGGTCTCCAGGGCGCTGGGTCCGTTGGACCGAGGCACGATGCGGGCCCAGAACGCAGTGAAGCACGCAATACTGTATATCCTCAAAGCCATGCCCTTCAAAGGGCTGAACGGGCCATTGGACCGGCCGTTGGACAAGGCAGGTGCGCCGACCGACTCGGTGGCGTGGGTGGACCCAGGGCCACTGCGTCGCACGCTGCTCGCGCTTGCTGAGGTGCTCCAATGGTTGACTGCCAACCGCCCGGTCGCGGTGGTGCGAGCGTCGGTGCTCCGGCACCAACAGAAAATCGTCCAACTCGTCACCGCGGCGTATAGGCACGAGGCGCGGAGTGGCACATTGACCTCCCGGGGCGAGTGACGCCACGCCGCGAGCGCCAACCAGAGCGCCACCGACTCCCCCCCCCCCCGAAGGGGGGGGAGGGGGTGGCGCCACACCGTGCACGAGCGCCACCCAGAGCGCCACCGACCCCCCCCCCCGAAGGGGGGGTGGGCGGGTGGCGCCACCCTGTGCACGAGGGCCAACCAGAGTGCCACCGACATCCCTGGGTTCATGGCGCGCTCGCGCGTGCACCTGCCTGGGCCGCAGCGAGCGCAGCGGGCGCAGCGAGTGCAGCGAGCGCAGCGAGCCCTCCACGCAGCAACCCAACGAGCCTCTCGCCGAGCCGCGAGCCGCTGGCACCGGCCATATCACAGTGTTGTGTACGCTGCCATCATGGCCGCAACATCACCTCTGTGACTGGAGTGAGCACGCCGCCCCCATCGCGGTGGGCGGGGGGTGCCTTCCCGCTGCGCGCCCCTGTACCGCCGCTCACCCCAGCGCGCGGGGATGGCGGCCCAGAGTCAGCCAGCCTATAATCACGCATGGCGCACGCTGGCTGGCACACATAGCCCAGGCAACCCTCTGGCGACCCCGAGCCCCTGGGCACGTGCAGGAACATGGCGTTCCCCGTCTCATCTCGCGGCGCAGACGCAAGGAAGCTCACTCGCGCGTTGCACCAGTGGAAGCGCCGCGGGCCGCCCCATTTGCACCGTCTGCACGTCGTCTTGAGCGTGAGCCTTGCGCAGCAGCAGTTGCACGGGGCGCACGGGTAGGCCATCACGTGCGCCGCCACGTGCTGCGCAGTCGCTTTGGTGGGCCCGCCCTCTGCTGCACCCTGCTGTGCCACTGCCTGCTTCGGCCCGACGGCAGCACCGCACTGCGCGCAGCGCGACGAGTGTGCGTAGGGGCCGCTGGTCTTGTGCGCCGCGCCACCAAAGTGGGTCGTCCCACCGGCGTGTACGAAGAGCCAGCACTCAATGACTGGGCAATGGCGCGACATGGTGCCACTCAACCCTACCCCTGACCCGGGTGTCTGACCGCGCGAGCTTCCGTGGTTGCCAGCCATCCTCGTTCGGTGGCGAGGGGAGGTGTGCTGCAGACGCCGCTACGCGCACCCCCGGCCGCGCGGGCCCAGGCGCCTGGGCGGGCTCCGGGCCCAGGCACGCCCCTGGCCGCTTGGGCCCAGGCCCAGGCGCGCGCACCTGCACCCCTCGGCCCTGCCCGGTGAACCCCCCGACACAGGGTGACCCATCCGCGCGCTCGTGCTCGCACTCGCGTGGGTGGACCAGCCGAATCCAGCCCACCACCCGCTTCCCTGAGCGCTCGCTGCGCTCGCTGCGCGCGCTGCGCTTGCCCGCAGCCGCGCTCGCTGCGCTCTGGACTCCGCTGCGGTCGCGGTGTGCCCTCGACTTGGTTGCTGCCGACGCCTCACTCCGGCGCCCGCTCCCGCTTCCTCGGTGGCGCCCAGCCAGCCCACCTGTCGGCCTTCTTGAGCAGCGCCGGCAGGTCGCCCATGCGGTCCGCCGCCTGGTAGAGGCGCTGCGCCTCGAGCAGCTCCTCGTTCGCCGGGGTGGCGCTGCCCCAAGCGACGACGTGCGCCACCTTGAGCGGCTCGTCGTGCGCCGTGAGGCTGCCCCAGGCCACGGCGTCCACTTCGAGCGGCTCCCCGCGCGCCCCGAGCGTGCGCCAGGCCACGGCGCGCGCCGCCCGGAGCGGCGCGTGCGCCGGGAGGACGGCCCGGGGGAGGGGCCCCTCGAGTTGCTCGAGCCACGCGAGCGGCTCGAGCGGCTCGAGCGGCTCGAGCGGCTCGGGCGGCTCGGGCGGCGCCGGCGCGGGAACTACAACAGTGCCCCGGGGGAGGTGCGCCTTGGGCTCGGGAGCCACCAGCGTGCCCCGGGGGAGGTGCGCCCCGGGGTCGGGCGCCACCAGCGTGTCCCGGGGGAGGTACGCCTCGGGTGGCCCGGGCGCCTCGCGTGCCCCGCGCCCGGCCGCCAGGGCGCCCCCGGGTGCCTCGGCAGGCGCGAGCTTGCAGGGCATGGCGCGCAGCGGCTCGAGCTTGCAGGGCACGGCGCGCAGCGGCTCGAGCTCGGGCGCGCCGAAGCGGGCGCGCGCTGCCGTGTTCATCACCACCCAGTCCTTGTTGAGCACCTCCAGCCGATGGTACTCCTTGCCCGGCGCCTCGAGCCGGTGCACCGCTTGGAAGAGCGCCTTGAGCTCGGCCCCCAGCACGCGGCTCGCGGCGGTCGCCATGGCCACGCACGTCGTCTTGAGGTGGCCGGCCGGCGACGTCTGGCCCACCTTGCACTCGCCGTGCGACGCGGCCAGCAGGCACAGCGCCTGCACAAAGTTGCACCGCGAGCAGGCAATCATCCGGTCGGAGCTCACCTTGCCGATGGACGACTGGTTCACCCGCAGGTCCTGCAGCCGGTCCGACCAGCGCACGAGGTCGCCCCAGCGGTCATACTCCTCGTAGACCACCACCACGCCGCCGTGCACGCCCAGCGCGTCCGCGTCGCGGACGGCCATGTCCATGTGGCCCGACAGGTGGTTCCGCGTGCCGCTCGCCTTGAAGTCGACCAGCACGCGCAGCGGCGCCGCCGCGGTGCCGCCCAGCGTCACCACCGCGTCGCCCGCGTGCGGCTTGTGCCGCGTCACCTCCACGCGCAGCCCGATCGCCTGGAGCCACTCGAGGCTTGCGTCCTCAAAGTCGCGCCCCTTAAAGACGGGCGTCGCTTGGCGCACCTGCAGCGCCGCCAGCTCAGCGCGGCTCGCCTCGAGCTCGCCGTCGCGCGCCTCGAGCCGCGCCCGCCTCGCCTCGCCCTCCTCCTCGAGCCGACCGCGCGTCGCCTCAAACCCGGCCGCCGCCTCGGCCGCCCGCGCCACCAGCGCGCGCCGCTCCGCCTCGAGCGCCAGCTTGTCCGCCTCGAGCGCCCGGTTGTGCGCCTGCAGCGCGCCGTTCTGGCCCTGCAGCGCCGCGACATGGGTCGCGTCGCGACTCGCCACAATCTGGCCCAGCAGCAGCCGCGCCACGTCGGCCTGCAGCTGGGCCTGGCCCTGCACCAGCCGGCCCAGCTCGGCCTCGCACGACTCGAACCGGCCCGCCACCGCGGCGAGCGACGCCGCGTGCGACGCCGCGTGCGACGTCTCCACGCGCGTCGCCGCCGCGTGCGACGCCGCGTGCGACGCCGCCGCGTGCGACGCCGCCACACGCGTCGCCGCCGCGTTCGTCGCCGCCTCGAGCGACGCCGCCTCGAGCGACGCCGCCTCGAGCGACGCCGCCTCGAGCGACGCCGCCTTGAGCGACGCCGGCTCGAGCGACGCCGCCGTCGCCCCGGCGGCGAGCGACGCCGCCGCGTGCGACGCCGCCGCGTGCGACGCCGCCGCGTGCGTCGCCGCCGCGTGCGTCGCCGCCGCGTGCGTCGCCGCCGCGAGCAATGCCGCCTCGAGCGACCCCGCCTCGAGCGACGCCGCCTCGAGCGACGCCGCCTCGAGCGACGCCGCCTCGAGCGACGCCGCCTCGAGCGACGCCGCCGCGTGCGACGCCGCCGCCGCCCCGGCGGCGAGCGACGCCGCCGCGTGCGACGCTGCCGCGTGTGACGCCGCCGCGTGCGACGCCGCCGCGTGTGTCGCCGCCGCGTGCGTCGCCGCCGCGAGCGATGCCGCCTCGAGCGACTCCGCCTCGAGCGACGCCGCAGCGAGCGACTCCGCCGCCGCCCCGGCGGCGAGCGACGCCGCCTCGAGCAACTCCGCCTCGAGCAACGCCGCCGCGAGCGACGCCGCCTCGAGCGACCCGACCGCGAGCCCCGCCTCCGCCATCCGAGGGCTACCCGCACACCGGCACCTGAGGGGCCGTTCAAACTGACCCCACAAGCGAGGGGCACACAGGGTTAACCCTAACCCGGAAGTACACACTGGGGCCAACCTCACAGGGTAACCCGTGAACCCGATACCCCCCATTGGGGGTAACCCCCAACACACAAACGATCGTCTGCAACACGCGCAGCACCAACCACATGCAGCACCGGCGCGGCAACACGCGCCTGCGCTCGCACCCCCGGTTCGCCCAGCCAACCCCCCACACACAGTCGCCCGCTTCGCGCGACTCACCAAATGCACCACAGACCGAGCCTGTCGCGCACCCCTCCCTCCCTCGTCGACTCGGTGCACCTGGCGCAGGCTCCACCTATTTGCCAAAGTACGATTGGACCGACGCCCAGGCTTTGATGGCATGGGTATCCCCCTCATGGGCGCCGCGAGACAAGGGCCGGTGGAGTACAAACGTCTTGCGGTCGCGGATTTGCTCGCCGGTAACCTTGTCGGGGCGGTTGACAAATGAGACCTTGAGCAGGTGGTTGAGGATGATGATTTCGAACTTAAAGCGTTTCCCGCTCTCGACGCACATGTCTCCCGTGATCCTCTCATATACCGCTTTGAAGAAGGCGCAGCTAGGCGTCGCGGCGTCCGCGATTAGCTGCTCCTGTTTTTTTAGTAGCTGCTCCGCTTGTTGTGTACCCTGCGGGCACAGGTCGGCGGCGCCGGGCACGTACCGAGGAGAGGGACCTTCCGGCGGAGCTGGCGCGGTGAGTGCTGGCGGAGCTGGCGCGGCAACTTCCGGCGGAACTGGCGCGGCGAGTGCCGGCGGAGCTGGCGCGGCGAGTGCCGGCAGAGCTGGCGCGGCGAGTGCCGGCAGCGCTGGCAAGTGTGCCATGTCCACCCCACCGTTTGCCATCGGCACGCCGCCCAGCAACGCCCGCATGGCGGCCACGAGCTGGATGCATCTGTCCTTCTCGACGCACATGGCGTCCTCGCGATGGATGCCTTTGTCCTTCTCGACCTACATGGCGGCCTCGCGCTGGATGCTGTTGTCCTTCTCGACCGCCATGTCCGCCATCTCGTCCTCTTGATTGTCCAGCTCCTGCTGTAGGCGCTTCAGCGCCTCCCCTTGCGTGCCCAGCTCCTGCCGTTGGCGCTTCACCATTGCCGTCAGCTCGTCGTTGCGCTCGTTGCGCCCCTCGAGCTCGTCGTTGCGCCCCTCCAGCTCGTTGTTGCGCTTCTCCAGCTCGTCGTTGCGCCCCTCCAGCTCGTCGTTGCGCTTCTCCATTGCCTTGAGCTTGGCCACCAGCTCCTCCATCTGCTTGTCGACCTGCTCCTCCCTTTCCTTGAGCTTGGCGATCGGCTCCTCCATTGACCGTTGGTGCTCCGCCTGCGTGATCGCCTGAATGGCCTTGGCGAGCTTGCGCTTCCGCGAGTCCGATCGCTCCGAGCGGTCGGATGACGCCGAGGCGCCACCCGCCGCCTCCTGGCGAACGCGCGTCCCACTGGTAGTCCTCTCCGGCAATTCCAGGAGGCGGTGCTTCCTGATGGCCTTGGTGCCGCGAGCCTCGGCCTGGAACGGCTGCGACGACTCCCCGGGGCACTTGGCCTTGCGATGCGAGTGCGACTTCACTCGGCTGCGCTTCTCGGGGGCCCTCTTCGAAGTGGAACCTGTCGCCACCGGAGTGGCCGACTCGAGGACTGGAGTCGCAGTCGGCGCGGAGGTGGCACCAGTCGCCAGGGGAGCCGCAGGAGGAGCCGCCTCGACGCCTGCCACAGGAGGAGCCGCCTCGATGCCCGCCACAGGAGGAGCCGCCTCGGCGCCCGCCACAGGAGGAGCCGCCTCGACGCCCGCCACAGGAGGAGCCGCCTCGACGCCCGCCACAG
>Ga0209390_10008265_pt1 | contig 12947 bp, 10 predicted proteins | sample BON01_FD_187212 | JGI IMG/M metagenome (GOLD analysis project Ga0209390, IMG submission 187212) | Freshwater microbial communities from Lake Bonney liftoff mats and glacier meltwater in Antarctica - BON-01 (SPAdes) (version 2) | ecosystem: Environmental > Aquatic > Freshwater > Ice > Glacier... | reverse complement strand
CGACATAGTAAAAGCGAAGAGTTCTGGAGAAGATCCCAGGGCAACTGGAGGCCTCGTTTCTAATCTTCCTCACCCTCGGGTCAATAAAACAAAGCAACTTCGTTGAAATTATCTTCAAACATTCCGTCTGTGCTCTTCTGAACCAAAAGGAAAGTGGAGACGACTACCTTAGTGCGCTTTGCCAAAATACCACTAGATTCTGGTGTATTGCAGGGGTCAAACCGTGTTATTATACACCCCCCATGCCATGATTTTGATAATCATGAGCTGCGCCTCATTTGGCAACGGCGTATTTTCTTTCAAAAATCTCTCTCTTGCTCATCTCTTCGGGCCTGCAATTCGATTTATTCGAATAGACCTGCTGCATGCTATTCAGTATGATCCATACTTTCTGTCGAGCTTCAATCATATTCTGGCCATCATAAGTCTGCAGTTTCGTGATTTTTTTGTAATCCAAATGTCCTTTGATTGCCTGTGTTTCGCAGCTCACAAAGTAAACTACTATGCCTAAGTTTGTATCGAGCTTATCCATCCTGATATTTCCTAGGGCTTGCATGTGTTTCAATATATCTTGCTCCTCCTTACTGATGTTGCACTCTCGTTGTCGTGTTATCAGCAGCTGCCCAGTCATTTTAGCCCGTGTCTGCATGATTGTGTCTCAGATCGTCATTCATGTTTCTCACATTCTGCAATTCAATTCCGCTAGACCCCGTTATCTAGCCCAATCCCTACGTAACGTCAATTTTTTTCTCAATAGCGAAATGCTGGCCAGAGCCGGATGTTTGAAATGCTATAAATTCAGGGCGCTTTCTATTTTTTTCAGTTTGCTAGGCTGACAAGTTTCCAGCACCTTTCTCATGACAGATCCCAGTATTCTGAATTCTAACCGGTCAAGATCTTCTAATATCAGTGTCACGGTGACGCTGTTTGTAGATGACGTCATAGCATAATTACTCCCTCTACTGAATAATCTTTTAGCAGCAGTACTTTTTGAGATTGGATTTAAATCAGCTGTTGAATCCAAGAAAGCTTTGACATTCAGGGTTTTACTTCTGTTGAGTAGTTTAGTTACCTGCATTTTCATTATTCGATGTAGTACTCGTTGCAGTCGTGCGCTCTGATCTGTGGATAGATTTCCTCCGTTGCTGGTGTGTGTAATGTCTTTTGTGTGTGTGTTTATGTGAGTTGTGGTCGTTTATGTTCGGGTGTGTGTATGTAGACGAGTTAGCCGCACTGCAATCTCCTTTTCTCAAGATCTCTGTACCTTTGTTCTCCAAAAAAGGGCCCCTCTTGTTAGCATTCGTGATCTCAGTTTCAGTGCTCGGGCCTAACGAAAATTTGACCACTCAAATTCCCGGCATTTTCCTGACTTTCCTCTCTCCATCCGCGTCCGTGATTTGTAACCTGGCCATTCCGACGGAGGGTCGGAATGGGATAATATTGGGTATGTTCATCAGCTACACCTCGGTACACCCATGCTCATTAGCTGGGTAGTGAGATGATAATGCACCTGTTAGATACACCCCTGAATTTTGATTATAAGCTCATTAGCTATAATTCAAAATATTACACACCCAGGCCCATTAGTCGGATAGTGGGATGATATCAAAATATTACACACCCAGACTCATTAGCCGGGTAGTGGGATGATGTTGTTTGGGCTCATTAACTGCACCTCTGAATCTTTATATAAGCTCCATAAGCTGTAATTCAAATTAGGTTATCAAGAGGATTGTTTGTACTTTTTCTCAAACTCACCTCATCTTGCCCACAGATAATTTTTTTTGAGCTGCTTTATTGAACCTCAAAGACAGGTGCGTGCATCTTTGTGGGCAAAGCAGCTGACGGGTGCGTGCATCGTTGTGATCAATCAGACGATCCAGCAATCAGAAGATCAAGCTTTTGCCTGCGCTGGACAACCAGACCCTGCCTGCACTCCGTACCTATACTACATGGCAATACTCTCTAATCTCCCAACATATACAATCACATACAATCACATGCCATACTTTGGTACGGCCTATGATACAATGATGGTGTGCGTGTGTTGTGTATCTGATATGAGTGGTTCAAACGGTCGTTGAAATGGGTGCTGTGCATGCCTATTTTTCCTCTCTTGATAATGATATGTGGCAATACCATCATTTTTTTGCTCCTGGCCTGGAAGTTGCCCCCAGGGGGTTATCTCTTCGGGGGTCGGAGTGCTTTGGAGTTTCTTCACGCAACATGTGTCAGAATGATCTACCGGGCACTAGCAGCCTACATTTGCAGAGAGTCCACATGGATTGTCCCAACTTGGACCACTGCGCATGCGGCTTAGCTGAGTAGGTTCTTGAGGGCATAGCTTGCCTGCTCCTGTACACCAGTACGGTTGGGGTACTCTTGCATACCCTGCCGCATAATCTGTGGAGCACCCTCGCGTAGCGCAATATGCTTGCACTCAGCATCCAGTGCTAAGTGGCGCAGTGCCCAGCACCCGTACTCCTGCACACCAGGGTACTGCAGGTTTGTCTTCATCGACTTGCAGATGGCAGGAATGCCCCCAGCGTGTGCGATCAGTTTGCGGTTGGCAGTGCATAGTGAGCCCAGGTTGCCGAGTGCCAGTCCTCCCTGCGTGCCCGAGTGCGTAGGATGCGCATGCATGCCGGCGATGATGGGCGGGATGCCGCCGGCGCGACCAATACGTTCCTGATTGCTTTCGTTGCTCCATGCCAAGTCGCCCAATGCTAGGCCGCACTGCTGCTGCACCGACGCCTTTGGCACGTGCATTGTCATACCGTTGATGATGGCCTCAATACCACCCTCCATAGCGATGCGGTTCTGGTTTTCGGCGTTGCCCCACACAAGCTTCCGGATGCAACCGCACGCCTCCTCAACAATGCCAGCGTGCCAAGGGTAGTTGCGCAGCGCTTCGACTATGAGGCGAGGTGCACGGCCTGAGGCGATGCGCTTCTTGTTGGCCTCATTCAGCGACAAGTTCTTGAGGGCCCAGCAGCAGTACTGCAGGCACAGCTGGTGGTTGGAATGCTTGTCCATCGTTGCAATAATAGAGGAGATGCCATCGAGCTGAGCGATCTTGACCTGATTGTCCTCCTGGCAAGCAAAGTTGCCGAGCGCCAGAGCACACTTTTGCTGGCACCCCGCATTCTCGGCAAAGCGGTTCATAGCCGCAATGGTCACCTGCACGCCGCCGCATTGTCCAATGCGCTGCTGCACTGCCACGTTGCTCCAGGCCAGGTCGCCCAGCGCCAGAGCTCCCTGCTGCGACACATTGAGGCGCGACGGGTGAGCTTTCATGCCAGCTACAATCGCTTCGATGCCCACTTCCGACGCAATCTTATTCTGGTGCTCGGAGTTGCCCCAGGCAAGCTTGCCCAAGGTCTGGCATGCCTCGTCGACGATGCCGGCGTGCCCGGGGTTGGCCTTGAGCGCAGCGACCACAAGCTTGTGGCCGTTGGCACGCATCACACGCACCTTATTCTCCGCATGCAGGCACAGGTTCTTGAGCGCCCAGCAGCAATACTGGATACATAGGGTGTGCTGCGGGTGCTCCGTGAGCGCCTGCAAGATGAGCTGGATGCCATTCAACTGTGCGACCTTGACCTGGTTCTGTGCATGGCACGCCAAATTGCCCAGCGCCAGCGTGCATTTTTGCATACAACCACCACTCCGCACGTGGGTCTGAGTGGCGCCAACAATCTCTTCGATACCGCCGAGCTCAGCAATTCGGGCCTGGATATTCGAGTTGCTCCAGGCCAAATTGCCCAGGGCCGAGCATGCCATCTCCTGCACGTCCACATTGTCGCGGTGCGCACGCATGCCGCCAATTACTGCTTCGATTCCAGCAGCAGATGCTACTGCATTCTGCTCATCCGATTTGCCCCACACAAGGTTGCGGATAACCTGCATACCCTCTACCTGCACACGCGCATCGTAGACACAGGCCTGCAGCGCCGAGACAATCTGCTCGGGATCGCCCTTCTCCTTATTGCGCGCAAGAATGCCCATGCTGTTCTCGACATCTGCCTCGCTGTGCATATACGAAGTGTCGGCAGCGCTGTCAAGCAAACCGCTTGACGTGAGCCCCTGATGTAAACCGCCCTGAGCCATGCCCAAACGCATCGCCTGCCCCCCCATCCTATCATGTCCATCCAGCCCCACGCTGTCGTCGATGATCAATTGGGGTGGTGTCATAATTTTTTGCAGTTCTCGTCGCAGCTTTTTCACTTGAATTGCGGTGAGCTGTAGGTCCGCTCCTTTGAGATCGTCGTCGGAAAAGTCGAGCAAATCACGCCCACATACGCCGTTTTCTATAAACCGCTCTATCTTGTCTGCTGGTATGAAGAGTTCCGCCAAAAGCTGTTTTCACGATTCAAAATCACTCAGAAAAACAGCCCATCTAGCCTGCAGCTTGCCCAACACACGCTGGGCGCACGTCTGCGAAGCTCATCTCGACCAATCTGCCGCCCGCCATGCGGTTTGCCCCAACCCGAATCTCGGGATCGACAACCTTCGAGATTCGGGTTGGGACCTACCCGCATCAATATCCGGACAGACAAGGGATCAGTATCAGTGTCCGTGTGTGGATGTAATTTTCCGTTGGGATATATGGAAAAATGATCATCAGACTTGAAAATGAATCTATAGATTGAACTGCACTCTGTCGTCCGGATATTAATACATTGAGATTCAGTAAAGGCACAAAGGGGTGCGCGGCGACGAAGTGCTTGAGCGCGCAGCTGCCGCGCACCCACTTGATCGGACCAGAGTCATGTAGACTTAAATAGGTGGAGGGTCCTAGGGGAGTAGTACATATAGATAGAGGAGTGTAATATTTTACTCTCCGCATTGATATTTGTTCTGGCTTATCGACGATAAACCGATTGGAGATTCGGCGCGCGGCAGCTTCGACGCGATGCGCCTCGCCGCCGCGCGGTCCACAGAGCATGATGGCAGGCACACGCAAACAGCAGCAAACATAGCTCGAGCAGATCAGATGCAGCTCATTGCGAACCAATTATGGCGCGCAACAACTTGGACCTAGAACAGGGAAAAAGACCTGGCACACGTCGTCGGGCTGCATGTCCGCTACAGGAACGACCGGGCGCGAGGCGCCTTCGTGTTGGCTGCCCTTGGTTGCCGGTGAAGAGTTGGGCTGGAGCTGCTTTTCTAGACGCGACATCAGATCGCGCAATTTCACTGCGTACGTCTTGGGGTCGGTTAGATCCACAGGAAAGAGCTTGCCGATGAGGGGCGCGAGTTCGTGCTTGGGTGGTAAGTGTTCTTTGCTGTTCGAATCAAGCGGCAAGGCGCCCACCTTGACGACAACGATGCTCTTGCCCCAAAATTTGGCCAGCCGTATTTCCTTGAGCGTCAGCGCATTGTCAATGTATTCCTGTGACAAACAGCAGAGGAAGATACTGCATCCATCGATGGACTGAGCTGCTTCCCGGCGCAGTTGCTCTTTGCCCGAGCTTGCCCGTTCATCCCAGTAAGTGGTGTAGCCGCCCTTTTCAATGTGCGACTTGACTGCACGAACCTGTTCGCGGTCCTTTGTCGTGCACGACAGGAACATCTGGCATTCGCATGCCTCCACCATTTTGTCGGCTGCCATTCGAGGCGATCTGCCAGGGTTCAACCTTGTCATTTTAGAACTTATTTAAAAAATCGACAGCATGGTTCTGGCCGTCTAGATGGCAACACAGAATTATACTGCATGGCCAGCAGCAGCAATACGACCAGGAGCGACACTTCTCTGCGCGCTGCTCGCAGTCACGACTGCTGTCGACACATGAGGGCAAGACAGAGACAAGACTGAGCATGTGAACCAAGGGGTGCAGATGACACACCAAATGCAAGAGCGCTGCAGGGCAGCACTACTCAATCTGCAGCAGCAAGAAATGAGCATCTCACCAGGGAACGCGAACGAGTCTCGCCCACTCCTTCTCCCGCAGCCAGTTGCAATGTCACTGCCGACAGCTCCGTCAAAGTCAAGTGGAAAAATTCAAATAGTATTGTGGTTGACTATAAATAATAAAAACAATTATATGTGATTGCATTTTAAACTGTATTTCATCCATGGTTGTCAAAACCAACGAATGTTCTCCTCCGGTCCGGTGCAGTCTCTTGGGTCCCAAGTGGTTAATCGGATGTTCACCATCCGCTTAGTCTAGTGATTGGTCGGGTCTTCGAAACCCAAGAAAGAAAGAAAGAAAGAAAGAAAGAATGTGTTGAGTGAGGAGTCCACGCGCGGCGTGCACATCAACCCTGTGATGTTTGGGCCCTTGAAAGTTTCCATGTTTGATTTTCTACACCTCAAAACACGTGAGGCTATAGCGATTCGGGAAACTCCCTGATTCCATGAACCTTGAAAGAAATCCATGTCTGCAGCGCGCTCAGGCTGGGTAACGGTGGTGGCAGGCAGTCACGGTAGACGTCTGGGAGTGATAGTGTATCATGCGTGAGTGGTAAATAATGATGATTTGTCTCCACCCGAGGCCGTCAAACAATCATCATATTCGACTCGTGCTATACCCGATATACGTTCGATATCTTGATTAGATCATGATGATTTTCGCCACACCCAGTAGTTGTCCCCTTGAGTTTTTTTTGGTTCGTCCGTATATCAATGGTTCTCTTAACCTCGCCGCCGCGCGCTCCGAATCAACTTTACTCTGTACAGCCAGTCTCAGGCTAGTAGGTTACAAGCGAACTACCCTATATAAATGATAGTGTACATTACTGTAGCCCATACATGTAGTATATAGGTGCCAGAGCTGCTGTGTTCGTGATGACTGGGCACCTCACTCCAAGTCGTGCGCAGAATGCAGATTTTCAGTGGCGGGGACACTAATGATTCGCGGGGGGTTCCCAGGGCAGACTGATATACAAGTCATCCCCGGCCCTGCAAAGGAAGGACTTGAATAGGCGGGCCAGACGAATTGACACCCGAATCGATACCTGGGCGTGCCTGGAATCTAGGATGACCTGAAATCTCCAGATTTTAAAACAGGGCCATTCCTTCCCCTCATACGGCAGCTTCGCCGCCTCGCCGCCGCGCGCCCGGCCCCAAGCCCTCGCCACCGCACGCCCCCGACCGAGCTTTTACTCACGAGTGAAAGCGAAAGAAAGAGAAAACTTTGAACGACGTGAGTCTCCAGGGTCTGATCGTGACAGCTCTAGATACGCAGATGAAACCACCTTGCAGCACTGGTACGTCACATCGACCACCGTCACAAGCGTTCAAGTGGGACACACTTTCACATGGGACCTCACTCAGTCTACTGTTATGGTCATACCGGTGTGAACCGAATGATGATCTTCGGAGACACACGCGACTTGGTGCGAAACCAGACAACCCTGAGGGCCCCGGCAGAATGTGCCTCAGTGTGCAAGTGCTGTCGGCAGAATGCCCTCGCTGCCACACCTGACAATCCCTGCGCCCCTTTCTTCCACCACACCGCCGTGCTCAAGGACGATTGTGCCCAACAGCGAGTGTGACTAAGAGCGAGAGTGGCGAGGAGATTGTAACTGTTGTAAAGCGCAAAACAGGCTACGCTATGCTTTGCCCATTGCGTCGTCATCCCCAAGTTTTATGTAAAATAAAGGTATTGCAGCACCTGGCGAGTCTCAACCTACAGGCCCCTGTGTATGCATCTGACAGAATCCACTCCATCTCACGCAATACACTTCATCTCACAGCATTCTCACACAAAAGAATCTTGCATCTTCCTCTCTAACAACGGGGTACACAAACTCTTTGCGCACCTCGCCCTTGGCCCCATTGAGATGCGACTGCCTACCTTTACGTGGCGCACATGACTGAAGCAAGTGTTGGTTGTGGTAGTGATGATGGTGGTGAGACATTTGAAATGATGATGGTATGATGAGCGGTTGATGGTGCTCGTAGCGTAGCAAGGATGTTGATGCACAAGGCAGCTAATAGCCATATCTCCCAACCCCTGCAAGCCCCCGAAAGTAATGCCTCATTAGCACACACACCAATCACACTCACTCCGCACACACACGACGTCAAAAAGATGCAGAGCGCATGCAGACTTGATACACAGACACACTCGCTAGAATGAGCACACTCGCTACATTGAGCAGTGCTTACTCTACACATCTAGTGTCACCAGTTGCCCTAGACTCTCTTCCGCGGCACCTCACCGACTCTGGCGTCGTGATGTGTGATCTAATTTCACTAAGTCTCTTTCTCAAGCGCCGAGCGCAATCAAGTCATATATGTCAAGCTTCCTAATTGAAGTCACCAGAAGAGGGGCGTCCGCCGCTGTTGCGATCACCAGATTCGCCAGGTTTTAACTTGCGCTTTACAGTGTCGAGCTCGTCACCCAGATTGCGCTTATACCCCTCCAGGCCAGCCGAGGTGCGAAGATCCACCTGCATGTCCCACACATGAATAAGTCAGACACACCAATGAGTCAGGAGAGGTATGCTCATCCACATGATATGTCTTCCTCGAGGGGTCTGCACTATTGGCTTTTCTCGCCCTGATATTACACCGACAAGGTACAGCATTAGCCATGAATGTGTCAAAGTGTAGCACGTCAACGTCAACGTGTAGCACGGCGTATGGCCGCCACGCGCCATTCGCGAGCCCTGCCAGTCAGTGTACACCCTCGCGGCGCGCTACAGGTGTTGATTGTGTAGCTGGACCTTCTACGGATTTTGGTCACCCAGTTCGAGCTCCCCCCTTCCTTTTAAGCGGGGCTAGAGACCCGTTAATAAAGAGGGGAAAACACAGTGAGTCAAAATCTTTAGACTTGCAAACTGCCACGAGGGATCGGTGCGCACGGCTGCGCAAGTGTGAACCCAATTTGTGTGCTATGCTGACAATGGAACCTTGCCCTTCTCGACCTCTTCCAGGCTCTTGAGTGTTAGATAAGCACTGTGCTTGAGTGTTGGATAAGCACTGTGCTTGAGTGTTGGATAAGCACTGCGCATCTCATCAGCACTGTGCATCTCTTCTCCTGCACGCTTCATTACGTTTCCTTGCACCAGCGTCGTTGGCGCGTTTTTTCAAAATCAGCTGCGGGAACCTCCTCGCGATAACGCACACAGACGACAGAGGGCCAAGGCAAAAGCCTCTAGGAATGGGTAATGAAGGCGGGCAAAGAGAGCCACTGTCTTTACCCGTGCCTAGTTATCATGCCCATCCAAAGTGGGAGACACGCATCGTAAATGAGCGGACAAGGACAAGGGGAGGAGGAGGGGGAGGAGGACAAGGGGAGGAGAAAAGGGAGGAGGACATGGGGAGGAGGAGGGGGAGCAGGACCTCAAGACGTTCGGTGACATCCTCCAGATCGCCACCAAAGCGCATTTTGATTTCTTCCATATCGTCGTAAAGTTGCTTCTTCTGCGTCTCGAGCTCCGTGATGGACTGATGGTGGGTAGATGAGTCAGCCTTGTAGGTCTCGACCTCGTGCTCCAACTTGTCACGGTACACCTCCAGAGCCTGCTGCTTCTTGCGCTCGGCCGCGAGTTGCCTCGCGACTTGGTCCAACTCCGACGTCAGTTTGTGCTTGTACTCCTCGACGCCCAGCCGCATCTTCTCTTCCGCCTCCAGCTGCGAGTGCATCTGTGCGTGTGCGCATTCGTCAATATTATAATTTTTTTGTTTGCTGGCTGTTGCTGTAGGTGGTTATAGTCCGATGTCGCGGAAAATTCCCTTGCACGCACACACACATTCTGCACGCGCGCATGCATGCACGCACGCACGCATGCGCGCGCGCGCACACACACACACACATACACAATCAAACACAAATGTGCTCACACGCATACACCAACGTACGTCAACATACAAATACGTAAACAGACACACGCACATATGAATGCATACTGAGTCATCTATCTGTATTCTGTTTACACAGATATAGATCTATCATCTATATACAGATATAATGATCTATGTATTCATACTCATATCAACATACAGGCACACGCACATACACTTAGTAGCGGTACAGACGGGAGGAGGAAACCAGCACGCATTCGAGATGCTTGAGATCGCTATCGAATACAAAGAAAACGCTGACACCACCACACACACACACACACACACACACATCCCTGAGCTCCACATACATCCCAGAGCTCCAAACATACATATATATGCAGCACATATACATATACACACAAAATCGCAAACCAGATATACACACGATATACAAAAGTAAAAAGAGAGAAACCTGGTCGCGCTCCTGCTCTTCGCGGCGGATCTGAGCCTCACGGTCAGCCTTGAGCTGGTTGAAATCATCAGTCAGGCGGTCAAGAGCGCGGCGCTCGGCCTCGGTCTTGTTGTTGAGGCCTTGAAGCACCTCGGTAAGCCGGCGCATGTGCTCCTCAAGCTCAGCGCGCACGTGGCGGATGGCGTCGAGTTTGCCTTCGACGTACTCGAGGTCGCTCTCCAACTTACGGCGGAAGCCCTCAAGGCCCGCAATGGCCTTGGCCTGAACGCCCAGCCGGAAATCGACCTCATCTAACTCCGACTGCACCTTGCCGCGCACCGCGTGCACTTCAGCCTCAAGGCGCCCCTTGTCGGCCTCGAGGTCCTCAACAGTAGCCAACATAGCATCAGTCTGAGCATTGATCTCAGCAAGGATATCGCGCAGCCTCCGTTCCGTCATCTCCATTTCCTGGTGCGCCTCCTGGTTTGCTTCCAACTTGCGCACCAGCACAGCCTCTTCGCCCTCCTCCTCCTTGGCCAGTGAGGCCCACTCCTGCATGGCGGCCTTCTCGGCCTCGATCTTATTGTTTACGCCCTCCATGTCACCCTTCATGGATGACAGCTTGGCATCGCGCTCGTCCTCGAGGTTGCGCTTGTGCTGCGTCAGCGAGGAGGAATTTTTAGACTCAGCATCAATACGTGCCTTAAGCTCAGCGCGCTCCTGGAGCAGCTTGCGCTGCAGCTCCTCCAACTCCATCCGCCCATACGTCTCTACCTCTAGCTTCTCCTGCACCACCTGCAGTTCAGCATCAATCTTGGCGAGGTAGCGGCTCATGTGTGACAACATCCTCTCCGAGGTAGCCAGCTTGCCATTGACCTCGTCCAGCTCGCCCTTGAAGACATCAGTCACCTCCCTCAGCTCATGATCCAGGCGAGTCTTGAGCAAGTCCAGCTCCTGCTTATTCCGCTTTGATGCTGCCTCGTTTGCCTTCAGGTCGGCCTTCTTCGCCTGTTTTGTGTGTGTGTTTGTGTGTGTGTGCGTGCGTGCATGCGTGCGTACGTGCATGCGTGTGTGTGTGTGTGTTTGTGTGTTTGTGTGTGTGTGTGTGTGTGTATGTGTGTGTGTGAGTGTATGCGTGAGAGAGAGAGAGAGAGAAAGAACGAGAGAGAAAGGAGTTCATGTGCGTGTTGTGCAGCCAGTCAAATTCCAAGGGATTTACACCAAAATATTCACAGCCTCACACCGCTGGATGACTCGATGAGTAAAACCCAGCCCCACACTCGCACATCCTACCCCCAATATAGACAGATTTAACACACACACACACACACACACACAAATATACGCACAGGCACAGGCACAGGCACAGGCACAAGAATAGGCACAGGAACAGGCACACGCACGCGCACGCACACGCACGCACACGCACATGAACAAACACGCACCTGGAGGTTATCGAGATAGCGATCGAGATGAGAGCGGATATCAGCGGCGGCAACGATGGAACCCTTGACAAACTCGAGCTGTTCCGACATCTTGCCAGCATGTTGCTGCAGCTTGTGCATCACTTTGCTCTCCGCCCCGATCTGCACGCGCACCGAGCTGTCGTGCCACACCATCATATACTATACGTCAGACATTAGAGCGAAACGTCGACAAACGTCGCGTGTCATGTCGCCAGACGTCGTGATTTGAGAACGTATTTCCAGCGCCAGGTTACAAAAACACTGCTCTCTTGAAAAACAGCCTCACACAAATAGGACTCTTTGCCAACAAGAGCAACGATTTTACAAGTCGCGAAAACGCATTGTGAATGCATGCAGTGGTAATACACCTACATAAACGCATGCATGCATACGTACACATACATGACTTGACAGGACAAACAGCCGTGTATGCAAACAAGTGTCTGGACAGGCAACTCGTGTAGCATCCAGTCTTGACCTTTCCTCATGCTACTCGAGGTATCTGTGTAACTACATACACGCATTCATACATGCATACACATACATGACTTGACACGACAAACAGCCGTGTGAATACAAATAGGTTGACACGCAACTAGCCAAGCACCCAGCGTTGACCTCTCCGCGCTGCTCCAGGCGACTGCTTACCTACATACACACATACATACATGCACACACATACATGACATGACACGACAAAACAGTTGTGATATCTTGACACGCAACTAGCGCAGCACCCAATCTTTGACCTGTCCGCACGCTGCTCGAGGTGACGTGTCGCGTAGACGAGGTCTTCAAAAAAATCGTACGTCGTCTTCTATATGTGGTAAAGTGCTTTGGAGTGTGTTCTAGGTCGGGATGAGAGTGTTGCCACACCATCCCTATGTCAATTAGTTGGTATGTGGGTATGTGTATGTATCTACGTGTATGTATGCGTGGTATGTTTGAATGTTCGTTTGCTTGTGTGTAAGTAAGGCATGCATGGCATACATGCGTATTTGTACATGTATGTGTCGCAGAAGACCTGAGATCGGCCTCTAACTTGGACGTGGCTTCCTTGAGCACCATCTGCAGCTTCTCCTTGTGATATTCAAGCTCAGACTTGGCCGACTTCTCAGCCTCCAGCTTGCTTGACACTGCCTCAAGCTCCCCCTGCAAGTCTCCACGTCAAACACAGCGGGGTTGTGTGTGTGTTCATGTTCGTGTGCGTGCGTGTGAGACTGCAAGTGTGAGTGTGTGTGTTTGTGTGTGTGTGTTTGTGTGTGCGTATGTTTGTGTGTGTGTGTGTGTG
>Ga0209390_10008262_pt1 | contig 12955 bp, 21 predicted proteins | sample BON01_FD_187212 | JGI IMG/M metagenome (GOLD analysis project Ga0209390, IMG submission 187212) | Freshwater microbial communities from Lake Bonney liftoff mats and glacier meltwater in Antarctica - BON-01 (SPAdes) (version 2) | ecosystem: Environmental > Aquatic > Freshwater > Ice > Glacier... | reverse complement strand
CGCCGGAGGGGAGGGATGAGGATTAGAGGGAGGGATATGGAGGGGGTGGGTGGGGGGAAGAGAGGGTGGGTTGGGGGTGATGGTGGTGGAGGGAAGGAAACAAGCAAAGACGGAATTTTCGATGCGAGAAGAGAAGAGTTGTTTTCTGGGGGGAGGATGGAGGAGTGGTTTTGCTGGTGCTTACTTTGCTGCTAATGCTTCATGTTTTTGTGTTTGTTTCTTTGTTGGACTCGACATTTTCTATTGTAATTGATTGTATTTGCCTGTACACTCATACCTCTACTCTCATGCTACGTCTTCGTTCTCTCCTCGCACTTCCATCTCTCGTCATCCAAAGCACTCTTCTTCTCGAATTTCCTCCTCCTGTTTCACTCTCACACTTCTCCCCTCCCTCTCCCCCTCCCTCCCTCCCTCCCTCCCTACTCATACGCATAATAATCCTCCACTGTCGACCACCCCACCACCTTCTGGATCGCCTCCAACCTCCTCTTAATCGACCCCCCATCCCCCACCGGCTGCGTCAGCGGATACAAAAAAGCCATCTGCCTCGAAGCTGACCTAAAAAAAACAAGCCCATCCTTAGGTGACATCAAAAACTCAATATCATCAATCCCCCCCGGAGGCAAAGGGACCTTGCTCCCAACCTCTGCCCTTAGATAATATTGCTTGCTCCCATTGTCGATCTCCACGACTTTAACCCCTTCTTGGGCTTCGACAGCCCGAACGAGGGAGAGCCACGCTGAAGGGGTATCAGCCGCAGCACCACCATACACCCAGGGTGACATGTACTTACTGGCGCTTTGGACACTGCTGCTGCTGATGCAATTTTCGGCGGACAGGCATTTTGGGGGGCGTTGGGCGACAGGATCAATACCGGAGCGGGCACAAGTGACGATGGTGAAAGAAGGGTTGCTCTCACTTGTGCAGTCTTCGAGGCCCGGAAAGGCTTGGGCTGAGGAGAAGGGGAGGAGGGGAAGGAGGAGGGGGAGGCTGAAGAGGAGGCGGCGAGCAGCAGCAGCAGCAGCAGTGGCAGGGGAGAAGGGTACATAGAAGAGGGCGGAAGTGGGATTCCGAGTAGAGGTCGGCGCTGATTTTGCTGCTATTGATGGCGGCCGCTGTAGAGACGTTGGTAGGCGCCAGGCATGGGTAGGGTTCAGGAGGAGGGCCAGGACCAGGGCTAGGGAGGGGAGGAGGAGCAGGGGTAAGGGGACGAGGGCAGGAGGCCGGGCGGGTGGAGTACGGAGGCTGCTCATTTGAAACCTGCGTGTGGTTGTGCGGCAGAGAGTAGAGAATTAGCTTTAGCCTGCATTGAGATGATGCGAAGAAGGCATGTCTGGGCGATTAACTTCTCCAAGCGGCGCATTTCCCCTCACCTCACGCCTCTCGCGAGACCAAGCAGCTGGGCGAGTCCGAGGAGAACGTTGGATCCTGCCCGCCAGCGTTGCAACGAGCGTGGCCTAGCCTCTGTCGTGCTGGCCTTTTCCCCACTGTCACAAGGCCCAGGTGTTGGACACAGGCAGACACACTTCACGGGAGTGGGAGCGATCTCATCCTTCTTGCTTGATGTGGGGATCCACCGCCCAGAGCCACGCAACGGCCAGCTCTCTGGGGTCTTCGGCTGGACTGAGTGACGAGTCGGATCAGCCCTTTGATCTTCTTCTTCCTCCACCACACCACCACAAACGAGGAGGAGGAGGACGTCCACCGCACAAAGTGGTGTTGGCTGCTAATTTGAAGCGACGCCACGCCTCAATTTATTCCACGGGCTTGGACTCGTCCGAGCCAAACGCCAGCCTCCCCACCCACCCTCCCACCCCACCACACCCAAAAACGCTCAGAACTGAACACATTCTTGTTCCGCTCCCTCTCCCACCCACCACATAACAGATCGCAGTCTCCTCCCCACTTCCACCATCACAATGAAGACCTTTGCCGTGCTTACGCTGGGCTCTCTGGCAGTGTCCCAGGCCTTTATGGCGCCCTCCCCCGCCGCCTTCGGCCCTACCAGCAGATCAGCGGTGCGATCTTCCGCTGGCCGCAGCATGAAGATGGAGAACTTTAACCTGCCCGTGGGGGAGGACCAGGCCGAGAACGTGCCCACCAGCATGCTGGGCGAGGCCAACTACCGCAAGTTCGTGGCGTCCTACAAGCCCGATGGCATGATCGTCGGCGGTGCCCGCTACCCCCTGTTTAAGCGCGTCTCGGAGCTCAAGCTCCTGTCCCTGACCGCTGAGACCGGCCTCTTGACCCGCCTGGAAGAGCTGGGCCTGAAGTTGAGCGACTTGGAGAAGTTGTTGCCCTTGGCAGAGGAGCTCGAGCTGTTGCAACTGGCCGAGAAGAACCAAGACCTGATCCTCCAAACCCTGGCCCCCATCGCCATCGAGCAAGCCCCCGTCCTCCTCCCCATCCTTACCGCCGTGCTCCGCACGCCCCCCACCACCTTCTATGCCGTCGCCGCCGCTGCTCTGGCTGCGGAGGCGGGCATTGTCCTCGTCAGCGGCAACCCCCTGATTGACATCCTGGCCGGTATCCCCCTTGTGGGTGTGGCCGCCGTCTCCGCCGTGGCCGGCACCATCCTCTCCTCCGGCATCAGCGCCCCGTCCGCCGGCCCCCGCAAGATCAAGTCTGTTTCCTCCTCTTCTTCCTCTGCTGATGTCTCCCCTAAGTTCAAGTTTGGTGGTGGTGCCAAGGCCGGTGGCGCCAGGGCCAAGGGCAGAAGGGCGATGGCCGGCAAGCCCATGAACGCCAATGTACGTTTTTATCTTGTTTCTAATTATAGGGAGGACTAAAGGGAGAGTATGCTTAAAAAGAGCGTGTGCATTTCTGAATTTCATTGGGGAGTTGGTCCGTCTCTGCTTATCTCTCCTTCCGTCTCTCCCTCCTCTTTGACCCTCCCTCCTTCCCTTCCCAAAAACACCACCAGCATCTCTAATACCCCTCCACCCATCCACACAAACACACACAGATCGTGACCGTCGCTCCCCCCAAGAAGGCCGCCGCCCCCGTCGTCCGTGGCCCCCTCTCCGCCCCCGCTCGCAGCGGTGCCTCCACCGGTGCCAAGGCTCCTGCCGCCAAGCCCACCCCTGCCCCTAAGGCCGCGCCCGCCGCCAAGAAGACCACCGGTGCCAAGGCTCCTGCCGCCAAGCCCACCCCTGCCCCTAAGGCCGCGCCCGCCGCCAAGAAGAGCGCCACTGTCAAGATCGCCTCTAAGATCGCCTCTAAGAAGGCTGCCCCTGCTGCTACTGCTACAGTTGCCGTGAAGAAGTCTGCGCCGGTTGCTGCTAAGAAGGCCTCGCCTCTGTTGGTGGCCAAGAAGGTCATGGCCGGGAAGAAGTAAAGAAGAGTGGTTGATTGATTGAGAAGGTCGTCGAATATTGCGTGGTTACTGAATGATGAAGAAATGAGGGAGGAAGGGAGGGAGGGAAGGAGGAAAGCACGTGCATGCGCACACTTTTTGGTGGTGGTGGTGGTCAGAGGCTCTCTTTGCTGGCTTCTTTTTCCCCCGCTTTTTGAAGTATAACATAGCGATCTACAGTCAGTCAGAAAGCGCGGGGAAAAGGTTTTCAGGAAGAGAGCACAGAGAGGTGTGTGTGTGCGTGTGTGTGGAGGGGAGTATGGTGCGTGCGGTGGCAAGCCTCTACACACATCCATTTGCAGGGTGGGAGCAGGCTCAAAAGTGGATGTGTCTCTATGTGCTATTTGTCTGGTGTGCTATCTCGTGTCGGCAGTCGGTGACTTTTTGTGCGGATATATACCGTGTGCCTAGTGTGTTGCATTTTGGAGTGCGTATAGGGGAAGGAAGGAAGGGAAGGAAGGAGAACGAAGGGCCCCAGGCCCCAAGGCAAAATCCATATTTTTATTATTTTCGTGCTGCTCAGGCATGCACTCCAACGAAAAAGAAAAAGAGAGAACGAAACAAAACAACAACAGACAAACAAACAAGGAAATCAAAAAATGCTTTTGCTTTGCTTTACGAGATCCGAGCTCCTAAATTCCAGGGGGGTGAGGAGGTCCCGGCGTCAGCTGTCGAAAAGCAAGAGCCACGTCGTCTAGCGCAGATGATTCCTGCTTCAGCTTCAGCTTTTGGGCACGCAGGCCTTCATGACGGCGCCTTTGTGGTGATGGTGGACGGCTCTGGCAGGCTGGGTGTGGTTGTGTTGGTCGTGGGGTGCGCGTGGCGTCTTTTATATAGGGGAAGGCGTTTGGGCACTGCCTAACCAAAAGCAAACACGACGGCCGCACGGCTTCTCCCCACTCACCACATTGTTCCTAGATCTGACCAGCACTCTACTCTACGAATATGCTGCTTCGCATTATATAGCGCCAGATGTTCCTAGGTAGCTCATGTAATACGCAACCTCTTTACTCACTCAATCTCTATCCCCTCCCAACACACTTTCCCACAGGCCGGCTCCTTCTGCTTTGCTCCCCACCCACGGCCTGCATCTCCACGCATTCGTTCCTCCTTCATTCGTCCACCTTGCCGGCCTCGTGCATCGTCGTTTCCACTAGCCTCCCAGCCCTCCTCCTCCTCGTCGTCGTCGTCGTCAGCGTCGTCCTCGTAAGCGGGGCGTGGTGAAAGCGCACAGATTGATTTATCCCTGGCATAGCAGCAAGGCCCCACCCGCCACCTCTGCCACCCCACACACACAAACCCCCAACTCACCCACCACAATGACCGTGGGCATGGCCATCCGGGGCGTCAGCCCACTATGTGACATTGGAGACATTGCTGCCGCTTGGACCTTGGAAGTCCTGATTCCCCGCCTCTGCCTCGCCATCCTCTTCCTCTCCGCCTCCCTCCTCAAACTCACCCTCCGGTACCCCATCCGGGTCTACGTCGGCTCGCACCCCGTCATGCGCAACATTGTCCGTCGTTGCCCTTCCTTCCAAAAAGACTACCGGCCTCCTTCTTGGGCGTGTGGGGCGTGGGCACAAGCTATTGTCTACCTTTATCGAAGCTGGCGTAACAACCATTTGAGGGGCTTTGCTCGTGAAGTGCTTCAGCTACCTGATGGAGAAAGTGTCTCCTTGTTTTGGATGGCGCCCCCCGGGCCGATGCGCGAGGCGATGATGCAGTGCAAGGAGGATGGGAGGGAAGAAGAGATGGGAGCGACCATCCAGGCGCTTGCCTCTAGCATGCCACCTGATGACCCCCCTCCTCCCATAGTAATTATTTGCCATGGGGTCTTTCAAACAGCGGCGGATTTGTATGAGTTTTGTACGTTTCTGACGGAGACTTGTGGGTATATTGCGTGTGTTTTTAATAGGAGGGGGAATGACATGCCCTTGTCGAGAGCGAGATTTAATACGGTGGGGGATCAGTGTGATTTTAGGTTTATCTTGTCGAGGATGAGGGACTTTTTCCCCAACAATTGTTTTTATGGCGTGGGGATTAGTGCTGGTTCGAGTTTATTGGCGCGGTATTTGGGGGACGCAGGGGAGGAGAGTGAGGTGGAGGGGGGGGTGTTGATTTCGGGGGGGTATGACATGGAGTTGTCATTGCAGCATATGACGCCATTGGCTGATTTGGTGGTGACCACGCACGCGAAGAGTTTCTTCCTTGAGAGGAACGAGGAGACGTTGAAGAGGGAGGATGGGCCGGGGTTGCAGCGGTTGAAGAGGAGTAGAAGCATGCAAGAATTTCATGAGCACTTGCACATTTTTGATGGGAAGGCCTCGAGGGAGGAATATTTTCAAACACATAACCCTGCCTTGGTACTGGATAAGATTGCCCGACCAGTCGTTTATATCAATGCCTATGACGATATGTGTTTCCCTGGCCACTTCACCTTTCAGTTCAAGAAGCTGGTGGAGGAGTGTCAGCTTGCGACTGTTCTACATGTGGAGAAAGGGGGGCATGGCACTTTCTATGAGAATTGGGATGCGGGCTCTTCGAGGGCCTTTCAGTGCGTGAGGGAGTTTGTGGATTGCCTGCAGAAGGGGTAGGGGAGAGAGGGAGGGAGGGAGGGAGGTAGGTTGTGTATTATGTTTTTTGTAGAAGAAGGAAGGAAAGAAGGATGTAAGGAAGGAGTGTCGACGAGATGCACACTAAGGAAAAGAGGAGGGAGGAGTGGTTTTAGGAAGAGGGAGAGGAAGAGATAGAGGAGAAGGACAACAGACGCGCACTTACTTGCAGCCGCCGCACTGAGAGAAAGAAAGGGAAGGAGAAAGAGAAGATGACAAATGAGTAGGAGAAGGGGAAAAAAACTAACAGCGTGAAGAAGGGGGTGAAGGCCAACTACATTGAAAAGAAGGAGGAAGAAGTGAGAGAGAGATGAGAAAGAAACGGAAGAGAGATAGAAAAGAGGAAGTAGCTAGCTAGAGTAGCTTTGTAACATCAGGGCAAAGATAACAATGACAACGTGTGCACGACGAGAGAGCGAAAAGAGATAAAGAAGGTAGAAAGAAACAAAATTAATGAAAATTAAGTCAAAAAGGAAGGAAATGGCGAGGGAGGAAAGGGCAGGCATGATCCGAATGTCTCTTTTCATTCTTTGGTCGAGCTTTAAGTCTTCTCCTCTCTCTTTCGTTTTGTTGTGGGCTTTGTGTCTTTCTGATTGATATACTTATACATGTACACGCCTCCTCCTTTCTTCCTCAAAAATCTGTCTTTCTCTTTTGTTGTTAGCCTTCTTCTTGTCGTTGCTGTAGTAGAAGGGCTCCTAGATTCATCTCTTTCGTTGTTAGCCTTCTTCTTGTTGTAGCTATAGTAGAGGGGCTCCTACATTCATCCTTTCGTTCTTTCTTCGCGTGGCACCCGTAGTGTAGTGCCGGTAGCACCCGTAGGGTCTGTGGAGCGCCCAGCTTTGCTGAATTTGCTTTTTGCTGCTGCTCCAAGAACTATACAGGAATGTAGGTAGTGTGTGTGTATGAGTGATTTCCTCTTGCTTGCTTGCTTGCTTGCTTGCTTGCTTGCTTGCATGAGTGCTTGAGTGCCTTTTTTGGCTTCTCATCCTTTTTAGGCTTCTTATTGTTGTTGTTGCTGCTGCTGCTGAGGGGCCGTTGCTTTTCGCCTATTTTTTGGGGGGATACAATACACACATACATACACACAGGCGGGCGATCGAATGCTCGCTTTCTGTCGTTTTTCTCCTGCTTCTTCTCCTCCTTCTCTTTCTTCTCTTTCGTTTGTTATGAAATACAGGTGCCTCTCTTTCTCCTCATCTTCGCACACGTCAGTCTTTGTTATCACCCCTCCCTCCCTCCCTCCCTCCCTCTCTCCCTACGTCTCAATCGGCCACCGACACATTGAACACGCATCCACCATGGAAAAAGCGACCGCACCTCCCCATCCTCCCTCACTCCCTCACTCCCTCTCTACCCCTCAATCGGCCAGCGACAATTCGGACACGACTTATGGGTCTCCATCCACCGTCCCACGCAGCCGGCATGAAAAAGATGCGACTTCACCTGCCCCCCTTCCTCCCTCCCGCCCTCCCGCCCTCCCTCCCTCCCACACGGTAAACGCGTGACCATACTCGAGGTCGTGATGGAGGACATACAGATGTTACACTCACTCCCCTCCTCCTCCTCCCTTGCCTTCGACGTCCACAACTTCGCCCTCCCCTCCCTCGACACCCCCCTCCTCCCTCCCTCCCTCCCTCCCCCTCTTCCTCCTCCTCGCCCCTCCATCAGAAATCTATCCCATTCCTCCTCCTCTTCCTCATCCTCCTCCCTACTCATAGGTGTCAACGGGGTAAGTGATAAGCCAGGCTGGGGTGGTTCTCGAAACCAACCATGTCGTTCCCGGAGAAACGCAGTAGTAGCAGCAGCAGCAGAAGCAGCAGTAGAGCTGGTAGGGCTGGAGAGAGAAAGGGCAGCAAAACCCTCTCGGCCGCTATCATCGTTGTCGTCGTGGTGGTGATGGTGGGAGGAGGAGAGGGAGGAGGAAAGAGGGATGGAGGGAAGGGAGGAGCCATCGTTGTCAGTGGCAGCAGCAGCGGGGGCGGCAGCAGCAGCAGCAGCAGCAGCAGCAGCAGCAGCAGCGGCTGCAGCCTCATCCTCTTCCTGCTGCTGTTGATAAGAATGGTGTGGCTGCTGCTGCTGCTGCTCCTGCTGCCCCTGCTCCTGCTCGTACGGATAGTAAGGGTAATAATGCTGGTGGTAGTGCGGCGAGGAGGAGGAGAGTGGAGACATAGGCGAGGGGAGGGAGCCCACTAGCACAGCAGCAGCAGCAGCAGGAGCAGGAGAGGGGTAGAGGGGCAAGGGGAGGGTGAGCGGTGGCGGGTCGTCTTCCTCCTCGTGGGAGGTGTCGTCGTCGTCCTCGCCGTGGGGTCCGTGATGGTGGTAGTCAGGGTGGTGGTGGTGGTGGTGGTGGTGGAGCGCGCTGTTTGGTGCGGTGGAAGGGCGGAGAAAAGGGAGGGAGGGAGGGAGCAAGGAATGTGAGGACAGGCGAGAAGCTCATAAACAGACCGCATTTTTGGCCTATCCAAAATGAGAAAAAAACGGAAAATCTGCCCTTCGCTTCGCTGTTGCAAATGCACGATTCAAAGCACGTACCTCATGACCTCGTCTTCCTCCCCCTCTTCCGGCTCCGCCTCCTCCTCCAACCCAATCATCTCCCCTTCTCCTTCTTCCAGCCAGTCGTCATTATCGTCCTCCTCGGGCCAAATAACATGCAAATCAGCCGCAGCGCCAGCAGGCATGACCCCTGCAGCAGCACCAGCAGCACCAGCAGGAGCCCCGGCGGCAGCACCCACGGCAGCAGCCGCAGCAGCAGCAGCAGGAAGTCCCCCGGCATTGTCTCCGCCCAAGCCTACTAGAACCATCTTCTTTACCTGACCGTGGGTGTAGCTCTAGACGACGCTACTACTGCGGGTACGAGTACGCATAGATCGAAGTCAAACGCGAAGGAGGCCAGGGCAGAGGAGGAGGAGGCAGGAGGTCGGCTTGATGATAGTTATGATGCTGGCGGTGTGCCTGTGTAGGGTGTAGAAGGGCAGGGAGTCAACAATAAAGCAGGAGATTCATGCTTAGCCACGGGCAGCGAAAACGAAAGAATGCGCCCTGGTCTTCTGGCGGCGGCACGCCCAAGTTTTGGAGAGCGCTTCAGCCGAGGTCTGGGCGGTCGCTGCGCGAGTCATTGAAGAGGAGCAGCATTTGCCTTCGCGTGTGTGTCTGACCACTTCTCACACCACACACCACCACACACCACCACAGGCTTTGCGTCACCACGTCGCTTGTCGTTCATTCAATTCTAAAGCGCCGTGGCCAGGCTGGCGCGTGCTTTGGGTGGCCAGAGACGACGAGACGAGCGCATGCGTGGAAGCAAGTTAGTAGTATCCCTCGGATTCACCCTCGAGCACACATGCCCCTCTGTGTCCACAGCACAAACAGCAACGATTCCACTCCACGCATCACGCGCATCACCACCACCACGTCCACCATCCATCTGACCCGCGTTCCCCCCTCCTTTTCCCCACTTCCCAACAAAAACACAGTCATGAAGCTGTTGCTGTCGCTCCTGCTCCTGGGGGCCGCCCCGGCCCAAGGCTTCCTGCTCCCCACGCCCCTGCAAGCCACACAAGCACACACACAAAGCAGCCGTCGTCGACATGGCGCCGGGGCCCTGAAAGCTGTGGTGGACCCGAACGAGGTCGCTGGTTTGGTCCACACCCACCTCCCGTCCTCCTCCCAATGGCTCCTGCAAACCCTGCAAGGCGTGGCAGACGCCGCCATCGCCACTGCTCCTGACGCAGCCGCCGTCGTAGAAACCGGCAAGGAACTGACCGGGGCCGCGGCTGCCGCAGCGAAGGATAATGGTGGGTGGTTGGCTGCGCCGATTGGGGCGATCGAGAAGGCTATTACGTATATGCACGAAGCGTTGCAAGGCGCGGGCCTCACCAACACCTACGGCCTGTCCATCGTCGCCTTCACTGTCCTAGTCAAGCTCGTGACTTTGCCATTGAACTACAAGCAAATCGAGAGCACCACAAAGATGCAAGCCATCCAACCCAAAATGAAAGAGATCCAGGCCAAATACAAATCCGACCCCACGGTGCAACAACAGAAAATGGCCCAGCTCTACTCCGACAACAACGTCAACCCCCTCGCCGGCTGCCTCCCCGCCCTCGTCCAAATCCCCATCTTCATCTCCCTCTACCGCGCCCTCACCAACCTGGCCGCGCAAAACGAGCTCAACGAACCCTTCCTCTGGCTCCCTAACCTCGAAGGCCCTACTTACGGCGCCGGCCCCGCCGACGGGATGAACTGGCTCAAGCAGTGGGAAGGCTATACGCCCTCCCTCGGCTGGCACGATACCATCGCCTTCCTAACCATCCCCCTCATCCTCGTCGTCTCCCAAAGCATCTCGCAGCAAATCCTGCAACCCCCCCAAAACAAGGACGATCCCTCCGCAGCTCAATCACAGGCAATCCTCAAATTCCTCCCTTTCATGGTGGGGTACTTCTCCTTAAACGTCCCCTCCGGTCTTGGCGTCTACTGGATCGCCAACAACCTCATCACCACCCTGACAACCGTCGGTGTGCGTGCCGTCATTCAAAGTAAGGACGACGCCGCTGCTGCTCTTGTGGGTGGGGGTGAGTCGTTCCCTGCCGAGCCAGTCGATGAGCAGACCGGCGGTCGCGTGAAGAGGACGGGGTTCGGCAAAGCTCCTCCTCCTCCGGCTCCGAAGAAGGGAGAGGTGCAGGATGTGGATGATGAAATGGCAGCAGCGGCTGGGGGGAAGGAGAGGAAGTTTGGGGGGATGCCGGCGGTGGGGATTAGTAAGGATGAGAGGATGGGGAGGACGGAGAAGGGGTCTACGGTGGAGGTGTTGAAGCAGGAGGGGGGTCTGACGGTGTTGAGAGAGGTCAAGGATGGAGCGGTTGTTTCGACGACTGTGAGATTGACCCCGGAAGAGATGAAGAGGAGGAGGGAGGCGTTGGAGAGGGGGGAGGATCCTGCTGCTGTTGGCCCGCCGTCGCCTACTTTGCCGGAGCCCACGAATGACCCCAGGCAGAATAAACGGTCGAAGCGACGAAAGAAGAAGTAGAGAAGGAGAGTTTTAGTTTTGGAGGGAGGGGGGGAGGGAGAGAGGGAGGAGGGGAGGAGGGTTCAGTAGTTTTTTGAGTGGTGTGTTTTTTCTGGTTGATTTGCATACATGGTGTGGTGGGCGTGGGGGAGGGAGGGAGGGAGGGAGGGAGGGAGGGAAGGAGGAAGGTAGACAGAGATAGAAGATGGATGGGGAGGAAAGCAAAGAGAGAGAAATGAGCAAAGAGAGAGAAGAGAGAGGAGGGGTGAAGAGTAAGGCTCCTGACGTGATTTTAAAAATGACCTTTCAATGTTCCTGTATCCGAAGCAAGCAAAAGAAAGAGCACTCGCCGCTCGCCGCGCGCGCGGAGGAGAAGCGGACGACAAGACGAGCTTAAGCCCAAGCTTTCGACCGACGCCAACGAGCAAAGGAGCGTGCGCACCAAGTAAAAACTCATTTTTCAATCAGCAACACCAAGGATGAGAAGGAAAAGAGGAGGCTGATGGGGCTCTCTTTTGTGCTTTCTCGTATTATTCGTTTGTTAGATCAATGCGACGCACCGCCAAACCCTTACAGCAGCTAGAAGAAGAAAACCGACAAGAAGAAGAAGAAAAAAGAAATCAAGCAACGGGACGGACTGATGTATGGGAAAACAACAACAGGCGGATTGGGTGTTTAATTCTCTTCTCTGCTTGGTAGTGTTGATGTTGAGTTTTTGCTGCTGCATTAGTCCAGTCTATCGGCTTTACTATTGGCTTTCTAGGCCATTTCTTGTCATGAGGCACTTCCATTTTGGTTGACAGACATGCCGCCTTTCCCCATTCACTCCCACTAGAAACAATCTAACCTTTGGTTTGAACCGAGATGTCACCCTACTTCTCTCACTTCTTATGACAGCAATATGTCTATCTGCACACTCACCCTTCCTCCTCCTCCTCCCCTTCCTTAGCTCCGTTTACTGCTTCCTCTTCATCCTGCTCTTCCTCGTCCTCCTGCTCCTCCTCTCCATATTCCTCCTCCCCCTCTTCCTCCCCCCCCTCCTCTTCCTCCCCCTCCTCCCCCCCACCCTCCTTCCCCCCCTTCTTCCCTCCCCCCCTCTTCACCTCACTTTCCTGCTGCGACAACAAAGCCTGCATCTCCAAATCCTCCTCCAACTCCTCCGCAAATGCCAAAAACTCCGCCTCCTCCCCCTCCTCCTCCCCTCCCCCCCCTCCCTCCCTCCTCTCCCTCTCCTTACCCTTCCTCGCCTCCTCCCTGCCTGCCGCCCGTGCCGCCCTTCTTGCCCGCAGGCGCTTCAGCCTTTTCCTCTCCTTCTTCGCGCCTTTTCCCTCTACGTCCACTCTTTTGACTAAAACAACATCAGGAGGGTCGAATCGAAGCCCCTTTAATTCCTCCTCCCTCCCGCCCAAGGCCGTGGCATTCACGAGGTCGTAGCCTAGCACCGTGTCACCCACCTGGAAGGAAGGAAGCAGGAAGGGAGGGGGGAGGGAGGGAGGGAGGGAGGTCAGTATGAGGATCGTTCAATAAGAAGGATTTCTCGTTTTGCTGATTTCGTTCTTAACTCTCCTTCTCTCCCTCCCAAGGCCGGGGCGTTCACTAGATCGTGGCCTAGCACTGTCTCACCCACCTAGAGGGAAGGAGGGAGGGAGGGAGGGAGGGGAAGAGGTCTATAAAAGGTTGCATTTGCCTGAGAAGGGATTGATGTTTTGAGTGCGGCTAGTCTAGTTATCTTCCCTTCCTCCCTCCCTCCCTCCCTCCCTCCCTCCCTCCCTCCCTCCTTACCTGCAACAAATGCCCCAAATGAGTCATCACCCGATACGTCACATCCCGCACCCCAAAGTCCGAGGTCTGTGTGTATGGAAACGATTTAAAAGAAAAAAGGGTTTAAAATGTTACTATCGAAGAAGAATCTCTCCCCCTTCCTCCTTCCCTCCCTCCCTCCCTCCTTCCCACGAGTTGAAAAAATAAATTACTGAGCAA
>Ga0209390_10008259_pt1 | contig 12961 bp, 8 predicted proteins | sample BON01_FD_187212 | JGI IMG/M metagenome (GOLD analysis project Ga0209390, IMG submission 187212) | Freshwater microbial communities from Lake Bonney liftoff mats and glacier meltwater in Antarctica - BON-01 (SPAdes) (version 2) | ecosystem: Environmental > Aquatic > Freshwater > Ice > Glacier... | reverse complement strand
ATTGGCTGTGTGAGTGTGTGTGTGTGTGTGTGTGTGTGTGTGTGTGTAGAGGGGGTACCGCAGTGTAGTGAAGCAGACGTAGCAGCAGCATGGGCTCGTTGAACTTGGCATCAAAAAATGTCACGTCAAGTCCCAATGTGAGAGCAAGCAGCCCATTTAAACGCCGCCCCTGAATATGTAATACACCGAGTGGTGCAGCATGTTGCGGTCACGTCAAGTTTTAATATCTGGGCGAGCAGCGTATTCAATCGCCGCCCCTGGGTGCATGATATGCCGTGTATTGCAACGTGTTGCAGTGAGTTGCAGTGTGTTGCAGTGTGTTGCAGTGTGTTGCAGTGTGTTGTAGTGAATTGCAGTAAGTTGCAGTGTGTTGCAGTGTGTTGCAACGTGTTGCAGTGAGTTGCAGTGTGTTGACGTGTGTTGCAGTGTGTTGCAGTGTGTTGCAGTGAATTGCAGTTAGTTGCAATGAGTTGAAGTGAGTTGCAGTGAGTTGCAGTGAGTTGCTGTGAGTTGCAGTGTGTCGAAGTGAGTTGCAGTGTGTTGCAGTGCGTTGCGGTCACATCAAATCTCAAAATCTATGCAAGCAGCCCATTCAACCGCCGCCCCGAAGATTCATATTCTGAATATGATTATCTGAATTTAGGATATACACAAGAGGGCCATATTCCCTTAAAGAGAGACCCACATTGTGAAGGTCGTCAATATTGCGGATACCATCTGCCCCAAATATTTCAGCACGAGCAGCCCACCCACCTACCGTTTCTTTGAATATCAACATCTGAATGTAGGATATACAAAATAGGGCCATATTCATTCAAAAAGACCTAATTCTGAGAGCCATATACGTCAAAAGAGACCTATATTATTGTCTTGCATATCAAACTGCCACTTCTGTATATATGAAACATAACAAGAGACATGTATAAGTCAAAAGAGAGCCATATTCATCAAAAGAGACCTACTTTGTGGGAGCCGTGTACGTCAACAGAGACCTATATTGTCTTGAATTTCAGACTGCAGTTTCTGCATATTTGAAACATGACAACAGACATGCATTCGTCAAAAGAAATCTACATTTGATGTACGATTTGCCAACAAAAGAGACGGCTGTATTAGCAAGAGAAAATTACATTTGGTGTATGAATATCTGAATGCATTTTATAAAAAAGAGACCTATATTAGTCCAAAGAGACCTGCATTACGTATGTTTACGATGTGCCGACAAAAGCGACTCCTGTACGATTTGCCAACAAAAGAAATCACTGTATTAGTCAAATGAAAATTAGATTTGATGTATGAATATCTGAATGCATTCTATTAAAAAGAGACCTATATTAGTCAAAAGAAACCTGCATTACGTATGTTTACAATGTGCCAACAAAAAAGACCTGTATTAGTCATGGAAAAATGTAGTAGTCAAGAGCAAATTACATGTGGTAAACATACGTCATGCGGGTCTCTTTGGAGTAATATACCGCGCGCACACTCACATACATGTGCACACACACAAACACACACACACATTACCACCCTCTCCATACTAGCGTGGTATTTCTCCATATTCTCCCGCCAAAACGGCAGCGAATCATCCTCTGGCCACACATTGGGGCCGTGAAGAGGTAGGTCGGCGAGGTCGTGAGTGCTCGCTATGTCGCGCCCAATGTAGAACCCCTCTTTTGTGTCTCCACATGTCTGTCGAGCTGGATCTGTGTGTGTGAGGGAGAGAGGGAGGAGGGGGGTGGGGTGGGAATGAGAAAGAGACAGTACGCGATGTCATGCCGGATGTGTGGTTGGGGCGAGAAAGAGACAGCAGGCGACGTCATGCCGGATGCAGAAGCCCTCGCGTTGTGTCACTGCAAGTCTATGTACATACACACGCATGTGTATGTGGATATGTATATGTGTATGTGTATGTATATTTGTATATGCATGTGCATGAATACATGAATATGAATACGTGTATGTGTATGTATATTTGTGTATGCATGCGCATGTACAAGCGCCTGAATGTTTCTTCGAAAGAGTCAGAAAGAGAGTGAGAGAAGGAGACAGCGTTGTCACAGGAACTGTGGATAACAACAAAACTGATGCCTTCAACTTGAGTGTTAAATTCGCCGGAAATCTCAATTGGGTGACATTGCCTCGAACTCGGCCAGCTATGCAGCCAGCGGAGATCCAATCCGAATTCTAGCTTTGGGCGGAGTGGCCTTCGCTACCTCTTTTCTTCCTGACTCACGTGACTTTTAATGACTCTGTGCTATTTTTCTTGTCATACTTTTTATTCTCTATATTCGTTCTCACACTTTTTATTTTGAAGTCACCGATTTATGTTGGCCCGGACCATTACCAAAAAGGTAGAGTATAGTTATATGTTTGATTTTGTTTTTACTGCTGTTTCATTCAATTGTATTTCGTATGCTATGCCCTGTCATTTTTTCGATGGAAACAGGCAACGTTGGCCTTTAACATGACTGGACTTTGTCATGTCCCCAACTTACGTCCTTTCTTTCTGTCCATTTTTGGTTATGGTTGTGGGAATGAATGGGCATGGAGTGTGCGTGTTCGAGACATGCATGTACGTGGGACGCACCCAGAGTTTCCTCGCCGAGAGGGGTCCAGCCTCTGTTGTTCGGATTGGTCGTGGTGCAGACTTGCATTTTTGTTGCGGAATCCAGCGCAAAGAACCGCTGCATGTCTGTGTAGAGCGTCTTGAAATCTGTGTCTGGTACGCCTGCAGCATGCATTCACAGGCGAGTGTCAGAGAAAAATTCCCAGGATGTACAGCCTCCAAAGCAAAGCAAGGCCTGTTTCTACACTGGATAACCCCCTCTTAAAAGCAACGTAGTCAGAGCGCACAGCGTTTGATCATACGTAAAACTTTTCTGGACATACCATGGCCGACCACATAGAAGAAGCCGACATCGGTGCATGCACATCGTAGCAGCGGCACAATCTCTGTGTCGCTCGAAGACAGGTCAATCACTGGCACCAATTGCATTTCGGCAGAAACTTGTTTAGATTGTTGACGGGAACTTCCTCTAGATTGAAAAAAAAGGTGGAGGATTTCGCAGTTCCTGGGGACTTCAGTACCCAAGAAATATTTTCATATTTTCAGTCATGAAAATAGACAGGTCAATCACTTTGGCACCGATTGCATTTCGGCAGGAACTTGTTGGCGGGAACTTCCTCTAGATTGAAAAAATATCGCAAAAGTTTAGTGGTACGAACCGGATTTGCTGCCGGTGTCGTGTTTTGTCTATTTTCTGCAAAAGGGTGTCCCGTACAAAAATTCAAAAAATTCAAAAAAAACCGGAAACCATGCCGGTGTCCGGTATGTACACAAGTTGTCAGTACAGGATTTCAATTTAGAGTTGTGCCAGTGTCGCTGAGGGTGTTTTCCGGGCACAAGACGATGATGTACACATTGAAAGTAGGGTCTACTAATTTTACCAACTTGAGACATCATCGAGGTCTCGATTTCCATTTTATTACCAATAGTAGAGTCGATATTTATTCTCGTTTGTCTAGTGTCACATCTGGAGACTACAGAGTGGTAGAAATTAGAAAATTGAAGAGTGGTAGAAAATACAAACCAAAATTGATTATCAGCATTATTAGTCAAAAATACAATTTATGTGGGGAGACGCCTGGCACACGACATACACAGAGACACGAAATCATGATGTGTGTACTAAGCCAAATCCTCTTGCGGTCATTTCAAGTTCAAGAAAATACATTTATTCCACGTCAAATAAATGTGACTTTATAACAGAACGCCCCTTCTGAGACTAAAGGTCAAGAAAGAAAACAAAGACCATAAGGATGAACTAATCCATGTCGAGGACCTTCTTGTCTGCGGCCCACTTACGGACTTGAGTGAAGGGTTCGTGTAAATACACGCATTCCTCAAGATTATCACATGACAAACTGCACCGTTTCTTGGTCATGGTGTTACCAGAGGTACAAAAAAGGCGCTCAGGTGAGGCGGATGTGTCAGGAATCGCCAGCACACGCCGGGCCAGAAGAGAAAGCCATGGGAACATCTGGACACCACAACGCCATTCCTTGAGAGGATTACTTGTTTTCGGGAGCGGGAGGGTCTGACTCTTCACAACTTCGATCTCCCTTCTCGCAAGTGAAGCGGCGTGGTGAGCGCAGCCGCAGCGGTTGACATGAAATCAGAGGTACCGTCATCAGTGTGGTAGTGGGTGTGCGCGTCATCTGCACCCTTGACTTCATCAATTACCTTCACACACAACTCTTCCACAATCACCCAAGCCTTGTCATGTTCGATAGGAAAACTACCAGGCAGACCGGGAACGTTGCGGGCATCAAGGCAACAGGCGGCAACCTGCTCCTGCAAAAAGAGTCAAGGAAAAATGTCAACAAAAAAGAACGGAATCAAAGTGTGGCGGATCTGTCATGAAAATTACATCGCAAAAAAAAGTGAAGTTACCTTGGTGTAGCCGTGCGTGTGGCGGCCTCTCAGAATTCGGTTTTTGGTGCCATATCTGAAGCGCTGGTTGAATGCAATGATGACCGTCTCCAGCACCTTGACCCCACATGCCCGCATACGTTTTGAAACTTTGGCGCTGAAATATTTGTACCAAGAAAATTTTGTCAACTTTTGTCTGGTACTAATTAGTACTCATAATCATTTAATCTACCCTGAAAACCCGGTATTGCTGTTGATATCCGGTATGTCCAAAACCAGGTGATTTGAGACAAACCGACCCTAAAAACCGGTGACAGAATACAAGTCCAAAAGCCGGTTCGTACCACTACAAAAGTTTTTTTAAAAAATAAAAAGATAACATAAAGAAAGAAATAAAATTGCATGTTACGTTTCTTGGTAGTTAGGGAGATTGAATGTGGGAATTAATTAACCCGAGGATACATGCCAGCCCACCAACATTATGATCTCTTTTACCCACTAGGTTGGGGATCTGATTGGGTCTACCATAAACTAGGTAATGCTCCGGTCCTCCGGTCTGGGACAGGTTCTTGGGTCCTAAGTGGCTAATCGGGTGTTTGCCATCCGCTTAGTCCAGTGATTAGGTTGGGTCTTCGAACCCCAAGAAAGAAACAAAGAAAGAAAGATGTCTCTAGAATTGGGTACACTGATGTCTTGGTAGTTACGGAGATGGATTGTGCGAATTGGTTAGCCCGAGAATACATGCCAGCCCACCAACATTGTGGACTGTTTTGACCACTCGTCTGGGGACTCGCCTAGGGTCTGCTCTAAAAAGAGGATGGGCCCTTGTCCTCCGGTCCGGAACAGTTTCTTGGGTCCTAAGCGGTTAATTGGGTGTTCAACATCCGCTTAGTCCAGTGATTGGCTTGGATCTTCCAAACCAAAGAAGGAAAGAAAGAAAGTCTCAAGCAACTTGTCGGCAGGAACTGATAATTTGCCAGTGAAACATGAAAAAAATCTGTTGCCCGCTGAATATGAAAAACTGTCAGTGTGTCTTTGACTTCTTTGGGGAGGATCCCTTTCCTGCGGGTTTTCTTTTTTTTTAATTAAAAAAACAAGTGTGGCTTTGATTTGCTCGGTCGTGAGAGGTGGAGGATTTTGCAGTTCTTGGGGACTTCAGTACCCAGGAAATCTTTTCATAACTCAGGGCCCTCACCAATGAGGCCGAACGAACTTTGGACCTGCCCAAACACGGAGCCGCCAGGGCTTGCCCCAGGTTGTCAACGGCCTAAGTTGCTGGGTCCGTTCGAAGAGGAAGAGGAGGGGATCGGTATAGCCAGCGACGTAGTTAAGGTGAAGGGTGAGGATCCGGCAACCCCCAGGTTATTATCTGAGGTCTGTTGACACGAGGAAACCCCGGGAACGTAACCATTCCCCAATATCAGTTTAATAAATCAAAGCAACATACGCACACTTAAAAATAAATGAAAATGAAAGAAAGAAAAAAAGAAAAGAACTGAACTGAACTGAACTTGGGTCACCAGGTATTGTGAAAGAAAGAAAGAATTATGGAAACATACGAAATCACATTCACAATAATACCCTTTCGGTAAGAGTCTGGGCCAACATTCATTTGTGTCTTGAAAATTAAAAAGTGTGAGAACAAACCTCTACAAAAACTTGGCATGAAAGAACCTCGATTTTAAAAACTTTGAAGAAATCCAACTTGTAGGGACTTTCTTGTGAACGACATCAACGATTTTGCATACATTCTCCGCTCGAACTCTTTTGGAATCTAGCCACCCAAATCACTTGCAAGGCCGAATTTGAGATAAATTAATTGCTATGCCTGTATTCTTGATTTCAAAAAGATGTGGGTCACAGTAATTCTGTGTGACGAACCACAATGTGTCAATGAGATCGGGAGACTATTCACGTCAACTTTGGTACCTGCATCGCTGCGGACTTCACTGTTATTTGGCGCGCTCTCGCTTATTTAAACGCTGCTCATTTTTTTGGGGACTTTATTGACCTCTAACCCCGCGTGATGATCTTACTCTAGTATTGACTCATTTTTTTTCTCGATGTACCAGATGAAAGCCCGCTTTACGACCCTCCTCAAAGGCGCTGACACCGACAACGCCTATTTCATGATGAGCGCGCTGCCTCAACCTACTATCACCCCTGGGAGTCGGCCCCCGACTTCTCTGATTTCCACGAAGTAACAACTACCAACACCAACCTCAGGCTTCTGGTTTGAATGACAGCTATATTTCCACGTGATCTTATCAAGAACGATGAAAACGACGCGCTCGCTGTCTGTCTTCCTGTAAAACGCATCAAAAATTCAACAAAAAACAATTCTCATCTTGTTTCTTGTTTTTTCTCGCGCCACGCTCTGTCACCAGAGGAATCATAATAATTGCAAACGAGATCTACTCTCTACAACGCCCCTCGCCCCCTTATTTTATTTGAATTGCTTTTATTACTGGAAACAGTAGTTTAGAACCCTTGATTGAGGGTCTATGTGCTCAAATCCATGTGAATCTGAAGTGACGTGTTTTCGGCCGGAATCGAACCGGGGGCCTTACGGATTACTGACTTTCTTGAGTGCCGCGCTCTCCACCACTGAGCTATGGTGACAGATGAATCACCGAAAATCCTTTAGGACCCTCCTTTTTCAAAGTTCATCAGGTCAATATCCAGGTCAATATCCAGGCCAGATCAGGGGTACAGAGGATTGAAAATCAAGTCTAGTACGTGGTTCGCCATGGAGGGACTTGGGGCCCTTGACCTCTCTGGCGTGGGTCTCTTTCCCTTGAGTTTTGTGGATTTTTTTTCATCTCTTGAGTGGTTTTCATCATGATCCAGCCTGTCGTTGCTTGTGTGTTAATTGCACATAAGGGTGCTGAGTCTCCAGGTAGTGTGTGTGTGTGTGTGTGTGTGTTGCTTTGTTTTATTAAACCGATATTGGGGAATCAATGAACGGTCCAGAGGTTGTGGTCATACTGTAGTTGATGCGTTTTCCCGGAATTTTAATTATCCAGAATGGAATTTGGGATTAATTGTACTGCATATAATCTGAAATCAATTGCGCCCGGACACCATTCAATAAATGATTAATTTCCGATTTCGAATAGCAGCTGGTTTAATCCGTAAAAGTGACATGCAATGTTGCGCTTCTTTCTGATATTTCTTTACAGACTTTTTGCAGGTCTCAAAACCAAAAAAAAATTAAAATGAGGTTCTTGCAGTACAAAAATAAGTCTCTTTTGCGAAACACAAATCTTCAAAATCTAAACAAACAAACAAACAAACAAACAAACAAATAAACCAATGGGAATGCCTGAACTGAACTTGGGTCAACTCCCGATATTGTGAAAGAAAGAAAGAATTATAGCGACATAAGCAGTCACATTCACCATGATACCCTTTCGGTATGGGTCCGGGCCAACCAGTGGGGAAAACAGCCGTACTATAGGCCGGCCAAAGGTTAATTAATAATTGATTTATCCCATTAATTAATTCATTAATGAATTAATGAATTAATTAATTAAAAGAAGAAGATTTTGAGCTGTGATTTATGGGAAATAAATTACATACTATATAAATAGGACAGAGTACCCATTAGGAATCCGTCAAAAATTCTGGCCTGCGGCGCATTTTGTTCGATAAATCTTGCCTGCGGCGTATTTTGTTTCATAAAAAATCTGGCCTGCGGCGCATTCTTTTAATATTTGTTTTGCTTAAACCGGGATGCATTTGATTTGAAGCTTCTTAATCTGTCTACCAATTCATTGGTGGTGAAACCTATTCCGACTCCAATACTGAGTGATCATAACGAGACGATTTGTACCAAACAGTAATTGAAAAGGTGTCAAATAACAAATCCTTTGTCAAATCAAACCTCTTGAGATACAAATCGCACAACACCATTTCAATTCCAAAACAGTTTATAAGAAACAAAGTACAACAGGGGGAACGCCTCACCCAAAGCCGATTTGGATATGACCAAATACTCAGATTACTTTGTTTGAAAGGACACGTCAGAGCGCGTGGCTCGACGCTGTGACTACACCGTTGATAAGAAGCGAGTAAATTCTTGTGTACTAAAGCACCTCTTTTTAGAGGGAGTTGAGCAACCAAAAATATCGCCAAAAACCCCCGGAAATGCACTCTCCGACGCGCTACTAATGTCACGTTTTCAAAATTTCGCGGCTGACGCCGCAACAAAAAAACCGCGCTCCGCGCGGTTTTTTGAAACCGTGCTCCGCGCAGTTTTGATTAATGAATTAATTCGAATTAATTCGGGGCCAAACATTCTGAGAAGTTATTTTCTTCACTGGGCCCAACATTCATCTGTGTCTTCAAAATTAAAAAGTGTGAGAACAAACCTCCACAAAAACTTGTGTGTCAGAACGAACGAATCTCGATTTTGAGAAACTTTGAAGAAATCCAACTTGTAAGGACTTTCTTGCGAACGACATTAACGATTTTGCATACATTCTCCACTCGAACTCTTTTGGAATCTAGCCGCCCAAATCACTTGCAAAGGCCGAATTTGAGGTAAAATTAATTGCTATGCCTGTATTCTTGATTTCAAAAAGATGTGGGTCACAGTGATTCTGTGTGTTGCTTTCTTTTATTGTGACGGAACGCAACGTGTCAATGAGATCGGGAAAATGTTTACACTCACAACTTTGGTACCTGCATCGCTGCGGACTTTACAGTTATTTGGCGCGCTCTCGCTTATTAAAACGCTGCTCATTTTTTTGAGGACTTTATTGATATCTGACCACACGTTATAATCTGACTCTAGTATTGACTCATTTTTTCTCCGATGTACCAGATTAAAGCCTGCCTTATGACTCTCCTAAAAGGCGCCCACACCGACAACGCCTATTTCACGATGAGCGCGCTGCCTCAACTTATTAACACCCTTGCGAGTCGGCCCCCGACTTCTCTGATTTCCAGGAAGTGACAAATACTAACACTGTGACCAACCTTGTGGGTGAGATGACAGAGGCGTGATCGTGGTATCTGTAGTATCAGCGGGGGGCGAAGTTTGTGTTGCTTACACTTTGGTTTTAGTCAATTCATGAGACCCGAGGCGTATTCTTGGATATTTGTAAGAGTATAGCTCGGTTGACTAAGCAACTGAGACATTATCAGTACATCCATCCCTTGTGTACCAAGCTGTGGGGACGCAAGCAAACGTTGCCAAAACACCTTTCAAATTGGAAGGTCAAATTAAAAGGATTTGTCGTCGTTTGCTTGAGTCCCCACGGCTTGGTACAAAAGGAACGGATTTACTGAAAATGTCTGGTACAAGCTGCTTAGTCCACCGATCTGTACTCATACGAATATCCAAGAAATTGCCTCGGGTCTCATGAATTAACTAAAACCGAAGTGTAAGCAATACAAACTTTGCGCTCCGCGGATACTACAGATACCACGATCACGCCACTGACAACCTCATTTCCAAGTGATCTGATCAAGAACGGAAATAACGACGCGCTCGCCATCTGTCTTGCTCTGCAACGCAACAACAAAATCCAAAAAAAATCCTCTTACCCCGTTTTTGGTTTTTCCTCGCGCCACGCTCTGTCATCGGAATAAAAAAAAATACAAATCAGATCTACTAATGTCTCGAGCACATAAAGCTTCCAGAAAAGCTACTAGACTATTTCTCACGAAGTAGTAAAAGCAACATCAATCAATCTCAACAATGCTCCTCGCCCCCTTCATCAGGTCAATATCCCGGCCAGAATCAGGAGTCAAGAGGTTTAAAAATCAAGTCCATGGTGCACCATGGAGGGACTTGAGCCCCTTGACCTCTTTGGCGCGGGTCTCTTTCCCTTGGGGTTTCTAGATTTTTTTTTATAGGGGAATTGGTCCTCGCGGTACCTCTTCTACAGTGGCTTTCATCCCCGCCTCTCGTTGCTTCTGTTTTAATTGCACCTAGGGTTGCTGAGTCTCCAGGTAGTTGTCATATTGTAATTGATGTGTTTTTCCAGAATTTCAATTATCCGGAATGGAATTTGGAATTAATTATACAAGACAACATTTATGAAATCAAATGTGCCCGGGCACTATTCAATGAATAGTTAATTTCTGATTCTGAATAGCAGCTGGTCGAATCTGTCAAAGTGACATGGAATGTAAACTTCTTTCTGATATCTCTTTTCCGACTTTTTGTAGGTCTAAAACCCAAAAAAAAATAAAACAAGGTTCTTGTAGGACAAAATAGGTCTCTTTTGTGGAGCACAAATCTTCAGAACTCGGATTCAAGTTGCTTCAAGTGTTGTGAGAAGGTTGGGTGGGCACGAGGGAAAGAACAGCGGGGCGGATAGCGTTGTGCTCGCTGTGCTGTGTGTCTCTTACCATTTTAAGACTTGCAAGCATGTACTGTCTTGTACTGAGTTTTTCGTGTGTGAGCAGGGGGCATACAGCCTGCGGCAATGCCACCCAAGCCGTTAGCCATGGTGGCTGCTTGATTAGCAAAGGCCAAAAAGGGTGAATCTGGGACCGTGATATATTCTCCGGCTGAGAGGGAGGTTCCAGCAATTATTGTGCAGAGTCTGAGGAGGAGGAGGAGGCGGTGGAGACAGTGGAGAGCGGGGGGAAGAGGAGGAGGATGAAGACGAGGAGGAATCATCAAGTCAGGAGAGGGTGGTGGGTTCGAAGAGTCGCAAGAGTAGTGGAGCGGGTGGGGTTGGTGGGGAGGAGAAATTTGGACGCCAAGAAGAAGAGGAGGGTTCAAAAAGGCGTAGGAGGATAGGTGTACGTGGGGGGGGAGCGGGAGGAGGGAGGGACGGCGACACTTACACAGTATGATCTGATCATGCAACAATTGATTGCTCATGATCGTAATGATCCAACATCCCCCTTACCATCTTTCCTTGCTTGAGTCATACTTTATTTTTTTCGGAAGTTAACAAATGACATTTTTGTCGATCAGTTTTTCTGACATCTTTTTTCACGATTTGGTTTGTCTTTTTCTTGAACTTGTGCCTGCGCGCGCTGGCACGCACGCTTGGCACGTTTTCGCGTTTGTGGTGTCGAGGTTTTCAGCCGGCAACTATTTCGAAAAATGATTGATTATACCCGGCCAACATTTAAGAAATAAATAATTTCCGTTCCGGAAAAACACATCAACCACAGTATGGGAATGATAGGTGCGCTGGTTTATTGTTTTCCATTTGAGGCTGTCTAGAATAAACTGAGCTAGTTGAATACTCTGAGGTAGCGCAATCCGTACATGCCAGAATTTGACAAAAAAATATGGCTGACATGGACAGCCTACGCTACTCCACTGAAAACCCTGGAAGTTACTGCAGACTTGGGCCTGTCCATACGTGTCTCTATGTTCGAGTTACGTGAGACTGGTGACTGGGACCTCTTCCGGCGGCTCCGGCGGCTAAAGTCCCTCTGCTTGCCGCGCGCCACTCGCAATCAGCCAGAGGCAATGCGGTTTTTCGAGGAAACACTTTTCCCTGCAAAATTTGGATTGAGGCCCTACGAATTGTTGTTTTCTAAACCCGCAGTCCGCTACTTTTACTCGAGCTACCTACAGAATATGCGCGTGTGTGTGTGCGTGTGTGTGTCTCTCTCCCCCCCCCACCCCTCCACCTAAAACCGCCGCCCGCTACTTTTACTACTAGTGCTCGAGCCACCAACAGAACGCCTTCCTTCAGTAGCTGCCCGTCCATGCGACGTGATATTATACTCCTGCGCGTTACTTGCTGGCACAGGCTTCCGCATAGGGGTCGAAGGCCCGGTAGACCCTGGACTCGGGCCGTCACGGTGCGCGACCCCAGCGGCCATTCGCACAGTTTTCTGAAAACGATTCCAGAGCTGCTTGCTGCCTTTTGCGAGAAACAGACGCGCAGAGTCGGGTGTGGGTGGCTGCTGGTGGGTACAGATTTCTCAAAAGTCAGCTTCATAGTGAGTTTATGAGCTTACATAGCACAAGTAGTAGCGGGCAGACTTTTGAGGAAAAATAATACTGCACGCGCAGAGTCGGGCGTGGAGTGCAGGTGGTGGGCAAGAATTTCTCAAAAGTCAGATTCATTGTGAGTTTGCAGAGTAAAATCAGTAGCAAGTAGACTTTGGAGACAACATCATACAACACGCACAGAGTATTTTGGAGACAAAATAATACAAGACGCGCAGAGTCGGGCGAGAGTGGCTGCTGGTAGGAAAAATTTTATACTTGTTTTGCGTAGTAAAACCAGTAGGAAGCTGACTTTTGCGAATTTGTACCTGCTGCGGCCCGGAGGAGCGTTGGGGCTGTGGGGTGCGGGATGGTGTGTGTGTGGGGGTGGGCGTGTGGTAGAGCGACGCGGCGTTGCTTGACGCGAAGAATTCGCTCATGAAATCTGATAGCGCGGTGCGCCCGGCGTCTTTTTCGGTGGCTGTGCAAACATTCGTGTGTGTGTGTGTGTGTGTGTGTGTGTATATATATGTATATGCGTTATGTTTGTGTATATATACGTATGTACATATGCATATATATACATTTACACATATATATATATATATACA
>Ga0209390_10008258_pt1 | contig 12963 bp, 16 predicted proteins | sample BON01_FD_187212 | JGI IMG/M metagenome (GOLD analysis project Ga0209390, IMG submission 187212) | Freshwater microbial communities from Lake Bonney liftoff mats and glacier meltwater in Antarctica - BON-01 (SPAdes) (version 2) | ecosystem: Environmental > Aquatic > Freshwater > Ice > Glacier... | reverse complement strand
CCCTTCCCCCCTCCCCTCCGATCAGCACGACTGACAAGGTAACGATAAAGGTCGCGAAGCAAGAAGAAATTGACCGGGAAGAAGATGTCAGCCCCACCCTTGTTTAAGAGGTAGGAGGGATGATCGCGGTGGGCGCCTGTGGTGGAGTCTCGGCTGGTGACAAGGGGCGCATTCAAGGCCCACAGGTCCTTGGCCTCGTTCTCGTAGCTGCTGCTGGCAGAACTGCTACTGCTGCAGCTGCTGCTAGTGCTGCTGCTCGTCTCAATTTTACCCGTCTCTTCAAAAGACGGCGCCGGCAAGGAATCAAAATCCGCAAAGACAAAATGATGCTTCCTTGGAAAAGCCTGACACAACCCCTCCACCAACCTCGCCATCCCCGTAGGCACAAACAGCGCCCTCGGCGGGTCCACCGGCCGCTTAGTCAAAACCCTCGCCACTCTCTCCTTTATCAACCGCATAAACCCTCCTATACCACCACCGCTGCTGCTGCTGCTGATTCCTTGTTCTCGTGGGTCAATCCAACGGGCCAGCTCTGGCTTGACGCGTAAGACCAACGCGATCAAGTCGTCGGACAAAGGTCTATGTGCTTCATAGTAAGGATTAGCTTCGCCCCCATCCCCCCTCACCACCGCCTCTCGTAACCGCCATTCATCTTTTTCTTGCACCCATAGGACTTTGTCGTGGGGGAGATTGTCGAGTACCTCCAAGGCTAGGACAAAGGCGGAGGAGGAAGGGAGGGAGGAAGGGGGGGAAGACGCGGGCGTTTGTTTTTGCTTCTTGTTTTCTAACATCCGTTGCTCCGTCCATTGTAAGGCGTCCTGATGCAGGACCTTGCAGACCTGGCCATGCCGGGGATTGAGTCGTTGTTGTTGCTTTTCGGCCAAAGGTTGAGAGATTTCAATGATGGTGTAGCTGGTGCGAGAATAGACATCAGGAGCATGTGCCTGCAAGTAGTCCAGGATACACAAGGCATTCGTGCCGTACCCACCGCCAATTTCGTAAATGCGCAGCTCTTGTTGTTGGGGGGTGGTGGTTTCGGAGGAGGAGGAGGAGGAGGAGGAGGGGTGCCGTCGAGGCCGCTTTCGTCGCGTCGCCGCCGTTGTCTTTCTCCGTCTATCCTGGCTGCTCCCTGCTGCATCCTCGTCCTCGTCCTCCTCGTCCTCGTCCGCATCAGGCAGGACACCGCCACTACCCTTGAGCACAGCTACCGCTTCTGTTTCTTCCCGGGCGTGGGCTTCGAGGATGTAGCGGGCAATGGCCTGAGAATAATGCGGGGCAAAGATCTCCACAGGCGTCATCCACGCTTGAGCCTTGCTTTTGTACAGCTTGTCCACTGCCAGCTGATAGTCCCAATAGCCCTTAAGACTAGCAAATGCGATGCGTTCGGACGGAGGAGGCGAGATGATAATGCTGGAGCCCTTGGTGGTGAAGTAGCCGTCGTGGGGGGAGTAGAGGGCCTCGTGGATGAAGTCCCTCACCAGCATTTCTTTTGGGTGCGCGGCGGGATCAGCAGCGGCATTGGAGGAGGAGGAAGGTGCGGCAGCGGTAGCGGCGGTGGTATATAGTAGTCGTGGGCGCGATGGTGGTGGGCGGAGTAGTGGTCTTGGAAGGCCGCGGCGGAGCAGGAGCATCGTATGTCGCCCTGGTGATTTTGGTGTGGGGGGTGGGAGGTTAAAAATGAGAAAACTTGTGACCACCATTACAACAGCACCGCGCCTCCTTCAGCACCAGAAGCTTGCCAGGACGCACGAGGACGTCGTGCTCGTTGTACCCGTGGTGCTGGTTTGGGTCATTGGGCGTCGTGAGCTGCTTGAGAACGAGGGCAAAGGCCAAATTGAGCACCGTCGCTGCCCGTTTTTCTTTCTTCGTTGCCCTCACGTTCACACACCCCACAAACCCACACCACACAAGCACAGGTGAGGCAATGGCGGTCCCGCAAGATGTCCTCGACACCATCACGCCCGCCGAGGTCCACTTGCTGGTGCACCCGTCCCCGTCCTCCTCTTTCTTTGTACGAGATGGTGCCTTCCTCCTTGCAACCTCGCGTTCCAGTGAAGACGACGACGAGGAGGAGGAGGCAGAGGACGAATACGCACGCCAGGAGGAGCAGGCAGCCCTCCTTCTCGGAGAAATTCGTAACCTCCAGGCCCAGGGCGAACTCCGTCCCGCGGGCATGAGCAGAGGGTCCGGCAAATGGAACGACGACGAATACCGCGGGGATGAGATCGCCTGGCTGTCCACCACCTCGTCCTCCTCCCCTTCCTCCACCCCTTCCTCATCCTCCTCCTCTTCCTCCGACGGATCCACAACCACAAGCAACACGCCTCCAACCCTCCCCATCCATCCACCCTCCGCTCTACACACCCTCCTCGGCCGCTTGGAAGAAATAAGGGATCGCATCGATACCCTAGACCGTGGTGGCCCCTCCCCTCCCTTGCTCAACCTGGACAAGTGCAAACGCCGCTCTATCCAACTGGCTTATTACCCGGGGAATGGCAAGCGATATGTGCGGCATCGTGATGCTTTCCCCGCTGATCCTCAAGGAGAAAAGGGGGAAGAGAATAAGGTGTTGGAGTCAGTGCGGTGCCTAACGGTGATTTACTACTTGAATGCCGAGTGGACGCCGGAGCAAGGCGGGGAGCTACGTCTCTTCTTGGAGGACGGCAGCGAGAAGGAGGGAGGAAGCGAGGAGGGGAGGATTTGGGACGTGGCACCTATCCTGGATCGTGTCGTGGTGTTCCGCAGGTACGTTTTCTTTTTGGTGGGTTTGGAGAGGTGGTAGGAGCTACCCTCCCTCCTTCTCCCCTTCTATCATACACTCATCCCGTCTATCTTCTCCCCCTTCCCCCTTCTCCTTTCTTTCTTCAAAAACAGTGACGTCGTCGAACACGAAGTCCTGCCCGTGCACGGCCCCCGCTTCGCCCTCACCTGCTGGTTCTACGGCCGCCCCACCCACACCCTCGCCACCCCCCCTCCCTCCTCCACTCCCTCCCCCCTGGCCAGCCTCGCAATGGCCCTCCCCTCCTCCATCTCCTCGTCTTCTTCTTCTGCCGCCTCTGCTGCTGCTGCCATCTCCTCCTTCCTCGCCCCTCCTCCTCCTCCTTCCAAACCACCCACCAGCACCACCACCACTACCATCCCTCCCTCTCCCTCCTTCCCCCCCAGGCGGCACCGCAACTCCTCCTCCTCCTCCTCTGCCCCTCCCCTAGACATAGACGACGAAACCCTAAACGAGGAAATGGAAAAAGCGACTATTTTTGTTAGTATCGCCTCGTATCGTGACTCGGAATGCCAACACACCTTGCAAAATCTCTTCAAAACCGCCATGCGCCCCGAGCGAATCCATGTCGGCCTCGTCCTCCAATACTCAATGGAAGAAGACCACGCCTGCTTCACCCACCCCCTCCCCCCTTTATGGGCAAAACAAGTCCGCACCCTCCGTTTGTCTCACCTCGAGGCTGCCGGCCCCTGCTGGGCGCGTCATCTTGCCCAGGCCCTGCGACAGGTACGTCTGACCCTCTCTCCCTCCCCGTCGCTTCCTCCTGTCTTACCCACCCCTCCCTCCCTCCCTCCCTCCCTCCCTCCTTCACAGAACGAGCAATACGTCCTACAACTCGACTCTCACATGCGTTTTCGTCCGGGCTGGGACGTCTACCTCCTTCAAACCCTCCTCCGTTGTCCTTCCCCAGCTCGCTCCATCCTAACCACCTACCCGATTGGGTACACCCTTCCTTCAGTCTGCCCCTCCGACACGCGGCCGACCTTGCTTTGTCCTTCTGGTTTTGATTCTCAAGGTAACTTTCTTTGATCTTCTATTCCCCCTTTAATCAATTGATGGACTACCAAGAGGCGAACTCACCTCCCCCCTCCCTCCCTCCCTCCCCTCCTCTTCCTCAAGGCATGCTCCGTCAGACCGCCCGCCGTTGCAAACAACCAAATCTCGAACAACCCCTCCCCTCCAAACTCTGGGCCAGCGGCTTTAATTTTGCCCCGGCCGCAGCCTGGGAAGTGGTGCCCTATGACCCACACTTGCGGCATTTGTTCTTCGGAGAGGAGGTGAGTATGGCGGCGAGGCTCTGGACGTGGGGGTGGGATTTCTTTGCCCCCCCTGAGACGGTGTTGTATCATTTGTGGTCTCGGAGTCATAGGCCCTCGTTTCGGGAGGTGAAGGTCGAGGAGGGAGGGAGGGAGGAAGGGCAGGCGAGGAGTGTGCGGAGGGTGCGGAGGTTGTTAGGCGTGGGGGAGGAGGAAGGGAGGGAGGACGGGAAGGAGGGAGAGTGGGGGAGGTATGAGTTGGGGAAGGTGCGGACGCTAAGGGAGTATGAAAGGTTGCTGGGGGTGAGTTTTGCGAGGGCCAGTGTGACGAGTAGTAATGCCCAGTGGGGGGGGCAGCCGTCGGATTTTTTTGAGGGCGGGAATGGAGGGATGGTGGGGGAGGGGAATAGCGAGGGAGAGGGGAGCGAGGAGCAGCAGGAGCAACAGCAGCCGGCAGTGGTGGAGGGGGTGATGGGGGTGTCGTCGTTGCAGGCCTTGGTGAATACTTTTCTCTCTTGAAGAGGAGGGGAGGGAGGGAGAGAGGGAAGGAGGGATTTGATAATAGAACAAGAAAGAATGTAAATTGGAACGGAAAGTACGGAAATAAGTGTATTTGTTTGTACAATCACAGAACACATTTGTTTCTCCTTCAGCTTTGCTTCTTACTATCCCTCATGGTATCAGTATCCTTCTTTTTATCTTCGTCCAAACTCGTCAGCTGGCTCTCCCCCTTCGTCCCTCCAATTTCTTAGCCCTGCAGCGGCGGACAAATGTCGGGACCCCTGCGTAGCGGGTCCCAGCTCGGCATGACAAAACCCATCACCACCCGGAACACGTCCCGAGGCATCCCCTCATTATGGGGTCCGTCTTTTATTCCAAGGAACAAAGCCAGCATGGCGCTGAACTTGCGGCGTCTGTTCGCCCTCTTCTTGCGGCCTACTGCCACGAGTTCCACCCGCGGCAAAGGCCTGCCTCCCACCACGCGGGCTTGCAGGTAGGAGGGAGTAGCAGCGGTGTTGTTGGAGGTGGCGACGACGAGGCGGCGGGCCTTGATGAGGAGGGAGGCGTTTTCGACATCCTTCTTCGCCTCCAGGACAGGCTTGAGGAGGAGGGCGATAGTGGTGTGGTGGTCAGGATGTGTCATGCGAAGTAAGGTCAGGGGCGTTTGTCCATTGATATCAGTGACGGTTTAGTCGGCACCAGCTTGAAGGAGGAAACGGACGACGGCAGTGGCTCGTATTTCGTTGCTATAAGTGCAGGCGAAATGAAGCGCTGTTTTGCCAGATGAAGGCTGCTTCAAGTTGACAGTGGCTCGGACGCGCGGATATTGGAGCAGGCGTGCCACCTTGTCGACACCTCCACGATACACCTGGAATGTGAGAGCGGAGTAAGCCCAGTTGGTAGAGTGGGTGGGATCGGCGCCACGGTCCAACAAGGCTGTAAGAATATCGACGGATTTGACTACATGGAGAGGCGTAAATCTGATTGTTGTTCCGCTCCAAGCATTCACGTCCGCACCCCTCTCGTCGATCAGCCAAACAACCAGTGACAGACTTTCCAAGGTGAGAACTGCGATGTGCAAGATTGTGATGTTGTTACTGTCCTTGTCGTTGACCCGCCCGGGGTTGGCTTCCACCCATCTTTGCGCGCGCGAACAAGGGCGTCATCGTCGGCAGGCTCAATCGTGAGTCTTTGGAGAACTATGAACTGTTGGAGAAGATGCTGCGATACTAATAAGCGGCGCGCAGCATCTTCTCCAACAGTTCATAGTTCTCCAAAGACTCACGATTGAGCCTGCCGACGATGACGCCCTTGTTCGCGCGCGCACAGATGGCCTTCTTTACATAATCGTCCGCGGGGCCGTTGGGAATGGGACCCGTAAAAAGTTTACCCGCCTCGCTCTCCTTGGCCAGAAAGGTCCGCACATTGGAAGAGACCTTGTTGAACGACTCGCTGTTAAGGGAAAGAGAGGGTGGGAAGGAGAGAGAGGGTGAGTCAACGGGCAATGGGAGGGGTAGAGGGAGGGAGGGAGGGAGGAGAGAGGGAGGGAGGGGTTGGCGTTGTTCCTAGAAGGAGGTAGGGGACGGAGGAAGAGGTGATACGTACCGCAAGAGGCCAAAGAATTCGCGACAAGCCGTCCACCTCTGGAAATCCGGCCACCACTCAGGCACTCTGTAACGACTGATGCCGCAGAACTGGCGGATGATGTCGATCCCAATGGAAAAGTGGGCTCCTCGCCGTGCTCAGGCGCCTCGGCCACAAACAAGGGCTAGGGCGAGTCGAACACACACTTGGTCAACCCAGCTACATCGACCTTGATCGCTGGCAGGGCCTTCTTTTTCTGCTGCTGCGGCGGCGGCGGGGGCAGCTCCTCCTCCTGCTGCTGCTGCTACTGCTGCTGCTGCGGCGGCGGGGGCTGCTTCTGCTGCGGCGGCGGGGGCTGCTCCTTCTTCTTCTGCGCCTCGCTCATGCCATGAAAAGTGACTTCGTCGACCGCTGCTGCCATCTCCCTCTTGCCCGCGCTATGCTTGGAAGGCATGTAGGGGGGTGGTGGTGGTGGTGGAAAGGAATAACGTGAGTCGTCTTTTTGTTTTGTTCTTGTTGATCGATTGTTGATTTCTTTCTTTGTTCAGTATATGCTTTCGTTTGTATCCCCGCTCTTGGCCGTAACAAATGGCATAAAAACGAGCCAAAGGGTCTCCCATGCACTCAGTCTCACACTATCTCTTCTTTTCTCTTCTACTTCTGCACGGAGCAGCGGGTCAAGGACGACATGACAAAGGTCCACCACCACCTGAAACGTCTCGCGGCATTTACCCCCTTGGGTCCTTCCGCCATCCCAAAAAGCAGCATCAGCTTGACCCTGAAATTGCAGCTTATATTGGTTCTCTTCTTGTGCCCTCCCGGCACGAGCACCATCCGGGGCAAGGGCTGCCACGCGCGGCCTTGCGGGTAGGGTGGTGTGATAGCTGTGCTGGTGGCGGCACTAGCGAGGCGGCGGGAGAGGCCTTCTCGGTATCCTTCTTCGCCTCCGAGGCCTGCTCGAGGATGGTGCAGCTGCGGCGGCTGCTGCTGCTGATGATATTAGTACCCTGCTGCTGCAATCACCGTCCCTTCACCTCCAAATGCTCTCCCCCTTCTCCCACAATACAACGCCGCAACGGGTCCCACTTGGGCATGACAAAACCCATTACCACCCGAAACACATCTCGGGGTATCCCCTCGCCGTTAGACCCGCCTTCAATTCCCAGGAGAAAACCAAGCATAGCAGTGAATTTACGGCGATCGTTGGTCCTCCTCTTGCGGCCCATCTGCACAAGGTCCACCCGTGGCAAGGGCTGGCTCTGAGCCACCCGGCCCTGTAAGTAGGAGGGTGCCAAAGCAGGAGTGGTGGCGGTGGAGGCGGTGACGGCAATGCGGCGGGCCTTGACCAGGAGGGAGGCCTTCTCTGCCTCGGGGGCTTGCTCGAGGAGGGCGATGGTGCTGTGGTGGGATGGACGATTTTGTCGAAGCAAGTCCAAGGAGGTCTTCCCGTCATCACTGGGGGGGGCAGGGTTGGCACCGGCTTGGAGGAGGAGACGGACGATGGCCGTGGCGGGTGTCTCATACATGTGGCTGCAGGCATGATGGAGAGCGGTCCACCCAAAAGGGGTCACAACGTCCACCGTAGCTTGGACGCGAGGATCTTGCAGCAGGCGAGCCACGTTGTCGACATGCCCAGAAGCCGCCTGGTGGATGAGAGCGGACTGTCCCAGTAAATTCTGCAGGACGGGGTTGGCGCCACGCTCCAGCAAGGCAGCGAGAATGTGTGTAGCCGGTGCGAGTTGGAGAGGCGTGTAGCGGGTGCGGGTTCGCACATTCACGTCCGCTCCCTTCTTGTCAATGAGCCACACAATCAAGGGAAGGCTCTCCAGGACGGAGACGGCGACGCACAGGGGCGTGTGTTGCCCGCTGTCCTTGGCATTGACCCGTCCAGGATGGGCTTCTACCCATTGCCGAAGCTGCGCTTCGCTCATACCGTAAAAGCTCACGGTGTTGTCCGCCACCGCTGCAGTCATCTCTCCCTTGCTTATGCGCCTTTCGATTGCCCGGGTTCTTGCTGTTTGTAGGCCTGTGTGTCGTGTGTGGTGCGGTGGGCGGTGGGCACAGAACAGTGCGTATAAGAATGGAATGTTTGATTTAGTATGGGCTGCGTGAAAAAAGTCTGGCGGGCGCCTTTGACTTCACCAGGCTCTATGTCCCACGCCCCCTGCCTCGAGCCGACCACTCCCTTCACCTGCGAAACGTGGGCCTCTGTCTCATCTACCAGCGCGGGACAACGACGGCCTGTGCCAATGGCCGGGAGTCACTTCCTCATCTCTCTCGTGCGGTGTGCATGTATTTCAAATAAGTTGGCGCGACGCGCGGCCGTTTCAGGCATGACGTGGTCTGTTGTTGTTAGGCCGTTGCGTTCGTGCACGTTTTTGCTTTTTTTTAAGACCCTGTTTGACTGAATCGCCCACGCCAAACCCACCACAAACACACAGCATCAAATGTACGTTGAGGCATGGCAAGATTACCTGATGCTCCGTCGCCACCGTCTTGCTGGGTCAGACGAAAGCCCCCAGCCAATATTTCAACCTCCCACCCCGGTGGCCCATTGTCCTTTTCCTCCTCCGCTGCAAATTCGGCGGCCTCCTCCCGCCTGTCCGCCTCACAAAGACCATGCCGCCCCAATTGAAACACTGCCATCTTCTGCGCCAGCCGAAGAGCAGCCTGCCAAGACTTTTGTCTTTGCCGGTGTCATCTCAAAAACTAAAAACAGGAGGAAAGCACACGGCGGAAAGCGTACCTTGTCGTCTTCCACAGCGACGCCAGCGCGACAACGGCTCGATACCGTGGCCAAAATGAGGAAAACGTGGTTGAGCTCGGTGGGAATCGACGGTGCGGAGAGAAAGAATATGGATGGGTCTACGGAGAGCGCCAGTCAAGATCTATGCAGTGACGATGCGGCGTGCTTAGGCCAACGAGAAGGCGAGCTTGCAGAAAAGGACGATGAACGGCAGGACAGTGCCCGTGCAAGCCAGAATTGCGAGAAAGGTGTGGACAAAGAAAAGGAGGAAGATGACCTCATGCAATGGGTGCAAGGGCTTGAGTTGTCGGACGCCGAGGATGGATAAGGCGGCATAAGTTGAAAATTGAAGTAAGGGGAATGTAGCACTACAGGCGATGCTAGATAACTTTGTTTCGGGATGAGATTTGTCCGTATGTCCTTTTCGCTTTCTTCGCCATTTCTATTTAAAATAATCACTTAGTCTCTCGAATTCCAATGAGCACTCGATTACTTTCTCGATTGCTAATCAAAGCAATCGTTTGATCGGTCCTCCTCTCTCCACCATTCAGACACCTCCATTAAGACCAGCAAGCCCCTTCGGTGAGGAGTTTACATCACCGACTTCCTCCTCACAAAATAACAATTCTTGGGTCTTTAATTCTTGTAGCCACTCCTTCGCCCTGCCATTGACCTTACCACCAAGCCGTGGTGGTTGCTCACGGACGCTAGAGTAATTACCTTTTGTCGATAAATTTTGGTTGAAATACCATTTAAAACACTAATTTTGGGTTTAAAGTGGGGAACTAGAGATGTAAAGAATCACTTTCAAGTGAAATGTCGACGTTTCCTCCCTTCCAAGTGACCAAACTATGTGCATTCAGGTGTAAAAATAGAGGTGGGGGGAGAGGAGGTTACAAAAGGCAGTGTGTGTGTGGTCTAATTTGGGCGCTACGCAGCACCCTTGAACATCGCACCAAATGTCCCACACATGTATTTCGGCAAGAAAAACTGGTAATTTTCCTGAAATTTTGAGGCCTTATTCGCATTAAAGGTTGGGCTGGGGCATTGCTTCATGCCCTACTTTTGCTTCTCGCTATGGGAACCACGCACACGACACAATCCCACCTCTCACACACAAACCTCCACCACTCCCCCACACGCATAGGCACTCACCTTGTCCACCTGCGCCTGCAACCAGCCTTTCCTTCCAGTCGCCGGCACACACAGCAGCAGCATCAGCAGCAGCAGCAAGCAGGACATAGATGAAGGGCAGCCGGGGTCCGTGGGCCGTGCTAGGGGTGGTCTCAGCACTCGCGGGCGGCGCCATCGTCTACGTGCATTACGACCAGCAAAAGCAACGAACGGACATGCGGAAGCTCATTTTGGAGGAGAAGGAACGGGAGCGACAGGAACGCATGGAAGTGTACGCTCACAATCAACAACAAGCAGAGGCAACGGCAGCAGCAGCAGCAGCAGCAGCAGCACCATTGAGTCAGGGCTTTAAGGAAAAAAGCACGCGATAGCACGCGACGTGTATCACGAGGAATTGTGAAGTGTGCAAAGAAAATAGCACTGTATATATAGGACAACAACAAGGAGAAAGCAAGCGGTCTCTTTTCTGATACGTCCTTCCGCGTTCTTGGTTTTTCTTTCTCAATTGGGTGTGTGCCGTGGGTATTATTGCTGGTGAGGTCACTCTCTCTCTCTTACACACACACGCACGCACACACCCACCTAATAACATACCTACTTAATTACTGCTTGACTAGACGTACACTCTCTTCCACGCTCACACTTCCACGTACACAAAAGCCACATTTTCATCCTATCTTTCATTCTCCTTCCCAGCCAGGCGATATTTATTGAAGAGAGAGGAGAGACGGGCGCACACACAGAAGAAAAACATGCACACACAAGAAGAAAAACAACTTCCCCCCTTCTGCCTCCTACACAATAAAAGTCTGTGGACTTCTGGAGGTAAACCACTAGAAGGAAGATAGCTTTCCCATTTCTCCATCCGCCTCCTACTCATCTCACACCTCCCTTATCCGCTTAAGCGCGTGCGTCTCCATTCGTTTATTTAATGCGTGGTATCACTGGTAGTAGCAGTAGCCGGGTGCGGCCTCATGCCCGCCTGGACATGCACTAACGCCTCAACCGCTTCAATATTCCGCTGAGTCGTCAAGAGTCTATTGGCTTCCTCTACGTGTAGGATCTCGATAAGCTGCCCATCTACTACTGCTAGGCCTGTTGAAAGGAGGGAGGGAGGGAGAGAGGGAGAGAGGAAGGGAGGGGTAATGGGTAAGACACAATGACGTAGGAAGGGAGGGAGGGAGGGAGGGAAACATACCTTCCCCATGTGCCTGCGCGTCCCTCCAGGCCTGCAGCACCCTCTCAGCGTGCGCCAGCTCTTCTAGCCTCCCTCCCTCCCTCCCTCCCTTCTTACCTTCCCCATGTGCTTGCGCGTCCCTCCAGGCCTGCAGCACCCTCTCGGCGTGTGCCAGCTCTTCTGGCCTCGGTCCGAACGCCTTGTTGGCCTCCCCGACGGTCTTAGGGTGAATGAGGGACTTCCCATCAAAACCAAGGGCCCTGGGGAGGGAGGGGGGAGGGAGGAAGGGGTGAGTAAGAAGCGGGGGAGCTCTTCTGGTCGTGGTCCAATAGCCATGTTGGCCTACGGTCTTAATATGAACGAGGGAGGGGGGGAAGGAGGGAGGGAAGAAACGTGCCTTCCTTGCGCGCAGGCAGCAGCAAGGCCTTCGGGATAGTTTAGGTTGAGGTGGACGCCGTCGAAGGAGGGAGGGAGGGAGCGAGGCTTACCTTCCTTGCGCGCAGGCAGCAGCAAAACCTTCTGGGTCATTTAGGTTGAGGTGGACGCCGTCGATGACGCGGAGTTTGAAGGCGCGGGCGGCGACGACGCAGGAGGAGAGGGAGTAGATGAGAGGGATGCGGTCGGGGTGGTGGAGGGCGTGGAGCTCGTTCTGTGGGTGAAAAATAAATAAATATATAAATACATACATAAACTAGATAAAATAAATACATAAATGAATAAATAAATAAATAAATAAATAAATAAATATATAAATAAATAAATAAATACATAAATAAATAAATAAATGCATAAATAAATAAATAAATAAATAAATACATAAATACATAAATAAATACATAAATAAATACATAAATAAATACATAAATACATAAATAAATAAATAAATAAATATATAAACAAATAAACAAATGTACCGTCAAGTCACTCGTCCCAATCATCAGCGCTTCGAGCCTGGGGATAACATTCGCGCTTCGGCCGATCTCCTTAATCCTCATAACAGCTGCGGAGGTCTCGATCATTATTGAAATAAATTGATCAATAAGAATAAATAAATAAATGAAATTAATTCTTACCGTTAGGTCGCTTGTCCCAATCATCAACGCCTCCAAACGCGGCACAAAATTCGCGCTTTGGCTGATCTCCTTGATATTCATCACTGCTGCCGGTGTCTCAATCATGGCCCATATCGCCATTCGTGGAGAAGCCCCATAGCGAGAAAGTAGCTCATTGGCTGTGATGAGGGTGTCTGCATTCTGCACCTTCGGAATGATCACAGCGTCTACTTTGCCTGTTCATTTCGTGTGTATTTTGAAGGGAAAATAAGAGAAAAAAGAGATAGCCTCAATCATTCTCGCCCATATCGCCATTCGTGGCGAAGCCCCATAGCGAGACAAGAGCTCGTTAGCCGTAATCCGGGAGTCGGCGTTTTGGACCTTGGAAATGATGACCGCATCGACTTTCCCTGGAGGAAGGGAAGGAGGTGGGAAGGGAGGGAGGAAATTTTGTTATTCGTTTGAAGGGAGGGAGGGAGGGAGGGAGAGAGGGAGGGAGGGCGTACCGGTGCCTGCCATGGCTGCTAGGTCTTCAGTCCACCACTTGCTGCCCAGACAGTTGACTCTCACAGTGATGTAGCGACGGGAGGAGAGAGAGGGAGGGGATGCGTCCTCGGCCAGGACTTGCTTCACTTGCTCGCGGGCTTCTATTTTTCTGTGGGGAGGGAGGGAGGGAGGGAGGAAGGGAGAGGGTGAGATGACGAGCAGAGGATTTTAGCGACGGGAGGAGAGAG
>Ga0209390_10008256_pt1:2500-12963 | contig 12963 bp, 11 predicted proteins | sample BON01_FD_187212 | JGI IMG/M metagenome (GOLD analysis project Ga0209390, IMG submission 187212) | Freshwater microbial communities from Lake Bonney liftoff mats and glacier meltwater in Antarctica - BON-01 (SPAdes) (version 2) | ecosystem: Environmental > Aquatic > Freshwater > Ice >... | reverse complement strand
ATATATATATATATACATGCATATATATATATGTATATATGTATATACATACATTCATTTACATGTACATGTACCCATAAGTATATAATATTTGTATATTTGCATACAAACACATATGCGTATATATACTGCGCCAACACCAGCTGCTGTCGTGGCAGGAGCTGTCCCTTAAAGTTAACTCAAATGTATTGAGATATATGCATAAAAATATGTACACATACATGTACACTTACTTTTCAAAATACATTCATACATATACCTTTGTGTATATATAGCACGACCCGGTGACATGGCACGAGCTGTCCTTTGCGATTCAAATAAATGTATATATACTAGTATACATATATACATGTATATTCATATATATATACGTTTTGAATATATGTGTATATATACGGGTACGTAGGAAGGGGGTGACATTGAACGACCACCCCTGAACTGACCACTTCACGATTCTTTTTTGTTTGTATCAAGATTGCTTGACTTTCGATCTTATTTTCCAAACTGAACTATGTGTTCCTTCACTTCAGATGGGAACCGTAATTCTCAGTGGAATACATCAAAAATGAATGTTATAAAACGGTTTCACAGGAACACCCAAATCAACGATATTGTACGATTTTCGACACTGTGGTAAAGAAGTGTTCAGTTTGTGACCGCAGTGACCAAAATCTCGGCTTTGGAGCTCAGCGACCACTCATGTTCGAGTATCAAAATAAAGGTGATATTATGGGCGCATTCACCTGGACATGCGCTAGGACCTACAATTTTTTTCGTCTCTCTAGGACAGTTTTAAGGACCTCAATTAATGTGGTTCGCTGTGTGGTAAAGAAGTGGTCAGTAAACATAACCCCCTTCCTACGTGGTAATATAGTGCGCACACACGAATCGCTGGCATGGAACTAGTTGTCCTCTCTGCTGTTGTTTTTTTTGCCCAACATTCTGCATGACTTAATCATACTACACAAGAAGTAACCACCCCACAACTCAATTATATTGATATATATGCATATAAATATATACACATACATGTAAATGTACTTTTTTATATACATTCATACATATACCTTTGTGTATATATAGCACGACCTGGTGGCATGGCACGAGCTGTCCTTTGCGGTTCAAATAAATGTATATATACTAGTATACATATATATATGCATATTCATATACGTATACGTTTTGAATATATTTATATATATACGAGTGTGTTCGTGGTAATATAGTGCGCACACGCGAGTCGCTGGCATGGAACTAGCTGTCCTCTCTGCGGTTCTTTTTTGGCGCATTCTGCCTCACCTCATCATATTTCAGCAGAAGTAACCAAAGCAAGGCTATATTCTTCTTTCTTTCTTTCTTTTTGTAGGGTTCAGACTCCCAATCTCACAAATTAGATGAACAGGGCCGAGCCTGGGAAGGCAGAAGAGCAACATACACATAGACACATGACACGATAGCAATGAGGCTATGACATGCACAGCAGATGCCCACGTTGACATGCGAGGAAGATGGGGTTCAAGAGAATCCAGGAAAAGGGGATGCACAGAGGGTGAAAAGGCGGAGGAGTGAGTAAGGGGGGACAGTAGAGAAGAATGGAGGACGCTGTGTTTCTTGCTTTCGTTCCGAGATGATTGATTGAAACAAAAACTCTACTCTCAAAGATTTTAACATCGAAGGGAGGACGTCAACGTACATCTGGCGGCGCCTGGGCGTCCGAAATAGTACGTCAAAATTGGCCGCCCAAGAATGGACTAATCGCACTGTGATCGGCCACGAATCGCTGATATGTAGTAAAATGTGTTTCACAAAAATGAAATTGGTCCAATGATAAGAACCAATCGCACAATATTTTAGTCACTTTTATATTTAAATTCAGCAAGGGTCTATATTAGACTAAAATATGTGTACTCAGTAATCTCAGTAATTGACAAAAGTCTACCTGGCAATACTATAAAGTGGACACTCGTCCGTTCGTGGCTGATCGGAGTGCGATTAGTCATTCTTGGGCGGATGGCGGGTTGCTTGTAGCAGTGTACGGGAGCTACCTCTACGCCGTTAGTGCAGGTTGAAGTGGGGGGATGCAAATTCTTTTCTTCTTTCTTTCTTTCTTTCTTTGGGGGCGAAACCCCAACTTAGTCACACAGGACCCCAAGCTAAGTCGCGGCCTGGGGACCGCCCGTATCCGCCCTCAGGCAGAAGCTTCCTCTAGAGGGTTTGCGATCCCGTGTCCGGTCAAATGTTTGATTTGTACCATTAGTCCCGAAGTGAACGGAGAAATAGATTTGTTCCAGAATGCATACAATCCTAGCTGTGAAGTGCGTTCTAGTAGACACTACCCTATGAAGTGCGTTCTAGTAGACACTACCCTATGAAGTGCGTTCTAGTAGACACTACCCTATTCGGATACACTATCCATCTGTTTGCCTGGTGGGTTGGGACCTACCTGAAATGGCTCTTGGCTGCTTGGCACCAGTTTTCCCAAGCCTCAGATTCTGTGTGCACTACTGTATTGACCGTGACACTGTCCCAAAAAAAACATCGCTTCGTGCGGTTTTTTTGATGGACTGTCCACAACAAACTTGAAAATGATCTGGAAACAAGCAGTCAGAATGGTGCGCTTCACTGCCGTGCACACAGGTTAATCGGAAGATTTGTCAATTCGCTGTAGCCTCACCTAATAGCCCACATGTTTTCAGGTTCACGAAATCCAAGATTGACAAGTTCAGTTTGAAGGGCCAAAACTTGATACTGTTGATGTGCACGCTCCACGCGCTCTCTTGCTGCATGGCGAACTGAACAGACGAAGGAATCGAACCGGCGTGACCGGAGAACCCTGCTAAGTCCAATGCATATAACCGCTGAGCTGTGGTTATGTTAATATCGGATCCTAAATATACGTGCGCCCACTCGAAGCAGACCGCCATTTTGGGGAGGGGGGGCTCGTTACACAGGGCCACCCCCTCATCCCCTCCCCACCCACCAACAGCGTGCACTGTGAAACAAAACACATGCTTACACTGTGCATCAGTTCTGTATACAAGTATACAAAACACACACGTGCACATACAGGCAGAAATATACAGTCGCCACACGTACGCATGCGTGTATACATGCATGCACACTCTCGCTGTCTCCCTCTCACTCGGTCTCTCTCTCCAAACCTTGTGTATCTTCTCCGAGTCTCTTTTCTCTCTATTTTCAGTGTCTTTGGTGTCATTCTTCGCGCGCACACTATCTCACTCTCTGCTTTCTCTCTTTCTGGCGCATACACACTCTCTCACACTGTCGTCTCTCTTTATTTGTCACAAATCTTGACAGAATGGTCAGCAACTCAAAGGTGGGTGGTTACATTTTCACTGTACAGAGAAAAAATGTTTCTGATCACACACACATGCGCACGCGGCGACCCCGGGATCTTACAGACTCGCTGGAGGGGGTGGGCCATGTTTCATCGTAGGTAAATCCCCGGTCAAGACCTGTTGCGAAATTTGCCACAGTCCAGAAACACGCTGTTCGCCGCCGATATTTTGGAAGGCTTTGCGCTTCGTCTCGAGCTCATTCATCTTCCCTTCTACTGTCACCAACTCGCCATCCAATACCTAGGGGAGATAGCCAGCGGGTAGGAAGGGCGGGGTACAGAGAGCAGTCATTGCAGCTTACGAATGCATCCTCTGGCGTTGAAAACAATAAATACTGTCAAAATCTATGTGTTTTCGTTGCTTGTTTGTCTTTCTAAACATTTCATTGCAATGCCAAGTGGTAACTCATCTGTGTCCTAGCAAGCCCTGTTTCCAAAATCAAATAAGGACCTGACCTCATCCCAGTGCGGATGTGCGGCGGCTAAGTGCATCGCAACGAAGCTACCTATGTTAGAAGACTATAATATGGCTACTCCATATTGGTAGACTACAATGTAGCTACCCTATATTAGATACATCAAATACAGATACTCTATGTGAGTAGACTATAAAATGCCTACCCCATATTGGTAGACATCAATATAGCAACCCTACATTAGATACACTACATTAGACCCCATTTCCCCCCCCGCGCCGGCATTTTGCACGCCCGGCATTTTGCACTGCAAGCACTACAATGGACGCACAAACCCACCAGCCGGACGTTGGGCCCTCGCTTGCACATGTTCATGCAGTTGACCTCCTCGATCTGCACATTGCTGTCCCCATCGCCTTGAATCAGCTCGGCGAGTGCATCACGCGGGTTAAAGGCGCCCTTGCATCGGCCGAGACCTGTCATGGTGCGGCCAGTTAGAGCACGGCGAGACGCCAGGATCTGCTGCGGCGCATCCACTCTGCGCTCGCTCGACTCCACACTCACAGCTGCTGCCCTGGCAGACGATGAGCTTCAGTGTCGGCCCGCCAGCTGATCCCGACGATGCTGCGCAAACTGCACCAGTCGTGCGTCGCTTTGAGCAGCATGGTTGCGTCGCCATGAATGCATCGCCATCTGCAACCATCATCAACACACATAGCAACGCCACGGTCCAGCGCTTTGGCGGCGACATCCTGTCTTGTCCTGTTGTGTTTTTGCAATTTACTTTGTCACTTGGAATATCAGTGAGCATATGTGCATGATGCCACGAGACAACGAGACCAAATGATGTTGTTCATGTGCAAAACATTTACCAGAAAATGCGGCTTGCATGACCTTAGTTCCCGCCACAAAGCAAAAACTTGAATCAAGTGCCAAAGATTATCCCAACAGTCGCGGTCCATGCGGGAAGATGTTGGGGGGAGTCGGAGGGTGGGTGTGTTCGAAGGGAGGGAAGGGAAAGGGGAACATTCGGTCAGAGGGTGGAAGACAGTGGGTTTGGCGGCAGCGGCTGTGAGTGCGTCATGTATTTTGTTTGTCTCGGCACTGGGTCGACGTGGAGGCGAAACAGTCCCTGGCCTTGGGCTGCTGCAGACGCGGCTGGCCATGTATCCAGTCGACGCATCCGCCGTGAAGGCGTACCTGAAACACCAGGGCCATGAAGGGGCACTGGGTCTGCACTACAGCCACACCCAGGGGGCGTCACCACACAGTGCGGCGGGGCAAAAACGTGCGCTCAGTTCGCACAGCTCCATGGTGAGGCTCCACAGAAAATATGTGGAAACTTCAGCAATGTGGGTCGTGCCTACAGACCAGTCGCAGAAGCTGTCCGAGGATACGGATGATTTGGATGGTTCGACCAGCGTTGTACATGGGGAGCCGCTGGAGGACCCCACGATGAAGCCCGAGAACCAGTACATTGTCGAGGGCACGTCGTTCCCTACCCGTGTCAGCGTCGTGCAGCCGACTGAGTACTCTTTCGATGGTGCCAAGGAAGCGCCACCTTCGCCTACTCCAGCTGATTCCGCATCTGCGCCGCCTGCTGTGGACAAGAAGACGAAGTGCGAGGGCGCCGTACGGTGGGGGGACTCGGAAGACTGCGTCTCGAAGAAGGCACTAGCGCAGGCGTTGCAGTCTGAGAAGGATGTACAGCTGGACAATAGCCGCACCAGATGGGTGAAGAAGCAGACGACACAGACTCGCGACTGGGAGGAGGAGCGTAGTGATTCGCTCGACAAGCACCTTGTGAGTGCGTTTCGCAAAGCTGCGCACGAGGTGCGCACACGCCAGCGTGCGCTTGATACAACCGACCGCAAGATTCACAATGGAGACGATATTAGCATGCAGAAAATCGAGCAATTCCAAGCTCAGGAAGTGCATGATATGCAGTCGGTCCTAGATCGTGTTGAGGCGCTGGAGGAGGAGGTGGAGGTGATTCCACACATGACAGGACCTCCGGGCGTTCGAGGGCCGCGGGGCTCCCGAGGTCCGCAGGGTGCACGAGGAATCCAGGGTCCCAGAGGACCTTTCGGCGATGAAGGGCCTCCAGGCGATCCTGGTGCACGTGGTGTTGACGGTGAGGGTGGGCTGTCCGGTCACAGAGGGCCAGCAGGTCATTATGTTCATCTCTACAAGGATGCAAAGGGGACCAACAAAAAGAACAGTAGAAATTTTCAGGTCCTGTACCCCTACCTGTGCCGCTTTGACCTGCGTTACACCACACCTCAAAAACGATGTGCATCTCACTCACGATGTGTGCATACTTTCTAGATTCGTGTTTCTAGATGCTTATTCGTGTGCCAATGTTGCCGCGTCCACTCCTCTCTCCCAATGGTGCACGCTGGCTAACACGGTGATGTTCAATGGCAACAGCGTGGACGGCATGGGCAGGCCGAGTATGCCAAATTTCACAAGAGCGTTCGTGCAATGGACATGATCCTCCGCACTCTCAAACACGCCAAAAAACTGTCGTGAGCAGACTTTCAACAACTCAGTGCGGGCAAGACTGCAATTTTTCGCCGCAAGTTTGCAAGAACTAGTATCCAGAGGGTAGCTCGCCGACGCAATAGTGCCTCGCTAGGGTTGTGTTGTGCCATTTGTGCTGATGGTGCTGGTGGAAAACGTTGAGTTGAACACATTTTGCTACTTAAGAGAAGCACACATGTCGTCGCAATATATACAAAGAGTCAATCCTGTCTTTTGTCAAAATCTCGTGGAGAAGGGAAAATGTGCTGCGCAGTTTAGCACAGTGTCGAAATCTGCGTACACCTTGCAAGATCGTGCCCGCCCAAGTTGAGGGTTCGTGAGGTGCATGCAAGAATCTCTGTATCTCGATACAGTGCGCGTGCAAGCTCAATTGACACTGGCCATGAAAGCAAAACTAACCCCTTTTCCCTGGCCTTTGCCTCTCCTTTCTTTGCGCTCATGTTATTCCCCCCCGCCCTCTCCTCATCGTTTCCTTTTGTATTTCTCTCCTCACCACTGCTCCCACACAACCCTTGGGTATCATGATAGATCGGTGTGTTCGGCATAGCTGCCTCCCCGAATACATGCGCGTTTACTTTGGTGTGCAACCATGATATAATCCTGAAACTATCGTGTTTGTAGTTTGTTCGGTGCGTGTGCTTGTGCATGTCAATGTGTGTGAGTGTGTTTGTCTAGTAGTAGGTTCCCCAGCATGGACTATACGTACATATTGCAATTTGTGTTTAGAGCCTGAGACTGCGGCGGGTTTAACTTTGTGTGATGCTGAGTCTTGCACCAACTCGGAGGCAAAAAAAATGCGTCACGGTCTTGCGAGAATAGCCGCTTAAACATCTCTGGAACCACCAATCAAAAAACAATGCGAAAGATGAAGCTCGTGTTGTGATATGTTTGAGCTTGAGTCAAGAGATGTGCGGTTAAAAGCTCTGTGAAGAAACAATGCAATTACCAACGTACCGTCCCCCGTGACAGCATGTTGTGTAGCGCCTATCATCAGAGATTTCATTCAAAGCACACAAAAATAACATTATAATGAGGAGCTCGAACAGGCGTTTGAAATGCTAGATTTGGAATGGAGCAACTGTACTCTTCGTACTGGCATTTCTGCCGCATAATCGTTTAAAAAATTCCATGTGATGATGGTCACGAAGCACTTTTGATGTTATCAAGTGATGCACCACTCATCAGATCTTCGCGTGTGTATGCCTCAGATTGTATTAGTGATCCTCTTGTTCTTTGAACAAGCATTTGAGACTGATTATCTACTTTCCAAAATGAGACTTTGTCGAGATGGAATATGCTTGTACGCGACGTTGCCGTATTCAAGTCCCCTCACACGATTCTCCGCCGCCCTTCTGACTATTGCATTTCTGCCTGGAAGTGAGTATTCACACGTCTTTGAAGGTCCGGCCGTACTGCTGTTGCTTGAAGCGATAAAGCGCCCACAAACAAGATCTGCCGACGCAAGTCAAGTGAGCAACGCCCACGAACGAGATCTTGTCACTTTCCACAATACGTTTGACCTAAAAAGGGCCTAGATTAAAATTCTGATTCGTGACAAAATCTCCTTCGTGGGCGTTGCTCACTTGACTCGCGGCGGCAGATCTTGTTCGTGGGCGCTTTATCGCTCTTGATAGATGTTGACAATGCTATTACGCTCTCTCTCATGCGTCATCGCATCAAGTCACAAATCACGTCCATGAGCCAAGTGTTCAAGAGCCTGCTTTTCATGCCAATCCTGAACAAGTGCTTTGGGGCGAAACACACGTTTGTGCAGAAAGGTGACACAGTGATATGCGCTCTTCCATCGTTGTATCCATCCGAGGCACTTGGGACTTGGTAGTCAAGATTGCGGCCTGCAGCACTGTAAAATTCGTACTCATAGTCTGGATACTTCCGAGTAGATTTTTGTTGAACTCTGAACTTGCTTCCTCGGGGAATCCGAATCTTCTATAGTATTGCGATTGCTGCCATTTCTCGCATGGCCTGTGCGATGTAAGGTTGCGCTGCATGTATACCAAGTGGTCCCAGATTCCATGAATCACATCACCTGTTCCACTCGTTTGTGGCTGCAATTTCTGGCACAATTCTGATGACCATTGCCACTGCCATTGCATCCAGCTTGACAGTGAGCTCAGATCTTTTTTATTTTCGTTTTTTTAGTAAGATTTCTTGACCCCATTTCGCCAGTGGTGCAGGCAAACATACTGTGGGCCAGCCCAAGTTTAATTAATCCAAAATTAATGAATGAACTGAAGAAAGAAGATCCTGACCTGTGATTTGTGAATAATGATTTACATACTACATCAACAAGACAGAATATCCATCAGGATTCAATCAAAAAAATCTTGCCTACGGCGCATTTTCTGATATAAATTTTACCTGCGGCGCATTTTGTTGCAGGAAAGAATCTTGTTTGTGGGGCATCTGATTACAGTGTCTTGTCTGTTCTACCAATTCATTGGTATTGAAAATGATTCGAATTCAAATATTCAGTAATCACAACGACACAATCTGTTAAAAATAGCGATGAAGAAATGTAAAATTAAAAACCCCTTGTCAAGACAAAACTCGTAGAATACAAATCACACAACACCAATTTAATCCAAACCACTCTATAAGAAACGCAACGTACATCAGCACACGTACATACAACATCATACGCCTGCGAGCCAAGAATCAAACGATCCAGTGGCTGATACCGGTGACCATCCTTGTCGTGACCAAGCACTCAGATTACTTTGTTTGAAAGGACACGTCAGTGCGCATCACTCGACGCTGTGACGAAACCAGTTGACAAGAAGGGAGTGAATTCTTGTTATTGCTGTTGCTATTAAAACACTTTTTTTTTCCGAGGGAGTTCAGCAACCAAAAAAATTGCCGAAACCCCCCAAAGATGCTTTCTCCAACGCGTTACTAATGTCACGTTTTCAGACATTTGCGAATGGCGCCGCAGAAACATAAACCGCGCTCTGTGCAGTTGTTTCAAGTTGAAACAGCGCTTCGCAAGGGTTTAATGAATCAAATTGATTAAATCGGGGCCACAGATTCTGAAAAGTTGTTTGTTCCGTGGCTCTGGACTCGCACTTATTTACCGTACTCGCAAATAGATCGAGCGTTTGCGTTCCATATCACTTGATGCTGATAGTGGTTCGATCTCTGTATTAGCATCGCGCAACAGCTGGCGGTTTTCATTTGATATTTTCTCTTCTCTGGGCTAGCCACTGCAGTGCCACTTCAAACGTTTCAAGCGTCAATTGCTTAGAATCTTTGGAAGATTGCAATTTCTTAGCCCACTTCTGAAGATCTTGTATCGTTGGCACTCCCACCCTCAGCACTCTTTGGTTTTGGACACGCATGGCTTGCGGCAGCAGCAGGCAGTACCGTCCACCCTGTCCTTGAGTATTTTCGAAGACAATATGGCCTTGAATTGTTGACATTTTTGCCTGCGTGCACGGAGCTCGGTAAATGCTACTGAGAATCTCTGCAATTGGTCTTGAATTGTGAATCTGCATCATGATCTGTCCTATAGATTGCTCGTTGCTGCCTATCCATACTGTTTGTAGAGACCTTGGGTAGCTTGGTGACCATACTTCCGAAGTCGTTGTATCTTTCTACTTGTTCATGTAGATTTGCTGCAACGTCCAGTAGAATTTTCCATTCAATTTGGTTCTCTGTGGCTACAAGATTTCGCCACAATTTATGCCAAGCTGTCTCACGCAATTTTAGACAAACGAAATGATGGGGTCTCAAAAATGCTGCAATTCACAAATTAATTTTCTTTGATAATTTTCACATCACATGTGAATTCGCATCCCAGATTCGAATTCATTTGAACAAACAGCTCCTTCAGAGTTGCGTTTAGTATAGCCCACACAATAAATTTGGTTTGATCTATTTTTCATGATGGCGGTCTGTGGATTGAAAACTCAGCTTCGTTTTACCATCTCTCTTCCGCTTGATTATCAGAAGACATGAACGCTACGATCGCTGCTTGCTTATTTTTTGCGATCAACCTGTTCATCGTTACGCACACTCACTGGCAGTGAGCATCGGCTCTCGTTGCCGTCTTTTGGTCGCATCGTTTTTGCCTCCTTACTCTGAAAGATGCCTCTGCCCACGGCATGAAGTGACTTTTCGCTAATTCT
>Ga0209390_10008252_pt1 | contig 12968 bp, 20 predicted proteins | sample BON01_FD_187212 | JGI IMG/M metagenome (GOLD analysis project Ga0209390, IMG submission 187212) | Freshwater microbial communities from Lake Bonney liftoff mats and glacier meltwater in Antarctica - BON-01 (SPAdes) (version 2) | ecosystem: Environmental > Aquatic > Freshwater > Ice > Glacier... | reverse complement strand
TCCCTCCGTCCATTCCCACACCCCCCCTCCTCCTCCCTCCCTCCCTCCCTCCTTCCCTCCTTCCTTCCCCAACGGAACAGGCCGCCCTTCCAAATCCAACCTCATCCCCACCCTCCTCAACAGCCCTCCCTCCCTCCCTCCCTCCCTCCCTCCCAGCAGGGCCTCACACCTCCCCGCCGTCAATAATATCGTTCTCGCCGGCACGTACTTCCCCTCCTCTGCTGCCCTCCACACATTCCTGAGCAACAACCCCTCCCTCCCTCCTTCCCTCCCAATCTCCTCCCCCCACCTCAGAAACACCACCCTCCTTCCCTCCCTCCCTCCCCCCTGCAGCGCCCCCTTATAATCACTCGCCTTGCTATTAGTGTTCCCCCAGGCCACCACAGGCACCACCGGCCCGGCCGGCCCCGCCCTCCCTCCCTCCCTCCCTCCCTCCCTCAGGGCCAGGTCCAATTTTCGGCTGCTTGTTTGAATGGCTTGTGAGAGCAAGTCGGGTAGAAAAAGCTGGTAGTGAGGGACGGTGAGGGAGGGAGGGAAGGAGGGAGGACCAGCAGCAGGAGGAGTAGCAGTAGTAGCAGAAGCGGCGAGGGAGGGAGGGAGGGAGGGAGGGGCAGCAGCTAGCACCATCTCTCGTGCTTTCTTCATCGCTTTGAGTAGGAGGGGTAACCACTCCTCTTCCCCCTCCTCCTCCTTCATCGTCGTCTGCATCATCCTCTTCTTCCCCTTCTCGAAACTCACCGAGGCCACAAACGAGGAGGAGGAGGACGAGGAGGAGGACAAGCCCCTCAAGCCTTCCTCCGCTTCCTCCCACCCTACATTTCCGTACACATACCCCAACACTAACCGACACTCAACCGCAGCCGGCTCCGCACACCTAGCCCCCACTGATTTCCCCTTGATCAGCATCCCTCCCTCCCTCCCTCCCTCCTTCCCTCCCTCCAGGAAGAGAGACATGGACACAGGGGCGTACAGACCAGGATGGTCATCGATCGAAATATCGAGCAAGGGAGGGAGGGAGGGAGGGCGGGTGGCGTTGAGGCGACGCAGCAGGGTGGTTTTGCCACTGCATTGCGGGCCGATGGGGATGAGGAGGGAGGGAGGGAGGGCGGGGTTGAAGATGTGGGAGGAGAGGGTGGAGAGGAGGAGGTCGTCGGAGGCTGCTGCTGCTGCTGCTGCTGCTGCTGCTGCTGCTGCTGCTGCTGCTGAATGTCCACCAGTGGCAGCGTGCAAGGAAGAGGGGAGACGATGGTGGTGGTGGTGGTGGTGTGGAGGAAAGGGGAGGTGGAATGCTTGTGTGGTGCTGATGAGGAGGAGGAGGGGGAGGAGGAGGAGGAGGAGGACGGGAGCGAGGAGGAGCAGGAGGGGGGGCTTGTGGGGGGTGGGGCTTAGACGGCTGCGTCGTCTTGCCATGGCTGCGCTGTGATTAAGGGGGGAAGAGCGACAGGCGGGGGTTAGAGAGAGGTCAAACGTACTTCTAACTGCTATTGTATTTACTACCGCACATATTGCGTTCGCTGGTTGCGGTTGAAGCTTGAGCTCAAGAAGTGATGCAAGAAGTGATGCAAGGCCCCCGCTGGTTTGACGCTCCGTCTGCCTGGCTGTCTCTCCACACTGACAAGAGAAAGGAATAAATCTCGCGCGCGTGCGACGTACCTTGAGCTAGCCTTTTACTCCTTTCTGCTGCTGCTGCCACTACTGCTGCTGCTGATGTGGTGTGGTGGGTAAAGTTTTAGACCAGGCTAGCTTCCCAAGGGTGTCGATGATGGTGGTGTCTCCCTGTTGTGTGTTGTGTAGTGGCAGAGGTGGGAAGGGGGCAGAAATGAGTTTGGTACAGCCTCGGAAAGCTCGGGCGCCCCCTGAGCACAAGAGCCACTGCACACAACAACCACGCACTACTTGGGGTGAAAGCTTCCAAAGGAAGGAGGGGGGAGGAGTGAGACGGCGGCGATGATGACGCTGGTGGGGAGATCTTGTCCTTGTCAACGGAAGCGAGCTTTGCTTGTCGATGCCCTCATGTCCCACAAACCCTAACAACACAACACCAGCACACCCACACAGCAGTATAATACGGGCTCCTTGTTCCACAGAGCTGCCCAAAGCCAGGCGTCGGCCGCTTTTACGCTCGTGAAGTACCCTCCAAACTAGGACACGCAGACAAGAGACCCACAACGCACTAGATCTGCCGGCTCGACAACAGTACCACTGTGGTCTCCTGTCTCACGCCTTCACCTTCCCGTACACACACACACACTCTCACAGAAAAGGAAGAAGACGAGGAGGCGTGACATTCCCTTGTCGTGAAAATTGCGCTCTCCAAGGACGGCAGCAGCAACAACACGACCGGCAGCAGCAGCAGCAGCAGCAGCAGCAGTGCCACCGCACCACTCCTCCAATCCCGTCGCACCCGCGGGCCCCCCCCTCCCCCCACCCCTTCCCCCACGTCGTCGTTCCTCCCTGCTCTTCCCGCAGGCGCGACCATCGTAGGGAGTGCGAGCGGCAGCGCGCAGCAGCAGCAGCAGCAGCAGCAGCAGCAGCACCCCTACCACCCCAACAAGACGACGACGACCACGGCGACGAGCAGCAGCAGCAGCAGCAGCAGTACTCCTCCGCACATCTCGCACCGCAAGCGAGGCTCTCACCTAATCGGGAGCAGCAGCAGCAGCAGCAGCAGCAGCAGCAGCAGCAGCAGCAACAGCAGCAGCAACAGCAGCGGTGCAGGTGGTACTGCCCTAGCTCGACACACACCTTCCCCTTCCTCCGACGCGTTTTTGGCCGTCGAAGGGGTATCACACTAATACAGTAGCAGCAGCAGCAGCGGTGGAGGGGTTGGTTGTACCAGTAGTAAGAGCAGGAGAGATTTAAGGAAGGCACAGAAGGGAAGACTGTGGGGTCTCGGAGTGCTCGCGTGCGTGAGCGTGGGTTTATTAACTGTAAGTGTGCGGACACGACTGCACAACAACGGCATCAGCAGTAGCAGCAGCAGCAGCAGTGCCAGTAAGATAATGAAGAGGCGACATGAGCTAGAGCAGCAAGAAGACGCAATTGCCAGGAGAGGAGGGAGGGAGGGCGAGGAGGAGGAGGAAGGGGGGAGGAAGAACGGAAAACTAGTAGTATTACCCGTGCCGCCCGCGTGGAGCGGCGGCAGCAGCAGCAGCAGCAGCAGCAGAAGAAGAAGAAGTAGTGGTGTTCGCTTGGAAGACAGCCACGGGCCCCACCCCACGGAAGGAGGGAGAGAGGACGAGGACGAGGGGGAGAAAGGGAGGGAAGGAGGGTATGATTTCACGAAGACGACGACGGAGGTTTATGGGGTGAGGGATGGGCGGGTTTTTTTGGGGCCTTATGCGGCGATAAGACAGGAGTTAGACTATTCGTTTCATTGGGACTATCAAAAGGAAAGACAGGAGGTCCAAGATCGGATAATCAAGAAGTTCTTAGAGGGCGGGACGGAGGGGAGGAAGAGGGAGTGGGGGAGGGAGGGGTCATCCTTGGAGGACTGGTCGATTCCCTCTCCGACTGGGGAGGATGGCCAGCAGCAGCAGCAGCAGCAACAGCAACAGCAACAGCAACAGCAGCAGCAGAAGAAGAAGGACGACGACGAGAATTTCTCCTCCCTCGCTCACGTGCAGCGCGCGGCACCCCACGAGATCGGCCCGGACTGTCGCCTCTCCCTCCCTCCCTCCCTCCCTCCCTCCTCCTCCCATCACACCACCCCGCAGCAGTGGGTCGTCTTTACCGCTGGGCCGATGGGGGCGGGGAAAAGCCATACACTTAAATGGTTGGCAAAACGAGGGTTCTTTCCCTTAAATGACTTTGTGGTGGCTGATCCTGATTTGATACGGAATGAATTTCCGGAGATAGAGGGGTATATAGAAAAGAATAGTCTGATGGCGGGGCAGTTGACCCATAAGGAGGCGGGATATGTGCTGGAGGTTTTGATTAGGGAGGGCTTGAAGGAGGGGAGGAATGTCTTAGTTCAAGGTTCTCTACGCGACGCGGAGTGGCACGCACGCTATTTCCAGGTAAGGAGGGAGGGAGGGCTTGTGTGTGTATATAGAAATGAATAGTCTGATGGCCGGGCAGTTGACTCATAAGGAGGCGGGATATGTGCTTACGATCATTCACTCACCCCTCCCTCCCTTTCTCCCTCCCTCCTCTCCTTCCCTTCCTCCGCTTCCCGACAGGAATTGCGCGAGCGTTTTCCCGGCCTGCGGATCGCGATCATTCACGTGACGGCGAGCAGGGAGACGGTGTTGTCGAGGTAGGGAGGGAGGGAGGGAGGGAGGGAGGGACAGAAGTTTGGGGATGGGCAAGCATTTGTACTCATATCAATGTATAAATCAACACAGGGCAAGACGACGAGGCGAGGCGACCAGAAGAGTAGTAGTACCTGACGAGGTGCTCCTTGCTTTCTCAGAAGAGACCTCCACGAGCCGTGCGTCCTCTAACCACCCTCCCTCCCTCCGTCCCTCCCGTTCCTCACAGGGCAAGACGACGAGGAGAAGCAACAAGAAGAGTGGTACCCGACGAGGTGCTTCTTGCTTCCCTGGAAGAAACTCCACGAGCCGTGCGTTTGCTTGGTGGGCTGGTCGATTATTGTGTTGCCATTGATAATGATGGAGGGGGAGAACCACGCCTCTTGGGAGGATGTGGGAGGGAGGGAGGGAGAGAGGGAGGGGGGGATGAGACCTGGACGACATTCAGCGGGGTGTGGAGGGATTGTGGGTTGCCGGCGAGGAGGGGGTGGGGGGGGGAGGGAGGGAGGGAGGGGAAGGAGGAGGGGAAGGGGTAGATAGATAAGTAGGTAGGTAGGGAAAATAGCGAGGGAGCGAAAAGGGGAAAATGAGGAACTGACGGATGCAGGTCTAATTTGGCTGTTGCTGTTTGTGTTGCTCTCTGTTTCTCCTTTCCTTCCCTTAAGTTTGTCTTTTCAAGGAGGGGAAGGGGTGGATAGATGGGCAGGAAAAAAGGCGAGGAGGCGAAAAGGGAAGACAAGAGGGACTGATTGATGCTTGTTCTTGCTGTGTTGTTATTTTATTGTGTAGTTTTCCCCTTTCTTTCTGTCTTTCGTCCCCTTTACATTGTCTTTTTCAAGGAGGGGAAGGGGTAGAGTGATAAGGAGGTAGGTAGAGAGAATAGCGAGAGGGGGAGAAAAAATGCGAGGAGGCGAAAAGGGAAAAAAAGAGGGACTGATTGATGCTTGTTTTTGCTGTTGTTATTTTCTGTGTGTTGTTTTCCCCTCTCTTTCTGTCTTTCGTCCCCTTTACTTTGTCTCACTCCCCTATTATGCATGAGTATGAGATGTGGGTTTTCTCAACCTCTTTCTTGACTTGTAAAAAGTGTCTTTTTCTCTTTCCCTTACCTCTTCCTCCTTCCGCTTCTCTTCTTCTGTCTGTCATCACTCAAGTCGTCTTTCTCCTTCCCATCTTTCTCTTTTTTTGCTCTTCATCCTTCGCTCGCCCGTTGGATCTCACACTCTCTCACTCTCTCTCTCTTCTCACCTTCAAAAACATTTTCTTGTTCTTTCATTACTGTTGTTGCTGCTGCTGCTGCTGCTGGATCATGTATTTTTCCAATAGATTTCGTTGTAAAGTTCTCGTCTTCCTCTTCTCCATACCCATGCTCTCTTCACTCTTTTCTCTCTCTTAAACCCCTCACCCCTCTTCTTCTCTCTCTCCCTCTCTCTCTCTTGCTCTCTTCCTCTCTCGTGGTCGGTCTGTCTGTCAGCGTTTGGTTCTCTCTCTCTCTTCCTCTCTCCCTCTCTCCCTCAATTTCTCTCTCATTTGTGCGCTTTCCCATGCAGTATATGTGTATGTATGTGTGTGACAACGCACGCACCCCTCCTTCCCTCCCTCCCTCCCTCCCCCTGTGCTCGTCCCGCTTTCACCCTCTTCATTTAAAATGCATATGTGTAGCAATCAGATAGTGATGGGTCTCGAGCCCGCCCTTCCTCCCTCCTTCCCTCCGCTCTCCGGCCGAATAATCGCCACAAGCCCCTGCGTCCCCTTCCTCAACGTCAACTCCACCTTCACATACCCTCCCTCCCTCCCTCCCTCCCTCCCTCCCCGTCCGGCCATCGCCAAGGGCAACGGCCTCAGTCTACATTTCGCCTTTCCTACCAATTCCCTACTAAACACAGTGTCTGAAAACGCACCTAATACCTCCTCCTTATCCTCTGCGTGGGTCACTTCCCACACACCCCTCCCTACCACCCTGTCAGGGGCCGTGCCCAACAGCCGCGCAAAGGCCAAATTGGCATACAGAACCTTCCCCTCCCTATCTGCAGAGAGCACACACAGCATATCCGGGGCTTCCTCCACCATAAGCTTATACACTGTCAATGCTTCCACTGTTAACCTCAACTCTTTCATCTGACATTCCTGTCGTTCGCGTGCTTGGGCACTATAAAGTCTCGCCCTCTCTTTCCTCCTCTCCTGCTCTTCCTCCGCCGTAAACCCATTTAAGTCGGTGCGTCGAGCACGCTTGCTCTTCCTCCCCTCCCACCCAGCCTCGCCCTCCTTGCTGTTGCTGTTGCTGTTGCAGCCTCCTTGCTGTTGCTGTTGCTGTTACTGCTGCTGCTGCTGCTGCTGCTGAACGAGTCGAGATGTTCTTGCTGTAGTTGAATTTCCAAAGGAACGCCCGGCAACAGACCCACCATAGGAGGACCAGGGAGGGAGTGAGGGAGGGAGTGAGGGAGTGAGGGAGGGACGTGGTGGGGGGTGGAGACGTGGTGGGGGTGGAAGCCACCGGCAGAGGTGGGGAGGGAGGAGGAGGAGGAGTGATGACGGTGCTGGTGCTGCTGCTGCTGCTGTTTGATGTTGCTGTTGTTGTTGTTGCGTAGTTGCAAGATGGAGGAGGAGCAGGGGGAGGCGGGGGTGTTCGAGCAGATGGAGGAGGAGGAGGAGGAGCAGGAAGTGGTGGTTGAGAAGGTGGGAGGAGGAGGAGGAGGAGGAGGAGCGAGTGCCCCGAGAGCAGCAACTGCTTGTTTGGTGTTGATGCTGGAGGAGGAGGAGGTCGAGGACGAGGACACCGAGGAGGGATGGGTGGAGGAGTAGGGAAAGGCCGTGGGGGGTGGAACGGCTAGGTAGGGAAGGGATGGGTGCTGTTGTTGTTGCTGCTGCTGCTGCTTTTGTTGCTGCTGCTGCTGCTTTTGTTGCTGCTGCAGCTGCTGTTGGCGCTGCACGTCTGACGGGTAGATGCGTTGCTGGAGAAAGAACGGCGGCGCGGGTTGTGGTTCCGAGCCGTTTTTGGGGTCAGGGCGGCTTTGGGCTTGTGCATGGGCATGCGCGGCGAGTTGCCATTGTTGTTCGCTGTGCGCGGTGCTGCTGGGAGTGTTGTGGACGGCTTGCCGAACACGCCGGGAAATGGGGTGCTCTGATCGACGCCGCCCCCGAGGCCAGCCAGTGCTTGCCCGGGGTAGGGGTAGGAGGGACCTTTCCCCCCTGCTGCGGGCGGAGCGGCGAGGTGTTGCTGGTGGTGGTGGTGGCGGGCGCGGAGGAGGGCGTCTAGGTCAGTCGTCGACGCTTGGTGCGTGGGTGCCGATAGCGCTGGCGATGGGAGAGGGGACGGGGTGAGCCTTGAGGCTAGCTGCGCGGCGGCCGTGAGCAGGTCCTTGAAGGCGGAGTGACCGGAAGCCATGCTTGCTGTGGGTTCAGTGTTGACAAATGCTCACTGAGTTTAGTCTGGGGTCTTGAACGCGCGAGGCGTTGGTGTCTGTTGAGTTCTCCGATTATTCACCAGGGCGCAACCACACACAAAGGCGCTGGAGGCATCCGAGAGAGAGACCGCCCCAGAGATTAATAGACAAGGCTAAGGTGGAGTACTGTGCGGTGCCCCGGGGCTGGGGGAGCACGGTATCGTCTACATTATGCTTGCCGACGCGCTCGCACTAGTCCCGATACCGACAGACATATGGACTCTGGGCTCTAACGCATCGACCGAGCTGGGCGCTAAGCAATACAGAGGCCTGGTAGCCACCAAAAAGAGCGACGGCGCCAGGGATTCATTTCATAACCACAGACAAGACATTGGTCAAGTCCGCAGACTTCTAAAGCGTGCCCCGGATCCCTAGTAACAACGTTTGCCTAGCACACCATGGCTAGTTGGTTATCGCTCGACACTGCTGTGTTCTCGCTCGCGTTCTCTCGTTTTCTGTCTCCCCCTGAAATTTAGGAGGGAGCGTTGCCATAGCTTCTTAGGGTGAGACCCACGATGGGTATCACCATTCCTCGGTATTAAAAAAGTTTGGGGCTTTGTTGCGTGTCTACGCTTTTTTTACAACCATTGCCTCGGGTCAGGGATGGCGTCATATGCTGTGCAAACGGGTAACCGGGGGCTCGGCCGCTCGAGCAAACGAGGAGAGGGGGTGAATCCTCCTAGTGGGAAGATCGGTTATCAGTACTTTTAGATCTTACCTACTGGAGTTCGGGGGCCTTCATGGTGGTCCGTGTGTACACTTTTTGGTACCATGAACTTTGAAATGCATTTACTCAGCACACAAAGCGAGTTTTTCGATGTTATTTGGGGTACTAGCAGCGACAGGTCAAGCGCATTTGTTGGTGGAGACGGCATCATGATCCCTGCAGCGGAGCCCCGTAGCAGTCGCTTGACTGCCGAGGCCCAAAATGCCAAATTGCAGATGGAAGCCATTTTCTCAACACACACTCCACTATATTCCATACAAATTAGCGCGGCACCTAGCTTAGGGTAAGATGTATTCAAGATCTTGGTGGCGCGCTGTCTCCCTTACAGGCGCCTGAGAGCCATCCGATCAAATGCCGCTTTTGATGCTATTTCTTTTCATTCCACACAGACCATTTCGCGACAATCGTATGCAGAGGATCGCTTGTAAATAACTACATCTCTCACTTACTGTCAAGTTTCAGAACAATCCATCGTGTGGTTGGTTGAAAAGACCTCAGAAGCGGGGGACGTTTATTTGGGAAAATGGGCAGCTGCCAGTGGCCTTCAGTCGAACGTCGCGCCCTTCTCAGGACCTCTCAGTTTTGCTCAAAAATAAAAGGCAAAGGACAGCCTGCGCCTCTAAATTATTGCAAGACACTCACAGACTGTCTTACAACTATATATACATCGTATAAATTAACCGGCCGCAGGCCCCCCCCCCACCAGGAGTCAACGCAGAGCCTCTATTCCGGGACCAGCGCAGACGCAGAGGCAGGTCTAAGAGGGATATCCATAAAGCAGGCACAAGACCAGAAACAAAAACAAGCAGGAAACAGTGATTGTGCTGGGCCTGGGTGTGTGAAGGCGGTAAGTTAGGTTGCATTTATGGTTTGAAGGGTATGGGACCTTGCTTACCCACCGTTTTCCCCGGTTTTTGGTTGCCTCCGGTTGCTCGGGGTCCTTGGACAAGGACCAGGAGAGAGTTTTGGAAGAGGTTGTTTCTCGCTTTCCTTGCTTTTCTGCTTGGGGTTAGGATGGTTCACTGCTGCTGCTGAGCTTGCTGTTTTGTGTTGGTTTGTCAGGCATTTTGAGTGGCTGGTTGTTGGAACTCACACGACAACGCCAGCAACCGCCCGTCAGCATCAATCATTCGTCATTTCCCTCCCTTCAGACCTCCCCCTTTCTCTCTTCTCACACCCATGCTCCACTCCCACCACCCTACACAACATCACACACACCACCCAAACACAGTCACTACCATGGCGGACGTGGGCGACATTGAGGCTTATTTGGAGGCCCAGGTGGAGCAACAGGTGAGTTTTTGTGTTCGGTTTCTTGGTGTGGAAGGGGAAGGAGGATGATGATGACGACGAAGAACGCCTCCCTCCCTCGGGAGGGGGGAGGAGGAAGTGAGTTCTTGTTAGGGGCTAGTGCTGTAAGGGTGACCAAGCCTCTCCTTTGTAAAACATGCCTTTGTCTTGCCCTCCCTCCTTTGCGAGTCCAAAGACGCCGGGTGACCCATATTCCCTCCCTCCCTCCCTCCACCCCTCCATCCCACCCCTACCCTTCCAGGCCGCCGCGGCCGCTGCTGCCCTTGCCTCCTCCTCCTCTGGGTTGAAGGGCGACGAGGAACAGGACGACCACAGCCGCTCGAGGCGTGGGGGGGGCCGAGAGCGGGAGGGAAGAAGCAGCAGCCGGAGCCGACGTTCCAGGTAAGTGAAAGAGGAGGGGAGGGAATTTGTTTTTTTGTGTAAGGAGGAAGGAGGGGAGAAGAGGAGAAGGAGGAGGAGGAGGAGGAGGAAGAGGATGAGGAGGAAGAGGAGATGGAGGAGGAGGAGGAAAGGAAGAAAAAAAAATGAAGGAGAGTGAAAAGGGAGAGGGGAAAAAGGAAGGTTTTGAGTGGTTGTGCTGACACCCCACCCACACACACATCCCCTCTTTTCCAGGCGAGGGGAGGTTAGTTAGTGAGTCAGGGAGGAGGGAAGGAGGGAGGGAGGGAAGGAGTAGGAAGTGGTGGGGGAGGAAGGGGAGGAGGAGGCGTCGGGTGTGTGTGTGTGTCTGCATGTGTGTTTCTTTGTACCCAAATCACAGGCACCTGCTATCCTCCCCTTCTTCCCTCCCTACCTCGTCCTCCCCCCCCTCCTTCTGGGAGAATCGAGGACGTCGGACGCCGACAGCCACAAATCAGGCAAAGTGCTTGCCTTCCCTCCCTCCCTCCCTCCCTCCCTCGCTCCCTCGCTTGCGTGTCATCACCGTGCACGCTACACTCATTTCCTCCCTCCCTCCCTCCCACCACACACAGGCTAGCCTCTTCTTCTGTTCTTTTGAAGTAATATACACTACACAGGCAGCCAAGGGACACCCTCCCTCCCTCCCTCCCTCTCTCCCTCATACCACACAGGCGTCTCTTCTTTCTCTGAAATTTATACACACATCACACAGGCAGCCAGTAAGCAGGTGGTTGGGTGCCTAGCCATCTTCCCTCCCTCCCTTCCTCCCTCCCTCCCTCACACCACACAGGGTCAATAAAAACATAATACCACAGGCAAAAACAGGGCGGCTGCCCCTGGGGCAAGACCTAACCCTCCCACCCTCCCTCCCTCCCTCCCTCCCTCCCTCCCCCCACAGGCCGGCGCCTTCTGCCAAGGCAAGGGATCGACAAATCTTCATCTTGCTGATCTGCCCTTCCTCCCTCCCTCCTTCCCTCCCTCCCTCCCTCCCTCCCTCCCCTCCCTCCTTTTTCTCTTCACAGGAGCCCCCGCGAGTCTTCCCGTCGAGATGGAGGGAGGGAGGGAGAGAGGGAGGGAGGGAGGGACCGACACAGTGACAGGGACCGTGATCGCAAGCGCAGCCGTCGCTCGTCTCGTTCTCGCTCTCCTTCGCGTAGCCGAGGTAGGGAGGGAGGGAGGGAGGGGAGGGAGAGTAGTCACACATTGGTCAATTACACACACGCTCACCTCTCCTTCCCTCCCTCCCTCCCTCCCTCCCTCCCTCCCCCCTTAGACCGGACCCACCGTCGGGCCGAAAGTGGGAGCAGCCGTCGCAGCCACCGTTCCCGTTCCCGCTCTCCTTCCTCCTCCCGTTCCTCCCGCGCCCTTCCTCCCTCCCGTCCTCGTGATCGGTCTGTGGACCGCCAGGAGAGGGATGAGAGAAGTAGGGAACAGAGGGAATTAGATGAGCTGACCAAGGACCAGCGGACCGTCTTCATCTCTCAGTTGACCATGAAGGTGGACGAGAGGGTCGTGAGGCGCTTCTTTGAGAATTTTGGGAAGGTCAGGAGTGTGGTCATGCTGCGGGATCGAGCCACGGGGAAACGTAAAGGTACGCTTTGCCCTCCTTCCCTCCCTTTCTCCCTCCTTCCCTCCCTTTTTGATTGTTTCCATGTTGCAGTTCGTGACGTCGACTTGCCCATACTCCACCTCCTTCCCTCCCTCCCTCCCTCCCTTTCAAGTGCTCGCCTAATATCATCTCACCCACCAACTCCTCCCTCCCTTCCTCCCTCCCTCCCTCCCTCCCTCCCTCCCTCCCTCCCTAGGCTTCGCTTATGTAGAGATGGCCGACCTGGAGACCATTCCCAACGTCTTGCTCATGAACGACCAACAGCCCGACTTCCAGAAGTTCCCCATTGCCGTCAAGGCCTCCGAGGTATGCTTTCCCTCCCTCCCTCCCTCCCTCCCTCCCTCCCTCGCTCCCTCCCTTCTGTTCCATATTGTCTACCATGTCTGTCACTCACGCTCTTCGGCTCGTCGAGCCCGTCCGAACGGCACCCATATGTCCCTACATCCCTCCCTCCCTCCCTCCCTCCTCCCACCCACTCACCCACCCACCCCTCCCTCCCTCAGGCCGAGAAGAATTATCTCGCCAAGCAAGAAGCCATTGCCAAGGGCACCGTGCGGCCAGACGGAGGCCGACGACGCAACATTGGGCAGCCCAACAAGGTACGTCTTCCCTCCCTCCCTCCCTCCCTCCCTCCCTCCCGCAGGCCCGCCGGAGGATGACGACGCCACATCGGGCAATTGGACAAGAGAGAGAGGGAGGGAGGGAGGGAGGGAGGGGGGGCGGGCGGGAAGGAGGAAGGGAAACACTTTCTCACACCTTCTCATATCACGTCCTCACGCCCACCTTCCACTTGTCCTCTTTTTTCCCGCATCCATACATCAAATCATTAGGTCTTCCTGGGTAACCTCCACCCTAACATAACGGAAGAGGATCTGTTAGAACTCCTCAAGCCCTTCGGGGAGGTGCAAGCGCTGGCCCTGGCGAGGAATGAGGAGGGAGTCAGTAAGGGCTTCGCGTTTGCCACGTTTTCGAAGGTGGAGGAAGCGCAGACCGTCATGACGCAACTAGGTAAGGAGGGAGGGAGGGAGGGAGGGAGGGGGGGTAGTAGTACTACCATTATCGATCACAAACATCTCTCACCCATTCTTCTCCCTCCCTCCCCCCCTCCTTCCCTCCTCCAGGTGGTGTCCCTCTAGCCGATCGTCCTATCAAGGTCGGCCCTGTCAACGACAGAGGAATCGAAGCAGCAGCGATGGCGGCGAGGTAGGGAGGGAGGGAGGGAGGGAGGG
>Ga0209390_10008251_pt1 | contig 12969 bp, 21 predicted proteins | sample BON01_FD_187212 | JGI IMG/M metagenome (GOLD analysis project Ga0209390, IMG submission 187212) | Freshwater microbial communities from Lake Bonney liftoff mats and glacier meltwater in Antarctica - BON-01 (SPAdes) (version 2) | ecosystem: Environmental > Aquatic > Freshwater > Ice > Glacier... | reverse complement strand
ATGTGATGATGCGTGAGATGGGGGAGTGAGAAGTGGGGCATGAAATAATTCCCGGAGGACGGCTTTGCTGTATTTTTGCTAGCGTCTAGACTGCTTGGCCTTGAGAGCGACGCCTTGCCACCTGCACACAGCGCACCCTGCTCCCTTACGTCTCTGTCTCTCACTCTCCACGTAATCTGCATCGCAGACGCGGTGTATTTGGGAAGGCGGCGCTCGGCCGTTGCCCCATCGCCGGCAGCCCCGCGCATCGGCGAAGTTCTACGGCGTCCTCTTCTTCTCTGCTCGCCTCACACACTTCCCACCCTTCCACCACACGCAACACAACCACACAGACAACGCACCCCTATAACAAGCATGCTGTTCAGCAAGACCTTTGCCTTTGTGGCCGGCATGGCCGCCCTCGCCGTCAGGTACGCACACTCCCGCCCTCCTACTCGAATCTCATTGAGCGTTTTCTTTGTGCACTTTCTCACCACACACCCCCAACTCTACCACGCACCAAACCACAGCGCGGCCGACGACGCGACCAAGGTGACCCACAAGGTCTTCTTTGACATCAACGTGGCGGACAAGGTACGTTTTCCCTTCCCTACAGAAAATGGTACGCAGGCAAGCAGGATGCTCATCATCCTTCCTTGCTTCTTCCCCTTTTCTTGTGTGACAAGGCACGCAGGAACCCGCATCAGGAAGCTAATTTTTTTTTCTTTCCCTTCCTCCCACCCACCAGCCCGCCGGCCGCATCGTCTTTGGTCTGTACGGCAACACCGTTCCCAAAACCGTGGAGAACTTCCGCGCGCTCTGCACGGGCGAGAAGGGCATGGGCACCCAGGGCCGTGAGCTCACTTACAAGGGCAGCAAATTCCATAGGGTGAGAGGGGAGGAGAGTGAGAGGGAAGGAAGGAGGGCATACCATCTCTGCTTTACCCAACTTAACATCCATTCATCTCCTCTCTCTCCATATTCTTCTCTTCTCCCTTCTCTCCTTACCTTCAGGTGATTCCCTCTTTCATGCTGCAGGGTGGGGACTTTACCCACGGCAACGGCATGGGTGGCGAGTCCATTTATGGGTACGTAGGGTAGGGTAAAGAGACGAAAAGGGTGAATGGTGGCAAGGCACATTTCTTTCGAGGCTTCTTGAGGTGATCCCATTTTCGAATGCATATTACTTCAACACCCTCTCACGTACCCCTCTCTCTCTTTTCCTTTTCCTTCTATCTTTACAGCGCCAAGTTCGCTGATGAAAATTTCACTTTGAAGGTGGGTTTTCTTTGCGTTTTTTCTCGTTTGCTTGGCAGTGCAAGAGGGAGGGCGGGATAGAGAGAGGGAGGGAGGGTTAGATATAGATATAGAAATCTGAAAACTAGGGGACGACATATGGAGCACGAATGAGAATATTTTCTCACCCTCCTTCCCACCCTCGCTCCCTCCCTCACTCAAGCACACTCGCCCCGGTCTCCTCTCCATGGCCAACGCCGGGCGTGACACGAACGGCTCCCAGTTCTTCATCACCACCGTTGTTACTTCCTGGTACGTTTTCTTGTTTTGCTCTTTTTGCTTGCTCTGTGGGTTTGTTCCGCTTCCTTTCCTTCTTGTTTATCTATCTCCATCGTGTTTCTGTCCCTTTCTTCTCTCTTCTCGTCCATTTATTCCATTCTTTTCCTTCTCTTCTACCTACTTTATCAAATAGGTTGGACGGCCGCCACGTGGTGTTCGGCGAGGTGCTGGAGGGCATGGACGTGGTGAAGATGACCTCTCTCCATTCCCATCGCACAGCTCGTTTTCTATATTTCCCTCTCATCTTTCATCTCATCCTCCTTCCCTATTTTTATCTACCTAAACAATAGGCTGGACGGGCGCCACGTGGTGTTCGGCGAGGTGCTGGAAGGGATGGATGTGGTCAAGATGATCGAGGGGCTGGGCAGCAACGACGGGACGATGAAGCAGCCGGTGGTGATTGCTGACTCGGGGGAGCTCAAGTAAATGAGTAGAGGAGTAGAAGGAATAGGAAAGGCAGGCTTGAGTGTGTGTGTGTGCTTCCTTTGTTTTGTTTTTGGCATTGGTATCTCTGGTGGTGTTGCTATCACATTACAACAACAATAGCGGAAAGACAACGATCAGCAGAACGAGAACGGGAAGAGTAAGGAGAGACGAACGGACAGCGTAAAAGAAAGCATAAATCCATAGGCCTGAACGTGCACACAGGAGGAGAGAAGAGAGAAAGGAACGAAAGAAGAAACCCGACGGGCGTGAATGTACTTCTACTACAGCTTGCGGTCCTGGGTAACCAAAAAAGGAACAAAGCAGAAGGAAGAACGATAACACGCATTTTATGCCGTTTTCCCTCTTGATTGACTATTTCATCGTATATGCTTGCTAAGATTCCACTTTTTCTATTGTCTTTCGTTGCGCTCTTGCTTTGCTTTGAAGCTGTACCTAACCACGTATACCTCGACCGAATTTCAAACACACCTCTCTTCTACTGTACAAGTTGCAACATAAAGACACCACCCCAGCGCGCGGCCGGCGGGGCTGGCGGGCTTGATCCTACTATCCATACATACACAAGGATGACGACGAGACCTTTCTTTCTTCAACGTGCTTTCCTCGTTTTAGAATCATCATCATCAAGGCCGCAGAGCAATTTCGATTTGATTTCCCTCCTTTCACCCTACCCAATACGTTCACCAATCATCCCCGTCCCGCCCCGCCTGCCTCCCTCTCTCTCCCGGCGTAAGTATGTGATTCTATCCCGTTCAAAGGACGAAGACGCACGAGAGAATCTGTGATGCTCGGTGTCTTTCTTCTTTAGATGAAGAAACGGCTCTCACAAAAACAACATGATTGCGCTGGAAGAAGAGAGGAAAGAAGGCTTCATTTCTCCTTCATTCTGCTTTAACATTTGCAACATTTCTCCCTGCCCGCCACTGCTTCCCTCTCTCTCCCACCGCACGTATGGTGGCTCACGCGAAATAAGTTCGTGGTCTTTAAGAACGAAGTCGCGCAAGAGTCATCGAACTCGGTGTCTTTGTTCTGAAAGACATCAACCTCATTTCATGTGGTCACCATACGTGTGCTGAAAGGAGAGAGAAAAGGAGGCTTTTCTTACATTTCTCTTCATTTCGTTCAAATTTCGCTCTCTCATTTAACACTATTTCTTCCCTCCCTCCTTCCCTCCCTCCCTCCCTCCCCCATCCCCAACAAGGCCTTACTCGCTTCAAACGACGAGAAACCCACGGCAGTAAACAGCGCCGAATACAGCACTCTAAACCCCAACCCAGCATATAGACAACCCACTACTTCTTCCCTCCCTCCTTCCCACCCTCACCACCACCCCTTCCTCCCTCCCCCACCCCCAACAAAGCCTTACTCGCTTCAAACGACGAGAATCCCACCGCCGTAAAAAGCGCCGAATACAACACCCTAAAGCCTAAGCCAGCATACAACCCCGGCACTCCCTCCCGTTGCGCCACGTCAACAAGACACCCAATCACGTCCCTCCCAGGCGGACACGCATTAATCGCCATCCGCGTCTTCACAACATCCAAAGGCGTCGTGGCCGCACTCGAAATAGCACCAGCTAAAGCCCCTGCTACTATTGCAACCTGTGGTACGCTCAGCCGCAACCACGCTGCTGCTCCTGCTGCTCCTGCTGCTGCTGCTGCGCCTCCACCTAAGAAGAGCTTGAATTCTTCGTAGAGCGCAAAACGAAGGATGGCTGAGGGGATGTTTCGGAGGAGTGTCGCTCGATATCCACTGTAAAGACCACGGATCCCTTTTTCCTTCAAGATAGAAGCAAGAACACGAGGGAGGGTGGTGGAACTACCACCATGACTATTCCTATACATCTGCAACTGTTGTTTCAGCACTTCCTTAGGGACAAACACTAAGGAACTAGCCGTGTTCCCCGAGGCGGCTGCCACGGCATGCACCAGCCATCGGCGTAGGACTTGGGCGCGTTGTTCGTATAGCTCGTCTCCGGAGGAAGAGGGGGAGGACGAGGAGGAGGACGAGGTCAAGGGAGCAGAGGAGGCATTGGCTAGGACAGTTAGCCTACGCTTGACGTACTCGTACACGCCAAAATATAAGGCGGATGACGGCATGGATCCGAGGATCGCTGGAGTTAATCCTGCCCAGAGGGAGCCCAGGCCATATGTGCGGGCTTGAGAGGCTAAGGACGCGCCTTTCGAGCTGGGGCCTGCTTGTTTCAATGTCTTTGCTAAATCAATGGGGTAGAGTACAAGGTTACTGAACCCTCCGGCTAGCGCTCCTGCTAATGCTAGGCGGGTGCCGTTGTTGGTTCGTCCGAGGAGGGCTTGCATGCGGAGGCCGAGGCGGGAGTCGGCTAGGGCGAGTGGGTGATGCTGCTGTCTTCTGACTGGGGTGGGGCGCTTGCTGGTGGTGGGAGTGAAGGGGGAAGACAAGCCCGTCAATATGCCCCGGTGGACGGCGGAGAAGAGTGAGGATGTGCTTGTGCTTGTGGTCGTGGTGGTGGTGGTTAGGCTGGCGTAATGGCCCCAGGGCGAAGCGGACAATGCGGCGACGAATAGAAGTAGTACCAGTAGTTGTAAAGGAGACAGGCGTAATGAAGCAGCAGGAAAGGAAGACCGCTGGCAGCAGTAGCGGCTGGATGAAGGCGCTGTCGTCTTTGTCGTCGTCATGGTGGTGCTTGGGCTGTCTGGCTGTGTGTGTGTGTGGTGGTTTTGGGGGGTGGCAGGGTGAGGCAGATGGAAAGAAGCACCGTGGTGGTGGCCGAAGCGGCGAGCGTGCGCTGGCTGCAACTTGGATGGGCAAGGCAGGGCAAACCCATGAGGACGACGAGTTAGCTATTTGTGGTCCTTATCGTGGTGGAAGGGCTGGCTGTGCTGCCTACATGTGTGTGCCACAGCAGGGTTGCTTAGCACACACCACCTCATCATCATCCAACCTCCCCACCCACACCCCCTCCCTCCTCCAATCTCCCTCCCTACCCTCCACCCCTCCATCACAATCACACAGGAATGGGCAAGCCCAGGTCCTGCCAGCAGCTCCTCCCTCTTGTCATGCTGCTCTCCATCCTGCGCGGCGGCACGGCGGGGCGTCGATTCCCAAGTAGCCGAGCCGCCTTTGGCTTTCTGCATCCTGGTCCCTTCCCCTCCACCACCACCACCACCGCTACTGCCTCCTACCAGCGTCCCTCCCTGCCCACGCGACGCACTGCAGCCGCAGCCGGGCGCATCAAATCGACCGCCGCGCCATTTGTCCAAGAAAACGAAGAGGACGAGGACGCTGACGCCGCTCCAGCCCCGCTGAAGCAAAAGCAACAGAAGGCCCGCAAGCAAAAACCATGGCAAGGTCCCTTCCTCTACCACGAGGAGCTCGAGCTCGTTGTCGATAGTCTTACCAACCTGGGCCAAGGCATCTGCCGCGCACCCTTGCCACCACCACCACCACCCGCAACACCCACCTCAGACGACTCCTCCACCCCCTCCTTACCAGCAGCAGCAGCACCAGCAGCAGCACCACCAGCAGCAGCACCACCAGCACCTGCAGAAGGAGGAGCAGCAGCACCAGCAGCACCAGCGGAAAATTGGGTAATAATGGTCCCAGGCGTCATTCCTGGGGAACGGATCCGGCTCCGCATTTATAGAAACCACAAAAACTATTCTGAGGCTGATTTAGTCGAGGTTTTAGAGCCTTCCCCTGAGCGTGTGGAGCCTGTTTGTCCCTTGTTTGGGACCTGTGGGGGGTGTCAATACCAACATATGAGTATTACCGCTCAACGGGATTGGAAACAGCAGCATGTCATCGACGTGCTTGCCCGCGTGGGGAACATTACGAACGTAGCCGTGCAGAAAGTCATGGGGACAGATAATATATTCGGGTATCGTTCGAAAATCACCCCGCACCACGAAAAGCCCCGCGGGGGGGAAATCAAAGACATTGGCTACCTCAAGCTCGGCTCTCGTGCTCTGATCGACGTAGAGCAATGCGCAATCGCCACCCCCGCCATCAACGCGCGTCTCGTCAGCTTGCGTGAAGAAGTCCGTGCGAGGGCCCGCGCGGCTGCTGCGGGTGACACCCCCAAGAAACCAAAGGGAGCAACATTATTTTTGAGGGAAACGCAGGAGGGAGTAGTGACTGACCCACGGGTGGAGGTGTCGGATATAGTGGGGGGGTTGACATTTAAGTACACGGCGGGGAGCTTTTTTCAGAATAACCCGTTTGTGTTGCCGGGCATGGTGGGCTATGTAACGGGGAAGGCGAGGGAGGGAGGGGAAAAATATTTGGTGGACGCTTATTGTGGAGGGGGGTTGTTTTGCTTGAGTGCGAGTAAGGATTTCGAGGCGTGTTATGGGGTGGAGATTAGTGAGTTGGCTGTGTTGAGTGCACGGAGGAATGCGGAATTGAATGAGATCACGAATTGTCATTTTAGAGCAGGAGATGCGAGTGATATTTTTGCGGGGATTAAACATATAAAGGGACAGGAGACGGTGATGATAATTGACCCGCCACGGAAGGGGTGTGATGAGGATTTTTTGACGCAATTGTGCGCGTTTCGGCCGGCGAGGATCGTGTATGTGAGTTGTGATCCGGCTACACAGGCCAGGGACGCGCAAATGTTGGTCGGGAGTGGGTACGCTATTGAAGAGGTGATGGGATGGGATCTCTTTCCTCAAACTCGTCACATTGAGAATGTGATCGTCTTTGTGGATGCCCGGTTTAGTGGGCCAGGACATGGCCCTGCGGCGTCTGCAGTGCCTGCAGCAGTAGCAGCAGCAACGCCAGCAGCAGCAGAATGATATAGGAGGTGGAGCCTTTTGATTTAAATTCCCCAGATGAGGCAATTTGCTGATGCACGGTTTAGTGGACCGGGACATGGCCCTGCTGTAGCAGCAGCGCCAGCAGTGGTGCTTGAATGAGAGAGGAGGGAGAAGGAGAAGGTGAATGAAAAATGATGTATATATAGAAAGAGACGAGGATTATTGAAAGGCAAGAACCAACACGCCAAAGCACACGCTCAAACAGACACTCACGAACGCTATCGCTTCTTCTTTTTTCTGTATATGTTGAATCTCTCCTTTTGCTTGCTTGCTTGCTTTTCTGTATTCGCTCCCGTTCTTCTTCATAATCTCGTCATGCAATCCTCTCTCTTCCCTTTCCTCTTCTTCTTCCTTCTTTCTCCCCTCCATCTCTCGACCGATAGTACATGTGACTACTCTCTATTTACACTCACGCGCGACGACGCAAGGATGCCTTCGTCACCTCCTCCTCTTGTTGCTCCTGCTGCTGCTGCTGCTGCTGCTCCTCCTCCTCCTCCCCTTGCTCTTCCTCGTCCACCTCATTCTCGTCCCTACGGGGCCGGAAGGCCATAGGGTCAAACCAGGAGCCGTCCAAGTAAAATTTGAAGAGCTCCAGGGCCGTGGCGGGCGTGTAGGTGGGGACCTCTGTGGGTGATTGTGGGTGTGTGTGGTGGTCGTGTGAGAAAAGGATGAAAAAAGACATTTTCTTTTGCTTTATTGTTGGTAGGGCCGTCCAAGTAGAATTTAAAGAGCTCCAGGGCCGTGGCGGGGGTGTAGGTGGGGACCTCTGTCTTTTTATTTATATTTGTAATGTTGTGGAGATTGATGAGTAACTGAGGATGTGTATGTAAAGCCGAGTCAGAGAGGCATTAAATAGGGAGCGATGCTGAAAGTGAAAACCCTCCCCAACGCTACCACACCCACCCACCCACCCAAGCAAGTATAAACGTACCATGCCCCGCCCCCGCCACCGTCGCCATCGTCAACTTCCCGCGAAACTGCGTCACGAAGCCAGCAACCTGCCCTTCCGCATCTCGCCAGGGCAGCCAATTCGTCACTGCCTTCTGCCCCAGCCCGTACATCCACTTCTGAGTCCCCCACGTGCCGCACACCGAATCATCATCCCCCGAATAAACCAGCATTTTCAAGCCATATTTCCCATTGATTAGGTACTTATACAGAGGCTCCATCGGCACAAAGAAGTCAGACAAATCGTAATTAATTATATTCGAGCACTCTTCCCACACAATCGAAGGATCAACATGCAAAGCCTCCTTTACCGCCGGTTGATTCAAATACGACACCAAATAGTTATCCTCACAGGGCTCATAACCATCAATATCGATGATACCAACTCCTTCTCCTTCGCCCAGCTCGGCCCTCAGTTGTGCTTTGACTTCGACGGGGGTGGTGTGGTGCAGTAGCCAAGTGCGTTGGGCTCGCCCGCGTTTGGCGAGGCTGGCGATGGGGCTTCCGTCCAGGCAGACGGGGTAGGAGAGCGCCTATTATTTTAAGGGTGGGGGTTGGGGGTCGTGGCGTGTGAGTAGATGCGGTGCCAACTAGGTGGAGAATAGGCAGGAGGGAAAAAGAAACGGAGGCTGTGTGTCGAGTCCACACAAACACACACCCCTCCCCTCCCTCCCTCCCTCCCTCCCTCCTTTCGAGCATACGTACATAAGGGTTCAAATCCGCCATCTCCATATTCATCTTCGCCTCAATCTCAATACAATGCCCCAACAAATACTGGGGGGCCACCACCAGATCCGCGCATTGCTCTTCCCAAGCAGCGGCCGTCGGGTAAGACACCAAAGAATGACCAACCAATGCCTTGACAGTTGCCTGACGATTGTTCACCCACGATGTGAAAGGATTTCCTACCAGAAACCCAACGAAATTGAGCTTGGGGGAGGCGGAGGGCTTGGCTTGCTCGCGGACGATGCGCACCGCGAGGGTCGGAATGTAGTGGCCTCCCCACGACTTTTGTTTGGGTTTTTGTTGTGTGTGTGTGTGTGTGTGTGTGTGTGGGAAAGAAGAGGAAGAAAGGTCGGTGAGATGTGTGTCACGGTCGTCATAGCCGTCGAATGCTTGGTAGGGTATCCGAAGGGAGTCCCTAGCCACCATGGTCAGCCACCGCAGGACCCCAAGAGCCGAAACACGCTCCATCTCCTTCTTCTCTCCTCCTGGAAAGGGAGGGAGGGAGGGAGAGAGCTTCTCTCTCGACTCCACTATCAACTTACCTCGGAGGAGATGACAAAGTCATTGGGCAGATACTGGGGGAATTTCTCGAAAAAAGCTAGGATGAAGGCATAGTTGTCCATGGCTGCTTGGCGGTCGCCGAGCTCGTAGTCGGTGGTTGGGTCCGTGCTGTAGGAGAAGCCGACGCCGACTGTGTACGTGGAAGGAGGGAGGGAGGGAAGGAGAGAGTGAGAAAAGAAGCGGGAGTCCAAGCAAGCAAGTATCAAGGAAAGTAGTAAGCAACGGCATCAATCTTTACTTTCCACTTCTCATCCCTCCATACCTGGCTGCTCAACAAACAACATATTAGCCACCTTGTTCCATCGGTAGGCATTCTCCACCAGCACGCCCTCGGCATTAGGTTTGTAGGGCCCCTGCTCAGTGAATAACCCTAGAAGGCCCGAACACCCCGGCCCGCCATTCGTCCACCACACCACCGGGTCCTTCGTCGGGTCGTCCTCGGACTCAATAAAGTGATAATGCACGTGCTTGGTCGCGTTGGGCTTGATCCCAGGGATGTCAATGTAGCCCGAGAAATGACGATACTTTAAAGTGTAGTTCAGTCCGGGCAGGTCCATGATTTCGTCGTCCAGCGCTGCCTGTGTGTATTCAGCCTTGGTGGCGGCGGTACACGCCACCAGGACCACCAGGAGGCGGGCGGCAGTGACGACGGCGGGCATCGTGCGCGTGGAAATTTGAATTAGGGCGGCAGAATGGGGTAGGGTGGGACGCCTGTGTTGTGTGTGTAGGGGGACGGATGGGGGTTAATGCACGTGGGCAAAATATTTCCGATCGCAGCAATGAATGTAGAGGCTGTAGACGTGGCGGTCTGAGCTTAAGGTGCGGCGCTGGGCGCGGTATGGACACGCATGCTGCGCTGGCCGGCTTCTTCCAAGGCGACGCAACGTCGGCAACAGCTTTTGGTGCCGATACGAGCCACTTCGTTTCCGCAACAGCTTTGGTGCATGCACCGACGGCAGGCGCAAGCGGCTTGTTCTCCTACCTGTCGAGGTGGTTGTCGTGGTGTGGTGTGGTGGGTGTAGTTGTTGTGTTTGTGACTTCGAATGGCGGGCCATGGTGGGCTATCATTTGCCCCAGCCGTCATCAGCACTCACCACCCCTCTGGTTGAATCTGCCTCAAACACGACCAGCGCTGCGCCGCGCTTTGGTGTATGTGTCCATTTTCCCAGAGCAGTACGACGCAGGTTCGAGAAACACGAGCTGGCTGGCTCGAGGCGAAAAGCCTGCGCTTTACTCGTGTCTGTTTGTTTGCTTGCCTCCCCACATTCAAGCGACCCAGCCCGCCCATCTAACCGCCGCCTTACTGACACCCACACACAACACACACTACACAGGCGCCACGGGTGTCACGCAGCGGCCACGGTACCACGTGAGGCATGAACCGGACCGGACCCGCCACGACCTTGTTGCGGACGGCGGCCGCAGCAGGAGCAAGGCGATGGGGCCCCTTTACCACCACCCATGGCTTCCACAGCAGCATAAGCAGCAGCAGCAGCAGCAGCAGCAGCAGCAGCAGCTCAAGCGCCAGCCTTATCAGTCGGCGGCGATCCAGAATAGCCATGCGGCCGCCGCCCAAGCAACACCACCAAGCTTGTCCTGCCTTTAGCTCTCGGACTTCGGAGCTGGAGCAACAGGACCTGCACCCAGACGAGGATAAGGGGAGCGCTACCAGCACCAGCAGCGGGAGTGGGAGCGACAGCGAGGACGACAGCCCCGCCCTGTCCAAAGCGCGGTCACGGAGCAAGAAATCGGACCGGCCCAACCACAACAGCAAGATTACAGCGGCGCAAATCGTTAAGCAACGGCAGCGCAAGGTCTGCCAAATCAACAGCGGGGCGACTTTAGAAGATGCCATCAAGCTGCTGGCGTCTAATAATTCAAGCAGCTCCATGGTGTATGAAGAGAAAGCCCCCGGCGGGCCTAAGGAGGTCGTCGGAATTTTCACTGCCCGGGACGTGATCAAGAAATTGAACAAGCACGCGGATAAGCTCGAGGCGTTGCAGTCGACGATTAAGCAAGTAATGACGCCCATGTCGCGCGTTATCTTCTGTTCTCCCGACGAAACCGTGGAGAAAATTCAGTACATTATGGTGGAGTTGAAGATACGGACGTTGCCTGTGGTGAAGGATGGAGTGATTCACGGGATTATTACTTTGGGGGACGTGATTAACCATCATTATTCATCGGAGGAGATAGGGGGGAAGAAGGCGTTTATTAAGGGAGTGGTGGGGAGGTTGGGTTTGCCGACAGGCACGAGGGTAGCTTCGCATGTAGTGAAGGAGGGGGTGAAGAGAAGTATCAAATGGAAGGTGGGGATGGCGGCGTTGCCTCACCCGTTTAAGAGGCCTGATGGTGTGGCGCCTAATTTGAGGTTGCATGGCCCGGTGGAGTATGCTACGGATATAGATCTGTCGGAGGATGCGTCGTTTGTTTTGACGTTGCCCTGGTTGCATGAGCATGGAGATGAGGCCACTTATGTGGGGATTGCTGATGGGGTGGGGTCTTGGAGGGAATGCGGGGTGGATCCACGGGAGTATAGTCATAGGTTGATGGAGCTGTCGGAAGAGTTTATTAGGTCCATGACGCCCAAGGCACCGAATTTGATGGCGCCTATTGTGAGGCCGCTTGATGTGTTGTCGAGTGCGTGGGAGGCGATCGCGAAGGAGGAGGTGGTAGGGTCGAGTACGGCTTGTATTGCCACTCTGGACATGGAGCTGAATCAATTGAGTTTTTGTAATGTGGGGGATAATGGCATCATTATTATGAGGCATATTGACTCGGATGTTGCTGGGTATATGCGTGATAAAACCACGCCGAGGCCACTGAGGACGAATGATTTTAGGATTGCCTTTGTCTCGCGCCAGCAGTTGCGGTCGTTTAATTTGCCGTATCAATTGGGGTATACCAACACGCAGCCCGAGCATTGTTTTGACACTCCCTGCGATGCGGATAATTCCTCCATTCCAGTCATGCGTGGAGATGTGATTGTGATGGGCACGGATGGACTATTCGATAATGTTGAGCTGGACGAAATCTGTTCCATTGCCTTGGCTTGGGAGCAAAAATGGTTCGCGAACGGCGCGCATTCTTCCGGGCTACGCGCCGCGGACTTTCCCGAGGAGAGCGTACAGGAGCTAGCGACGACCTTGTGTAAACGTGCGCGGGAGTTGAGTTTGGATCAGAAGAGGGATAGTCCGTTTGCGATTTTGGCGAAGGAGAATGATATTATGTGGGGTGGAGGGATGCCCGATGATTGTACGATTGTGGCGATGCGGGTGGTGAAGGTATAAGAGGTCCTTCCCTCCCTCCCTCCCACCCTCCCTCCCTCCCTCCCTCCCTAGGTTGTATCATCGTGGCCATGCGGGTGGTATATATTTAAGGGAGGGAGGGAGGGAGGGGAGAGGAGGCGGCACTGGTGTAGATGTTGGTTGATGTCCCCTCTTGTGTTTATTATGTTTTGGGTGGTACGGCGGAGAGGGAGGGAGGCGCGGTGGGCGCGCACGCGTTTTCTTGAGGTTGGTGGCGGCGCAGGTCGGTTAATCCTTGTCTTTGCTTTTGAGCGCTGAAATCTGATTGTTTTTGTAATCGGGCGCTTCTTCATGGCTCGCACGTGCACAACGCACACACGCAGGCTGACAGCATCAGTTAATTGATGAAAGAGAAAATAGAAATTAATGAAGGAAATAGCTGTGTGTGTGAGTGCTATCCGCTTTGAGAGGCACACCACAACAGCTCCCTCTACGCCCTTCGTGGCGGAGGGCTGAGTGAGTAACGAGACGAGGCACGTGCCCAGATGGCGGCGGCGAGAGGATGTGAACAGAAGAAGTAACAACAGACTGTATGGTTAGAACTGATTTGTCTGTGCTGCATGCTTGCTTGCTTTATTTTTCTTCTTCTTTAGTGCTGCTGCTGCTACTGCTGCTCCTTTTACTTC
>Ga0209390_10008250_pt1 | contig 12970 bp, 6 predicted proteins | sample BON01_FD_187212 | JGI IMG/M metagenome (GOLD analysis project Ga0209390, IMG submission 187212) | Freshwater microbial communities from Lake Bonney liftoff mats and glacier meltwater in Antarctica - BON-01 (SPAdes) (version 2) | ecosystem: Environmental > Aquatic > Freshwater > Ice > Glacier... | reverse complement strand
GATGTTCTGTAGCATATAGCATCTATAGCATCGGGGGATGCTATACATGCTATATAGTATACTACACTATAGTACTACACTCCGTCCTAGATGCTAGATGCAAATTTTGGTATTTGACCTAGTTTTTTTAGCATTTTTGGGCCCGGCCGGGGCGTGGGCTAGCAGCCATCAGCAGCACCAGTAATCGGGTCAACTCGAAATGGTTCAAATATCAGCAAAAAGTAGAGCTATGCTATATAGTACTGTAGCATCTGATGGAGGCTATATAGCATTGTAGCATGCTATATACAGTCATTGTCGGGCATTAAGAAATGTGTCCCCAGAGCCCAACGCGCCATTTCTTAGCGTTTCGTAACCGCTCCGCGGCGGCAACGCGCCATTTCTTAATCCGCGGCCGCGCGTCCCCGCGTAGATTTTTGGAAAATATATAATATTATATATATATAATAATAATATAGTCTGCTCATCCATCACGCCCGCTGCGGCCGCCGACCCAGTCAACGCGAGCCCAGCCATTCAGTTGGCAACGGCGACGCGCTCAATTTCACTTTTCAGAAATTTAACCCGTGTAGATGTCCCCCCCCCCAGTATGCTCACCAAAAACAAAACTCAACCAACATAAAAAAAATACAAACAATGTTTCAAACATATTATTTATATTATATATTTATATAAAACTCCTTTCGTCAAAAACAAAACTATAACACCAGCTTGTTGTTGGCAAAAGAAAGAGAGATGCCCAATATCCAGCACGCCAGCCAGCCCAGCACCAGTTATTCAACAGCAACAGCAAATGCATGCACGACACGTCACCCGCCCGGTCTCACGCGGTGTGCAGGTGCAGGCGTGCCGCGTGCCCGCGCAAGCGTGTGTACACGCCACCTCGAGCGCAGCGCGAGAAGGAGGAGGGGTCTTGGTCCTGGACGTTTGTTTCTGACCAGTTTTTGCAAGCGCGAACGCGCGAAAGCGCGCACGCCGGCGTCGGCCCGCTGCTCCTCAGCTCAAATCTCCTGGGCAAGGCCAAGAGCGAGACACCTCCCCCCCAGACACCTCCAGCGCACCGCGCCGCACGAGAGACCTCCCCAGAAGATCTTCAGCTGCTTGCGGGGGCGCCAAAGGCCTCCTCCGTTGCCGCGCAGTAGTGCGGTGGGCTGAACCATGAGCTGTTGAGAATCTCCAGCCCTGGAGCCCAGTAGATGGTGTCAAAGCAGGCGTTCATCGTGTGGAAGCACCAGCGGACGGGCTCGCTCGTCTCTGCGTCGGCAAAGTAGTCTATGAAATCCACCTTTGTCCAGCCGCAGACGCTCCGGCCGTCCAGCACCGACGGTCCGAGCGCGGTTGCGTTGGCGAGCCAATCGGGACGCAGAATCCCCACCGCTACGAGGTCGACAGCAGACACGGAGAGGTTAAAGAGCAGCGCGGAGGGGGGTTCGCCCTGGAGAGGCCACTCGTAGACAAGGTGCGGTGAGAGAGAGTAGACGGGGAGGGGGGTCAGGTGAGGAACAATTAGACACGGAGAGGTTGGGAAGGAGAACCGAGGAGAGGGTAGAAAGTAAAGCAGTCTTTAGGAGGCTTCATCAGGCGTCGCAAGGGAAACCAATAGAGGGTAGAGAGTAGACACCTCGCGAGAGGGGGGGGGGGGCACCACGGGTAGCGCGTAGACCAGGTGATCATCACAATACTAAGACACGACACGAGAGGAGGGTTCAGCTGGCGTACCAGGAAGAATACACATGTCCTAGCCACAGGTATAGGTAGAGAAAGATTCAGAATACATGTATATCTAGATCTAGTTCTACTTGATCATTCGACCTTGCTGGCAGAGGAGTCAACCTGGCGTAGCCAGTAAAAACTATCCTAGGATCGCGTGGAGAGATTTAGTGGGTAGCATAACATATAGACAGACACGCCTTGAGGAAGGTGCAGCTCGTGTAGCAATTGACCAAAAAGAACACATAGGTTGCATATTGATATCGCTTTGAGGGCAGGCACCGAAGCTCATCGGCCGGCAGCTTCGCCGGCTCGGCGTAAAGTAGTAGGAGCGGTGCGAATCGAGCTCGAGGTCCCAGAGCACGTCCGACATGTTTGCGTCGGGCGTAATTTTGATCAGGTTGGCCCCGCGGTCAGCATCGTAGTGCGTGACCGTCGTGGCAGGCCCCACGGTGGCGCCGGCTCCCGGAGTGCGTCGCTGAACGAGGGTGAAGCGGCGCGGCCACACGGGCGGCGGACCGCACAACCCAAGCACAGCAACGAGGGATGCCAGCATCTCGACCTTTAGCAATCCTTTAAGGCGATTTTTCACAGCCTTTGCTGTGAACAACCGCTTGGTGTTATGAATGGTCGCCAAATTTCTGAGAGCCGCGTTGACCCGACGACTAAGCGACGCAGCAGACTTATGCCGAGCAACGCCACCCGAGAGTACAGCGGTGACGGTTCCTGTCAAAAACCGGAGCGGTTGCACGTCAGTTGTCATCCTCGGCAACGGGGCAGCTGGCGCCGAGAAGCAGGCGGTCGCGCTCGCGGAGGCGCTCGGCCTGCCCTACAAGACCGTGCGGTTGGTGCCGTCGCGCGCTGCGATGCTCCTGCCGCTGCGCGCGCAGCTGGCGCTGCAAGCGGTGTTCGGCCCCAAGGCGCTGGGCATCGAGGTGTTGTCGCCTCCCTTTCCGCTGCTCGCGATCAGCTGCGGCCGCGCGAGCGTGCCGGCGAGCGTGGCGCTGCGCGAGGGGAGCACGGGCGCAACCGCCACCGTCCATGTGCAGCGGCCGCTGTGCGACGCCTCGTACTTTGACGCCGTCGTAGCGCCGCGGCACGACTACCGCCCGCACGCGGTCTTGCCCCCCAGCGTGGTGCTCACCGACGGGGCGCTGAGCGGCGTGGGTGCGGCGGCGCTGGAGCAGGCTCGGGCTCGGTGGGAGACACGGGCGTTGGCGCTGCCGCGGCCACGGATCGGGATGCTGATTGGCGGTCCCGTGGCGCGCCGGTGGTGGCAGCGGCCGCTCGCGCCGGCGCTAGACCCCGTCTCCGCCGCGTCGCTCGTCCGCTCTGCCGCGAGCGCGGCGTCGGCGAGCGGCGGCGGGAGCCTGATACTGAGCGCCTCGCGCCGAACTCCCGCCGACGCCACGGCGGTGATGAGCGCGGAGCTCGAGACGGCGCGCTCGCGCGGCCTTGGGGTGTGGCAGTGGCGCGGCGAGGAGGACGGGCCGAACCCGTACCTCGGGATGCTCGCGTGGTCCGACTACATCATCGTGACGCCCGACTCCGTCTCGATGGCGAGCGAGGCGGTGAGTGCCGCCAAGCCAGTCTACATCTCGTCAGTTGACGGCTGCCGCGGTCGCTTCGCCGCGTTTCACTCCGCGATGCTTGCGTCGGGACGGGTGCGCTGGTGGCCTGGCGGCGCGGCGCTCGAGGCGCCCGAGCTGTGGAGCGGGCTGCGGGGCGGACCGGCCGAGGCGGCGGTGGCGGCGCAGACCGCTGACGGGTGCGCGGTGGCGCCATCCGAGGGCGACACGCTGCGCGCTGCGCGCCGCGTAGCCCAGCTGCTGCTCGCGCGCGCGGCGCTCGGTTGGTCGGAGCTCAACCCGCCGACGGAGGCGCGGCTGAGGGCTGTCGCCAAGACCGGGGCGAGGCGGCGCGACGAGGCTGCGGGTGCGAGGTCGAGCGCGGGCACGAGACGAGAGCTCCCGGCGCCGCTGCCACTGAGCGTCTACCTCGCCCTCTCGGAGGTCTGCGCACCGCTGCTTGCGGCCGCCTCTGCAGCCAAGGCGGGTCGGCCGCGCGTCTTTGCCCAAGCCCTCGCGCTGAGTCACGGCGAGGCGGGCGCGAGCCTCTGGGCAGGAGGAGGCGGCGGCAGCAGCGGAGGCGGCGCTGGCGGCGGCCCGCCCTCCGACGCTCGCTACACGCTCTGGGTGCACGGCGCCTCGGTGGGCGAGACGCTCTCCTCCCTGCCACTCGTGCGCGCGCTCCTGCTCGCGGACTCCAGCGCGCACGTGCTCATCACCGCCAGCACCGAGGCGGCGCTGCGCCGGCTGGCGCTCGAGCGGCTGGGCCCGCGCGTGGTGCTGCGGCCGCGGCCCGTCGACGCGCCCTCGGTGCTCCGCCGCTTTCTCGCTCACTGGCGGCCCAGCGCGCTCGTGCTGCTCGAGAGCGAACTGTGGCCCGCCCTGCTCACCGAGGCGCAGGCCGCGTCGCTCCCCGTGGCGCTGCTCAACGGCCGTCTCTCCCCCTCGACTGCCCGCCGCTGGCTCAGCTCGGCGTCGCTCCACGCAACCCTCGCCGCGCTCCTCGGCAGCTTCGACGTCATCCTGGCCCAGTCGCCGCCGATGGCCGACGTGCTGCGCGCGCTCGCTGACGACGACGCCGCGGCGCCCGCCTGGGTCGGCGACCTCAAGCAGCTGCGGGGCGGCGCGGCGCCGACGGTGGCGCAGCTCGAGGCGCTGAGAAGGGACTTGGGTGCGCCGCGGAGCCTCTGGTTGGCGGCCAGCACCCACGCGGGCGAGGAGGAGGCAGCGCTGGACGCGCACGCGCTGCTGCGAAAGGCCCACCCGCGCCTCCTCCTCCTCCTCGCCCCTCGCCACCCGGAGCGCGGCGCTCGCGTGGCAGCGCTCGCCAACGCCAGAGGCTGGGTCACCGCCCAACGGTGAGCGTCAGGCGCTACCCCCTCCCCAGGAGAAGGCCCGCTTCTGACGGCAGCCTCCGTTGCCTCGCAGGTCGGCGGGCGGCGTCGCGACGGAGGCCACGGACGTGTACGTGTGCGACACGCTGGGCGAGCTCGAGGCGCTCTACTCGGCGGCGGGAGTCGCGTTCGTGGGCGGCTCGCTGGTGCCGCTGGGTGGGCACAACCTTCTCGAAGCGGCGCGGGCGGCGGGCGGTTGCGCCATCGTCCATGGGCCGCACTTGGCATCCATGCGGGAGGCCGCAGCGCGCCTCGGCGCGACGGAGCCTCCGGCGTCGCGCCAAGTGGACGGAGTGGTGGAGCTGGCCGCGGCGGTCGGGGCGCTGCTCGCAGACGCGGGCCTGCGCGACCGCAGCCGCGCCGCTGGCGTCGCGGCGACCGCCGAGCTCGAGCGAGGGCTTCTGCTGCGCGTGTGGGACGCGATCCGCACGCCGCTCGGCCTCCCGCCGCTCCAAACGCCTACTCCGCTCACGGGCGTGGCCAGCCGACTCTGACGGACCAGCCCGTCCGCCGCTGGTAGGCCGCTTGGCATTAGGCGCGCACGCGCACCGCCGCCAGCTCACCTGTTTCTTCTGGGGCCCTCTATAAGACTATGGCGACACGTCTTCGATGCTTTCAATCTCGCGCACATAGGATGCTGCACCGTCCTCGCTTCTCGGAGGACGGGCCGCACGCTCGGCTCTCGCACGATCGCCGCCCAGCCGAGACGCCCCACGGCGAGGGAAGCCTACGCCCTCTCCTCCGCAGTTTGACGTCTTGCTCGCCGCCTTCCTCACAGCGCCGCTCGGCCTGTCGCTGCTGCGGCGCCCCCCAGCAGTGCGCCTCTCGAGCAGTCAACTCCGCAATGCGCCTCACGCGAACCTGACGAAGCCCTTTTGCGCGTGGGTTCACCCGAAGTGAACGCCTCGCCCGGCTCTCGTGGCCCGCGGCGCACCGTCCGCGTCGGCGAGACGCCGTCCGTCAAAACCTCGACGCCTCTTCGTGGGAGCGCCGCGGCCGGCGGTCGGCGCGAGGCGTGCTCAAGGCAACGGCGCCTGGCCGCCGCGGACTTGCACTTGCACGCGCGGCGAGCGATGGCCTCGAGGCGCGCCACTCAGCGCCAAGGAGGGGGCGTGGCAGCCGAGGAGCTCGTTGCTTGCCCTGCGTACGACTCCCGTACAGTACTGTGCTCCAACAGCACGCGGGGAGGCTGGGTGTAGTTGCGCTCGGCGCGGGAGCCGCGATGCCGACAGTGTTGACTGGCCGCGGTGGTGGGGGCCGGGGCAGGAATCCCTGCACCCCCTTCAGCCAATCGACACTCGCCCGCGAGCCCCGACAGAGTCCTTTGCTGTGCTCGGCTAACCCGAACCCTGGCACCGGAAAGGCAGTCGACTGCAAGCGGGGGCGGTGGGACTATCCCAGAGCGGCGGGCGGCAGAAGGGGCGGCCGGAGGAGCTAGCGCGCGGCCCTACGGTTTAATCCCAAGAGCGGCAAGCGGGAGAGAGGGGTGGGTGTCTAGAAGATTTCGCTAGAACGGAATGGCGGAACACAAAAACGGGCGACCCCAGCCAGGGGAGGCGCTGAGCCCCCAAACCCGCACCAGTAGATCTAGACGCACTGTGCCTCCAACGGCATCCCCTTAACTAAGGGGATGTTGTTGGCTTAACTGTGCTAACAACACTCCCTGTGCTAACAACCTGTGGACGGGCCGGGGAGTGGGAGTGGCGTGCTGGCTGGAGTCGGGAGAGAGTCCGTGGCATCGTACGTAGGTAGGAAAAGAGGCACTTGCGACATTGCTAGTTCTGCCGACCACCTAAAGTAAGGGGATTTCGTTGGCTTCCAGGAGTCGGCCTACATCTACAGCGCGCCTGCGCTGTGTGCGTGTCTAGGTGGAAGAGGTGGGGCGCGTGGCGCGTTCCCCGCCCCATTTTCGTGTGTCCCCTTTGCCCTTTGTATATAAATATAAGCCGTCTGTGAATGTGAATTATTGCGCCATGTGCCATGTCCATGTCATCATGGGCACGCCAGGCATGTGTGTTTTTGACACCCGGCGCCGCTTCTTCTATATTTTGTGTGTGTGTGTGTGTGTACTCGTATTATTCTTATTCTTATTCTTCACATATTCATATTACATATATACATATCACATACTCATAATATTATCTATATTATATCTATTATATCTATATCACAAATACAGTGCCCTCTCCCTCTTCTGCTGCGCAGTCCGTCCATCCACGCTGGCGTGTTGGCGTGGATGGCGGCGGCACATCTCGAGTCTCGAGGGCGCCCTCGACGCCGCCCCTTCCACGCCACTGTCGACACCGCCCTCGACGCCAAGCCTACCCTATTCATGTGGATCGGTCAGAAGTCAGAAGTCAGACAACTCACTCAAAACAGCCACACCAAAACTCAACCTACAACCTAACGCTAACGCTAACGCTAAATCTAAATCCAAATCCAAATCCTAAGTACGGCCTTTATTTATTATATTATTATATCGGGTTAAGGTCAGGGTTAGGGTTAGGGTTGACCCCTTAACCCTTAACCCGAGCTAGATAAGTTTGTGTTGCAACCGCATTGATCGGGTTAACCCGATCTAGCTCTAGGTCCCTGTTGGATGTGGTGATAAGTTTGCGTGCATGTCGTCCATGTCCCATGCTATACAAATGGACCGGGTTGGTCGCCGCCGCCTTGGCTCTCTGGCTCGCGACGACCTTTGGAACCGCCCCCTCGACCAGCGGTCCCTCGAGCTCGATTGGAAAACCAAGGTTTTTCACCATGTGGCGGAGAGCGCGGCGCAGGTTGTTGCCCGCCGTGGCTCCGCCCCTCGATCCCCGGGCTGCTTCCGTCGCGCGGCGATGTTCTTCCAAAATTAGAAAAGCCGCCGCCGCGTGGGATAGGGGCCAGATTTGCTCCTCGCTAAGCCCTTTGGCTTCTGCGAAGCCTCGGATGAGCGCTGCGGCCTTGCATGCCTGAAGGAGGCTGGCACCATCCTTGCCCGGCCGCAGCATAATGGCGCTCCAGACGCGCTGCTCCTGCGAGACTCGGCCGAGCTGCATCGCGCTGCGTTCGCCTCCGAGGAGACGGACTCGTGCCGCCTCAGGGTGAAAGCCGCGTAGGTAGATGCCCGCTTGGGTCGCAAAGGCCAGCTCCCTTTCTGCTGGGCTGCTCCATCCGCGCTGGGCGGGCATCTTCAGCTTGAGGTTGGCCCTAGCTGCGACACCTGCCTCGAAGACCCGGCGGTCTTCGGGGTCCTCTCCCGAAGAGGGTACCCCTACGGTATTCGCAATAGTTAGAGCCGCTGGGTATGCTGTACTTCGCAGCGGAGGGTCCGCCGTGGCCCTTGGTCCGAGCTGCTCGACGTCCGCCTGCTGGGTAGCCCCAGCAGTAGGGCGTGATCGTTTGGCGAGATCGCCGTTTGCCTCCTGCTCCGCTCCGCGGCTGGCACTCGGAGTCATCCTTGGCGGCGTTGCCTGTCTGGCTTGGGCCCAACGCAGAAGGGCCCTGGGCGACGTTGGTGCCTCATGCTCCCTGGGCGTCGCCGAGGCATCCGGGCGCGCCCTCTTGGCGTGTCGGATCCGCATCGATGCCGGTCCCGCCCCTCGGCCGGGCGCCCGCGCCTTCCTCTGAGGCGCATTGGGGTGCCCAATAAATATCGGTACAGATCTCGCCGCCTGGCATAGTACCGTGGCCTCTCTGTTAGGCACCGCCCGAATGGAGGGCGTCCTTCCATTCACAGCGGCTCGCCCATTCACAGCGGCCCTTATTGAGGTTGGCGCCTCACACGCTGAGAGCGATGTATAGGCCCGGTCCGGCTCGTCGCGCGCCTGGGGCGCTGCGTAGGTAGCCTGCAAAATAGGTCTCGCTCCTGCCCGCTGGCTGGAGACCTTCAACCCCCCCTCCGCCTCCGTTTGCTTGGCCTGCCGCCACCGCAAAAGGGCCCGGGGAGAGGATGGCGCACCTTGCGTCGGAGGCGCGGCGTCGGCCGTCGGCCGCGGCGAGTGAGCTCGCTCGTCAGTGGTCGCCCGGCACATCGCGGTGCTCCCCCTTGCCGCTTGTCGCGGATCTTGGGCGTGACGAGACGCCCCTTTCTCTTGCGCCGGCTGCGTAGAGCTGGAGGTGCCGTTGCGCCACCTCAAGAATGCCCTTGGCGAAGTTGATGCCGCGCCTTGGCTTGACGCCGCGCTGCGCATCGTCGGAAGCTGGTGCGCCTCGCGCGCCGTCGTATGCCGGGCCGCAACGGGCCGGCTGACTTGGCGCGCCTCGCGCCCGAACTTGGTTTCGTTGGTGAAGCCGAACGATCTCGCCGAATTTGGTGCCGGGCTCGCGCCAGGCGCCGAGAAGCGAGCTGCGCCGCGCGCCGTCGCTGCGCCGCGCGCCGTCGCCGCGGGCGTCGGTCGAGCAGCGTGGAGTCGGTCGCCTTGATGCGCCCCGCTCCCCAGCTTGAGCTTGTTGGTTGAGCTCTCCGCCGTTGCTTGCAGCCCACGGTGCGCCGCGTCAGTGCGCTCGCCACAAGTCGAAGGCACCATCGGGCACGTCCTCGTGCGAGAAGGCCGTGATCGGTGTGTGGCTCCCCGCGCCGCTTCCGACGCCACGAGCTGCCTGAGAGGCGCGCGCTGGCCGTTGGCCTCATCGACCGTTTTGACCTTGCGGTATAGTTTGTTGCTCCTGTGTGGGTTGATCCACTGTATTCGGGTTTTTCGACCGACACATTTATTTTTCAACCACCGCACCGGCCCGCCGCTCAACCCTCGCAACCTGCCGCAGCCTGCCGCCAACCTGTTGACCAACCGCTTCGGGCCATGTCGTATTTCTCGTCGATGGTCTCGGCGGCGTCCAAGCTGGTCGCTGGTGCCAACCTCCCCTATGAGCTCGGCGAGGAGCGGACGTCGTTCGCGGGCAAGTCGCCGTGGCGTTTGTACGCGGGTAGGTCAAAAAAGCTCGATTGCGATGTCACCGTGTTCCTGTACGAGATCAAGAAGGGTAGCGACGCGCAGACTGATATGGCGCGCAACGCGATGCGGCGGTACCGCACGCTCAAGCACCCGTACTGCGTCAAGTGCCTCGAGGCAGGTGCGCGCTCGCTCAGCGTCAGGGTTGCCGTGCTGGACCGTGGGCGAAGATGCTGCGGATCGCCCCAGGCTTCCGCGTCGGGCGCGGCCACCTTGGTCGAGGTTGATGACCCTCAACCCGAGGTGCATAAAAACAGCTCCTCTGACCGCCACCCGCGCCTTGCTAGGCGAGCTGACCGAGACGGGCGTCATCTACCTGCTGACGGAGCCGGTGACGCCGCTGGCCGACGCGCTGGCCGAGCTCTCCCGGACGCCCGCCTCGCTCTCGTGGGGCCTGTACACGCTCGCCGCCGCCGTCAACTTCCTCTCGATCGACTGCAAGATGGTGCACGGCCAGGTTACGCTGGCTTCGGTCTTTGTGGACCGGGGGATGGACTGGAAGCTCGGCGGCTTTGAGATGGCCACCGAGGCGGCCAAGGCGGACGCGGCCTACTTTACGAGCGCCGCGCAGACGCTGCCCAAGCGCTACCAGTCGCCCGAGCTCGCGCGCGGCAGCATGGAGGTGCTGGCGAGCCTCCCCGTGGCGGCCGACTGGTGGGCGCTGGGCTGCACCATCTTCGAGATCTTCTGCGGAGAGATCAAGTCGCCGGCCGACCTCAAGAAGATCGGCTCGATGCCCGAGCCGCTCAAGCCCGACTACATGCGCCTGCTCTCCGCCAACGTGGCGCAGCGCCTCCGCCCGATCGAGCTGCTGCAGAACGGCCTCTTCGAGGACGCCTACGTCTCGCTCCACCTCTTCCTCGAGATGCTCAACGTCAAGGACTCGGTCGAGAAGGACCGCTTCTTCACCAAGCTCGCCGAGCGCGTGCCCGCGATGCCCAAGCCCGCGGCGCAGTGGAAGGTGCTGCCCGCGCTGACCAACTCGCTCGAGTACGGCGGCGCCTCGGCCAAGGCGCTCGAGCCGCTGCTGCGGATCGCCTCCGTCCTCAGCGAGGAGGAGATGCAGGCGCAGGTCGTGCCCACCGTCGTCAAGCTCTTTGCCAACACGGACCGCGCGATGCGCATCCCGCTGCTCACGACGCTGCCGCAGCTCATGGCGCACCTGAGCCAGCGGACGGTCAACGAGTCGGTCTTTGCGCACATCGCGCTGGGCTTCACCGACACGTCGCCCGTGCTGCGCGAGCTGACGGTCAAGAGCATGGTCGCGCTCGCGCCCAAGCTCTCGCGCGCGAGCATGGGCGCCGTGATGCGCGCCTTCGCCAAGCTGCAGCTCGACGAGGAGGCCGCGATCCGGACCAACACGACCATCTGCCTCGGCAAGGTGGCGCAGCACCTCGAGCAAGCCGAGCGAGAGCGCGTCCTCATCCCCGCCTTCACGCGCGCGCTCAAAGACCCCTTCCCGCCAGGGCGCAACGCGGGCCTCCTCTCGCTCACCGCGACGCAGCAGTACTACAAGCCGATGGACGCTGCGACGCGCGTGCTGCCCGCCATCGCGCCGATGCTGCTCGACGCCGAGCGCGAGGTGCGCGAGACCGCGCTCGGCTGCCTCAACGCCTACGTCCTCAAGCTGCAGCAGGCCTCGGCGGCCGTCGGGCGGCCAGAGGGGCAGGGACCGGCCACGGCGGACGCCTCGGACCACGCCGTCACCGCCGCCGCCGACTCGGTGCTCAAGTCGATGCAGTGGCTCTCCTCGGCGGCGCAGAAGGCGGTCGGCGCGCCGGCCCAGGGAGTGGTGACTCCGGGAGGAAGCGGCGCGGGACGCCCACCGCCGCCGCCCAACGGCGCGCCGCTCAAGCCGTCCCCTGCCACCCTCTACGCGCCGCCCGCGCCGCCCTCCGCACCGGCGGCCTCGCCACGGGCAACCTTCCCCGCGGCCGACGGGTGGGGAGACGACGACCTCGGAGACGCCTTTGATGCGCCTGTTGCGTCGGCAGGTCTTCCACCGCCCATGGGGCTTCAGCAATTGGGGGTTCCGGGGCAGCCGCCGAGGCCGCAGGGCGGCGCCTCATCGAGTGCATCGCCGCGCGCGGGCGGTGGGATGCAGCTGGCGAAGCCGACTCCGCCCGTCGACCCGTTTGCCAGCCTCAACCTCGGCAGGCCCCCTGCGCCCGCCGCCATGGGCCTGGGCGGGCTAGCCGGCTCGACTGGGTCGCTGGGCATGGGCAGCTCTATGGGTAGCTTGGGCGGCACCTCGGGTCTCGGCGCGTCCACGGGCAGCCTCGGCGCGTCTACCGGCAGCCTCGGCGGCATGAGAGGGATGGGCATCGGTCCGATGGGAGGGGTGGGCGCTCCGGCGATGGGTGTCATGGCGCCGATGACGCCGACGGGCGGCTCATCCACGGGCGGCTTGTCCAACCTGATGAACTTTGGCGCTGCGCAGCAGCCCAAGCCAGCCGCGCACGACTTTGACTCGCTCGACCCGCTGGCGATGCTCTCGGCGCCAAACAAGGCCAAGAAGGTTGCAGCTACGCGGGTCGCGGGGCAGAAGGACGACTGGGATGCGTGGTAGCCAGCCTGCGCTGGGCTTGCTGGGCGGGAGCGCCTGGGTCGCGCGGCCAGTCGCGGGACGTGATAGCACCGCGCGCGGCAGGGAGAGGAAGAGCCGATCGCAGCGTGGACTCCCAAGTAGAGGCTTAATCGCGAGGCGAGCGCTGAGCGTGTGAAGCCAGGGGGGCGCGCGGCTGGGAGAGGGACAAGGGAAGAGCCCTGCTGCTAGGGAGCTCTGGCGGCTGCCTCGCGTCGCCCTGTGTCCCTCTACCTACGACGACGACGCGATCTGGTTTCTGGATCTATACTTTTGCTTGGATAACCGACAGCTCTTCTAACCGCACGCTGCTGTGGCTGGCCGCGCAAATATTCGACAGCGCCCCTTTTGTATTTTGATGTTAGTGTATACGAGGCTAGTGCCCTCCTGCGAAAAGCTAAAAGACGCTCTGGCTCTGGGGCTGGGGTTGGCGGCTTCGCCGGTTGACCTTTCCCCCTTTTTCGTTGTCATTGTGCACCTAGACCTAGCCCGACGGCAGGCAGTACCGGATACGACGTGTACAGCCACGGCTCGTGTGCAAAAATCGCGACCATCCAGATCCAGTGACCAGTGATGGCGAACGGGTGTACGGGTACGGTGTATTTTGCACAGGAGTGCTTCTGCTATTTGCTATTTGGCAAAAAATAGCGGGATCGTCCCGCTCAACCTCTCCAAGTCGTTCTACTTCCAGTTCGAGCAGGCGCCCAGCACCCTCCTTGACCCCACCCTCACCATCTCTGACAACCCCGACTGCCGCCGCAAGCTCGGCCTCATCGATGC
>Ga0209390_10008249_pt1 | contig 12973 bp, 17 predicted proteins | sample BON01_FD_187212 | JGI IMG/M metagenome (GOLD analysis project Ga0209390, IMG submission 187212) | Freshwater microbial communities from Lake Bonney liftoff mats and glacier meltwater in Antarctica - BON-01 (SPAdes) (version 2) | ecosystem: Environmental > Aquatic > Freshwater > Ice > Glacier... | reverse complement strand
GTCCAAAGGCCTTATTGCTTATGCAAGCCTCGGTGCAGAAAACTGCGAGTCGTGGACCCCCTTGGGTGCTTCGCGGAACGGAGGAGGAGAGTGGGACCTCACGACGACCGCAACGGCTTCCTCAAAACGCCCCACGCCTCGCTCGTTCCCATGCACAGTGCCCAGCCATGCCACATCCACAGACGAACATGAGCACTCTCTCGTCGACGCGATGTGGGCATGGTGTAGTTGCTTGCTTGCATTGTGTTTTCTTTTCGTCTCTCTCATGCTCCCCGCCTCATCATCATCATCATCATCATCATCACCACAGGGAAGCACGCGGAGCATCAGCACTAAGGGCACCCACATCCCTCCACGTAGCCATGGAGATGAACAAGGACGAGGCGGAACGCTGCCTGGAGCTAGGGCGCAAGTTTTTGCGGGAGGGGTCGCATGCCAAGGCCGTCAAGTTCCTGGACAAGTCTCTCAAACTCTACCCATTGCCCGGCGTGAAGGAGCTCAAAGCACGGGCCGAAGCCGAGGGCCAACGGGCGACAAGCAGCACCAACCAGAGCGGGAGCGGGAGCAGCAGTGCAAATGCGGGCGGGGGCAGTGGACAAGTGCCCCGGCGGCGGCCCTCGGCGGACGGTGGCAGTGCGAGCGCTAGTAGTAGCAGCAGCAGTAGCAGTGGAGGGGACGCCAACGTGGGCCAGAACGGACGGCCGTACTCGGAGGAGGAGGTGGTGGCTTGCCGTGCCGTCATCCACTCGAAGAGGAAGGGCCACTACGAGGTCCTGAGCATCTCTCGCACTGCCACCGAAGACCAGATCAAGAAGTCGTACCGGAAATTGGCCTTGAAATTCCATCCCGACAAAAATGCGGCCCCGCAGGCGGACGAGGCGTTCAAGGTAAGAAGAGAGGCGAGGGAAGAGGGAATTGCGGGAAGGAGGTCATGAGTCACACATGCTTTCCGGCGTCAGACTCGCTGCTCTCTTCTTTCTACAATCATAGACATGTAAACCGCCCTGCAAACACGCTGACTCTCCTCGCTTCCTCCTCCCCTCTCCCCATCTCCAAACCAGGCCATTAGCACCGCCTTCCAAGTGCTGAGCGACCCGGACAAGCGGCGGTCATACGACCAGTTCGGGGACGACGAGGGGCCAGGGGCCGGCGGGGGGCAAGCACACCCCTTCCGGCACGCGGACGTGTCGCCCGAGGAGATCTTCAACATGTTCTTCGGCATGAACGGCGGAGGGATGGGGGGAGGGCGGCCAGGCAACTTCCGCGTCTACCGCTCCCAGCAAGAACGCAACCCCTTCTTCCGGTACCAGCAGCACCAGCAGCAACAGCAGCAGCAGCAGCAGCGGCAAGGCCAGCAGCAAAATCCGCTTGGGTACGTGTGAGCGGGGTGTAGGCAGGGAGGGCGGGGAGGGAGGGAAGGGAGGGAACGCGAGGGCATGCAAAGCAGGTCGTCCTCTACAAATATGCATAAGCGAATTTCCACTAGCTCTTCCATTTCCTTTCACCATCCACTTATATGCCCCCTTCCCCCTTATCTCTCCCTTCCTCCCCCCTCAGCGCCATGGCCCAGTTCCTGCAGATGCTGCCCGTCCTCCTCCTCCTGTTCCTGTCCCTCTTCTCCTTCCCCCAAGAAGCCGAGCGGGCCTTCTCCCTGAACCGCACCGACCGGCACTCCATGCAGCGCGCCACCTCCATGGACCACATCCTGCCCAACATCCCTTACTTCGTGGGCAACACCTTCTCCCGAGACCACGCTCGCGACCGCCGGCGCCTCTTCCAGGTGGAGCGAGAGGTGCAGCAGGCCTACCTGTACGACCTGCAGCGGCAGTGCGAGGGCCAGAAGCAGGACAAGGCGCGACGGGTGCAAGCGGCGAGGAGGGTCTACAACTCGGATGAGAGGGCACGGAGGATGGCCGAGGCGGACGAGATGCCCCTGGAAGCCTGCAGGTTGTTTCAAGAGGCCACCAGGTTGCTGTGAGGGAGGGGGGAAGGGAGGAGTTGTACAGTGCCAGCGACACGTCAAGAGGGAGGTAGGGGGGGTGCAAGGGGATCTATACCTCAGATTCTCAGAATGAATTCCCGTGGAGGGTGGGTGGAGTGTGGGTGTGCGAGGAAGAGAGGAGGGCAGAGGGGAAGGAGAGGGAGAATGATAAGAGGTAATTTTGTGTGATAGGCTGCTTTGTGGCGTCGAGAGGGGTAAGGAAATCAAAAGACTGCCGACGATGATGAGTGCAGGTGTGTTGGAAGGAGGTACGATAACAGAACAAAAAAGGAATATGCTAAATGACACTCGTTCCGGTGCACTCGTCTCTTGCCTTGTCTTCTCTGTTTCTTTTTCTTCTTCTGTGGGTTGCTAAATCTCTTGTTCAAACGTACATCAAAAGCCATCCACACACACTACTGACCCACATGGCCCAGTGAGCCCTCCATCACAACCCCAAACCACACGACAGACGGTCTCATCCCCTCCTCTCCTCTTCTCCTTTCACCCGCTCCCTCTCCTCTCCCTCCACCGCTGCTACTCTCCTACACCCCCAGGCCCTACTCCTCTCCGTCTATCCTACTCTAGTGATGCCCATGCGCGCCCTCGTCCTTCTTGGCGATGAAGTCCTGGTAGTAGGCGCTCTCTGCTCGGTCCTTGTCCGTGATGCCGGCGTTGATCTTCAGGCCCAGCCCGAAGAACACCACGCTGTGTGGGTGTGTTGATGATATCATGGGAAGAGAAGGAAAGAGAAGGTCAGTGGAAACGTACTACCGACACGACAATCAAAGGAAGCATACGAGACAAGCTGCGTGCATCGTGCCATTTCAGATCATGTAGGTCCGCCCGCGTAGCATTGCAATCAATCTTAGTCTGGGACCAAAAGCAAAAGCCCCCCGACGGTATCCCTCCCTGCCCGACCCATAAATCAAACTAGTCATCAATCGCCACACACAATTGTCCACGCTAGACCAGCTTGTAACACTCTCTCCTTGCCCTCCAACCCCCTCCCATGCCATCCTAACTACTTACACGGCCCCCACGGCAAACTCCCTGAAGCCCGGGCGGGTTACCTCCTTCACCACAAACTCCCGGAACGGCAAATTCCACCAGTTAGGCATGGCTCTATTTGTCTGTCCTTTCGGTCTGTGGATGTGTGGTGTTGGTGTGTGTGTGTGTGAGAAGGTATGCGGGCATTGGAGAGCATGATCATCCGCCGAGACGACTGCGAGGAGAGAACGCAAGAAGCCATGCATTCGACAAGCAGCCACTCTGCCATGGCCCTGGTCCGCCACCGCAAGACCATCAGCCACGTCTAGAAATCTTGTTGAAAGTGGTAGGCTTGTCCGTTCGGTCTTGGAGCCGACGCGAGGGCGGGGAAAGAGCCAAAGCGCGTGCATCTTCATCGCGAGGGTTGCTTGTTTTGCTGCTGCCGTGTGCGGCCGCCCGTCCTGGTCCTGGCCACCCATTTCCGGCCAGCCAAGCACCCACCCGCCCTCCTGTAACTGCCCAACACGTGGTCCTGCATGCTCTTATTCTGTGTGCATGTCTTGGAGCGATATAAGGACACCCAGGTCACGCAATGAAGGCCAAAATGAGACAAGACGACGTTGTTGTTTCCACACAGCGTCCGACAGCTTCGCGTGCCTCTCCTCATCTTCAGGCTGTGTGTGCCGAGTGGTAGCCCGACACAACAAGTCCCCCCCACCAACTGTGAGCACAAACGCATCACCTCTTACCAACACACACACATTCGCATGGACAGGACACGGACGCACGACAGCCACAAGCTCCACCAGACCTTCTCTTGCTCCGCCAGCCATAACAACCTCCTTGCCTTTGCTTCTTCCAACAACACCCTCTTCGTCTTATCTACATAGGTTGTTTTATCTTGCCCACGTACGCCATGGCCTCGAATGCGCACGGGGACATGATGGACGTCGTGACGGCGGAGGAGGAGGCGCATGGAGCGGTCTCGCGTAGCCCAGATGGGGTGAGTAATTGTCTGATCGCGCTTCCCGGCATCGTTCGACGCCAGTATTTAGTAAATTAGATGTAGGCGCGCGTGCATGTGTGCGTGGGGATACTGGCGTTCTCCGTTCTATGATGATACATCTGAATGCCGTTTTTCTTTGTTGGTTGCAGCGCAAGGAAAGGAGGGGTCTGTATGACTGACTGCATTGCATGGAGCAAACGCCCTCGCGACCTTTCCTTCTCATTTAGCAGTCTTAGGCAAGCTTTCTCATTCTCCATCCACTCACATACTCTCTTTTCTCCTCCTTTCCACCAGGGAATGGACGAAGACTCGGACTCTGCGCCTGTCGGCCTTGGGTTCAGCAGTAGCAGTAGCAGCAAGCCCGCCACGACTGCTGCCGCGGTGTTGGGATTTGTAAAGGCCAGCTCCGGCGGCGAGGCTTCGGAGGAGGAGGGCAAGGAGCGGAAGAAGAAGAAGGAGAAGAAGGAGAAGAAGGAGAAGAAGGAAAAGAAGGAGAAGAAGGAGAAGAAGGAAAAGAAGCGCAGCCGCAAGGAAGGGAGCCCTGGAGTCGAGGAGGGGGACAAGAAGAAAAAACGGAGGGAGAAGAGCGACGACGACAAGGAGCAGGAAAAGGAAAAGGAGCGAGGGGATGAGAGGGAGAGGGAGCTAGAAAGTGAACGGGAACTAGAAAGGAAATGCGACCGCCGTGATGTCCGAGACCGGGATGCACCCCGTGGAGGAGGTGGCAGCGGAGGAGGAGGTGGCGGTGCTGGGCGTCGTCCGTACGAGAGGTCACGCTCCCGGGACCGCCAACGGCGACGACGAACCCCCAGCCCACCTTCTCGTGCGCGAGGCCGCGACAATGGCAGGCGAGGCCCGCCCGCCCGGCGGTCACGTTCGCGCTCACGCTCGCGGGAAAGGGGAGGGGGTGGGGCCGGTGGTGGCCGAAGGGGCGGCGGGCGTCGTTCCCGATCCCCGCCGCCCTCGGCCTCGCCTCGGTCCCGCTCGCGGAGTCGAAGCGGGTCGCCCTCCCGGCGGCGGCGCCAGAAGAAGTCGCGTTCGGAGGACGGGGGAGAAGGGAGTAACGGCGTGAAGAAGGACGAATTGCCCCCGGGAGTGGTGGACGTGATGATTGAGGGAGGCATGGGCGGGCCGCTGCCCACGCTGCAGGAAATGCTGAGCCAAAACCGAGGTTTGGGTGTGATGCAGGCCCTCCAGAAAATCGAGCAGACCAAGCAACTCCGAGTCTTTGCCACCCAAGCCGCGGCACAGGCACAGTTGGTCCTGAACAACACCTTGGCAGCGGCGCGACTGGCAGCGGCCTCGCCCTTCACACTTGTGGAATCCACCAAACCCGCCCGCCAGCTTTACGTCGGGAACTTGCCCGTGGGTGTTTTGGGACCGCAGTTGGCCGAGTTTTTAGGCGCGGCGATGCAGCAGATGAAATTGACCTTGGGGGTGGGGAGTCCCGTGGTGGGGATTTGGATGAGCCCTGATGGCAGGTTTGCCCTGGTGGATTTCCGGTCGTTGGAGGAAGCGAATCGGGCCTTGGCGTTGGACAAGCTTCCGGTGGGTGGGGGGACGATGCAGCTCCGCGTGGGCCGCCCGAAGGAATACCAAGAGTTTTATGAGACGCTGGCCAAAGGCGGAAGTGCTGCCACTGCCGCCGGCACGGGATCCGTTCCAAGCGCCTCTCCTACCGCCGCTGCCGCCGTCGCTGGCCAAGCCACCACCACAGCGACTGCGCCTGTCGCCCCGACCACGTCCACCATGTCGGTTGGCGGAGTGCCCGTTATTCATGCTGCAGCCGTAGTGGGCACGACGCCCGTGCAATCCCAGGGCCACTATTTGATGCTGGCGAATGTCCCCAACATGTTAGGGGAATTGGACGTGAAGGCGCTCCTTGACCCATTTGGGAAACTCATGAGCTTCAACATGCTCAAGGACAAGGAGGGGATGTCGAAGGGTATCGCCATCTTCGAGTACGAAGACCGGGCACAGGCGGGGTTGGCGTTGAAGGGTTTGGCGGGGTTGGACCTGGGGGGGAAGCGATTGAGCATTCAGGGGATCCCGGCGGATCGAGCCAGTATGTTGCTGAAGCCGGTGACGACTGCCAGTGCGGGCACGGGCAAGCCTGGGGAAGAAGGAGGAGGATCGGCCGTGATTCGTTTGCAGAACATGCTGACGGACGACATGGATGCGGAGGAGGTGGAGGAGATCAAGGAAGAGGTGACGGACGAATGCCGGAAGTACGGAAATGTGGTGTCTTTGGTCATGGACACGGAACAAGGGTTCATTTTCGTGGAGTTTGGGGATGCCCGGGCCTCTAAACGCGCCCACGCTAAGTTGGAAAGCCGGTCGTTTGATGGGCGGACGGTGAAGTGTCAGTATTACCCTCTGGAGGCTTATAGGAGCAAGGATTTGCAGGCCGAGCCTCTGCCCGAAGAAGTGCCGGTCTCCGATGCGAAGGAGGGGGATGCAGCAACGGCAGACTTGCCTGCTGCAGAAGTGCAGGAAGAGGAAATCGCGAGGGGAGGGACGGGGACGGAGGGCGCATCAGGAGAGGAAGGGGGTGAGGAAGAGGGAGGAGGTGACTCGTCTCCTGGAGCGCCACCCCAGGTGCCTTCTGCTGTTGTAGAAGAGCTAGATTAAAGAGGGAAAAAACAACGCCAATTCTTTGTTGGGAGACACTAAGAGACACATAAGTAGAGTTAATGGATTTCAACCATAAGGGCAAAAGATTTGGAAACAAGAGTGTTACTTTGTCGTGGGGTTTTCAATTTCATTCCCGTTATTAGCTGGTTTCCAAACCCAGCCCCTGTTCAAATAGCCATTGGCTCAGTGTTCCTTTGGTGATAGCGGGGTCAATTACTCCTTCCTACATATGTACATATATCTACACCATCTTTCCTTTCTTCCTGATCCTTTCGCATATGTCCACCTCACACACACTCAATCTGCCTTCTTTCCCCGCGGGTAAATGCTCAAGCAATACAAACCCAAGTAGGCACATATATCCTCTGTCGCACCCAGGGCGTAATAAAAGTACACCACCGCTACCAACCCCACGTAGGCCCACATGATCACCACGTCCGACAGCGGCAACAGCCCCCAACCCGTGAGTCGGGTGACAGCGGCAAGGAAGGGTTGAGAGAGATGCTGCCAATAAGTGTTAAAGACAACCAAGAGTTGAGGGAGGACGGGCAAGGCCAGTTCGGACGCGCCAAAGGGCTGCTTGGCCATGTGGCAGACGATCATGCGCGTGGAGAGGTAGGCCATTGTCAGGCCCAGTGCCATTAGTACACCCACAGGGTGGTCGAGGAAGACGTGATGCCCGTGCCCCACCGTCCACATGCCCCCAAGGAGAAACGACAGCAGTACGGGCAGTAGCTGCCGCACGGCTTCCTTCCTCCCCAAGACTTTGCCCCCTACCTCTTCTGGGGGTAGGGTCCGTGCTTGCCCCGAGAGAAGCACGCGGTAGATGCTGCAAGCCGACACCCAAAAAGTCAGGAGGCAGCCCCAAGCCATGCCCACGGCCTTGACCGTGACGACGACTACCGCCGCGCCGTCCTCCCCGCCACCGATTCGAAGGGCCGGCGTCTCCCAGAAGGAAGCACCGAGTACGGCCGTGATGAGGAGGATGGCTATCTGCACGACCTGGCCTTCCGTGATGCCCACGTAACCATTATTCGTCATCATCAAGCCGGTGTGGTACTCCTCCCACTGCCCCATGAAAAACGCAAAGAAGATGTTGAATAAAATGACCAGCATCAACCAAGGATGATCGCCTAATCGCCAGGCGCCCGCCAGCACCGTGCAGATTAGTACTGCGTTCAGTGCGTCGCAGCCGTGGTCAAAGAGCTGTCCCAAGGGCGAGGACGTGCCCGTCCGCCGGGCCTGCTTCCCGTCAATGGCATCCAGCGTCTGGTAGGCAAACAAGCTAAAGGCACAAAACAAGGCGACTTCAGCCGACATGGGTTCGGTCAGACTCGGGTCCGTGAGCACGACCAAGGCGGCCGAGGCCATCATGAAAGCCAGACCTAGGAGCGTCACGAGATTGGGCGCTAGCCAAAGAGGGAGCCATTGCACGGCCCAGTTCCAGTAGTGGTTTAGTAACCTGTCCAGGGGCGTCGACGAGCCACACACGTACTTGTAAGCCGCTACGCCTTCCAGTGCTACCTCGGACAACACCCACCTGTGACTTGTAGTAGTAGTAGTACAACTGATGAGACATGTCGAGGCCAGGGGGAGAGAAAGAACATGGCATGCCGCAGGTGTCTACCCAAAGCTGCCCACCTTTCTTATTATACGAACCATTCAGACCTCCCTTTCCCCCTCCTTCGACGACCAGTTCTGGATCATGCCAGAGCCAGACCCTCCCTCCATCCATCACCTCCTCCCCCACCTCCTCCCTCCATCATTCGCCTCCTCCCACTGCATGTAAGCCTTACCTGCGAGGGCTCGTGGTAGCAGGCACCCCATTTCCAGTGGCCGTCGTCGTCTCGGCAGCCTGTCTCCTTTCTCCTCGCTGTATCATTTGCTACCCCTATTGTGGATGTGTGCGGATGTTGTGTGAGAGCACGGCGTGCCAGGATGGATGGGAGCGGGCGAATCTCAGAAGCTCCAAGGAGCGCGATCTGGAGGAATTAATGCTCTTGTCTAAGTAAGTCCCCAGAAATGGGGGGGGGGCGCTCAGGCGAGGTTGAGAGATAGATAAGTTTGTTGTTCTCGTAGTATTGAATATATATGCTTAGCTTAGCCACGTATGTCCCCGCGCGACACACGCGCACGCAGACACTCAACACGCAATATACGCACACCAGGGCACACTTATGCGATTTCGGGCGTTTGGCGAGCGAGTCGAGACCTCATTCCAACCCATACCTCCAAACTACAACCACATACACCCATATACATCACACACAGGCGGCTTGCGTGCCCTAGTACGACCAGCCGGCCCCGTTCCATGGCCCGCAGGCACCGCGGCTCCTCCCCTCTTCTCCTAGCAGCTTTGCTCCTCTGTACGGCCAACGCATTGAGGCCCCGCCACATGATGATGGCCAGCACCAGCACCAGCAACCCCGGGACTAGCTCTCCATCCACACTACCACCACCACTGCCGCCGCCAATCGTGTGGACGATCGCGGGCTCGGATTCGGGGGGTGGGGCGGGCATCCAAGCCGACCTCCTGGCGTTTCATTCCCTCGGATGCCACGGGTGCAGCGTCATTACAGCGCTCACGGCGCAAAACAGCAACCAAGTGCGCAAAGTGGAGACGTCGAGCCTGGTGATGCTGCGCACCACGCTGGCGACGCTGGAGGACGACATGCCCGCAAAGGCGGTAAAGCTGGGCATGCTGGCCACGGCCGAGGTGGTAGGGGAGGTTGGAGACTTTCTGGCCCAAAAAGCAGCAACGGGGTCCCTGGGGCCCGTTGTCTGTGATCCCGTCATGGTGACGACCAGCGGCTCTGTCCTTCTCGACAAGAATGCGCGAAAACTGATGATCGACCGCGTCTTTCCCCACGCTACTCTGATCACGCCCAACAAGCACGAAGCCGAGGTCCTGGTGGGCTACCCGCTGAGGACGCCGCAGGACGTGGAGCGAGCAGCACGCGACTTGCTGGCCATGGGCAAGAGTGACGCGGTGTTGGTCAAAGGCGGACATTCCCTGGACGGCGATGAGGAGAAGGGAAAAGCGGAGGAAGGGGAGGTCTTTGACGCGACGGTAGCGCAAGACTACCTCTTGGAACGGGATGGGGCCCAAGGCCTCTGGATCACCTCGCCCCGCCTCCAAAATCCCAACACGCACGGCACGGGCTGCACCTTATCCTCGGCCGTCGCGGCTTTTCTGGCGCAGCACTTGCCGTTGGAGGACGCGGTGGTGCTGGCCAAGGCCTACGTCAGCCAGGGCATCCGCGCCGCTGTCCAGCTCGGGCATGGACCGGGCCCTGTTAAGCAGACGGGGTGGCCGGCCAGTCCGCCAGACTTCCCTTGGTAAGTGGGCTCACAAGAGTCTCGCTGCCTCCTGCGTATGTTTTCTCACCCGCTTTTGTTTCTTGAAGAGGCTTGTACGTCTGCCTGCGTGGCCTCACCTGCCTCCCCGTTCACCCAAATCTCACGCTCCTCCCAAACTAAACCACAGGGTCACCTCCCGTGCCGATGAAGGATCTGAAGCCAAGCGCCCCGGACCGTTTGCGGAGTGCGAGCGGGAGATCGGGCTGTACGCGTGCGTGGACTCGGCGGCGTGGGTGCAGCGATTGCTGGACGTGGGCGTGCGGGACATCCAGCTGCGGATCAAGGACCGGCCAGCCGCGGAGCTAGATCGAGAGGTGGGAGAAGCGGCGGAATGCTGCCGCAAGGCCCAAGCCCGGCTGTGGGTGAACGACTACTGGGAGCTGGCCCTACGCCATCAAACCTATGGGCTGCACATCGGACAGGAGGACCTCAAAGGCCTGCTCACGGCGCCTGACCAGCCATTGACCGCCATCCAGCGCGGAGGCGTCCGGCTGGGCATCAGCACCCACACCTTTGCCGAACTAGGCCGCGCCGTCGCCCTCCGGCCGTCCTATATCTCCCTGGGCCCCATCTTCCCCACGGCCTCCAAGAAAGTCAACTTCGGCCCCCAGGGCCTGGCTAGGCTCAAGCAGTGGCGGCGCCTGGTGGACGTGCCGCTGGTGGCCATTGGCGGCATCGGGCTCGAGGCAGCACCAGCAGTCCGGAAGGCGGGCGCAGACGGGATCTGCGTCATCTCGGCACTGACCAAGGCCTCGGATTTGAACGAGGCTGTAAAAGCTTGGAACATCCAACTAACAAAGTAAACAACTGAAGCAAATGAGAACGCGGAACTCAAGGGGATATATACGTCGTTCTTGTGGTATATTTCTTTTCTTCTTCTCTTTCCATTTTCGCCTTTCACTCCCATTTTCCTTCATCGGTCTTTAATGCTGGCCTTCTGCTCCTCCGCGTCCTGTGTCCTACCCTCACACATTCATGAGTGGATCATGGTGCGAGTAGAGGCCGTACTTCTCCTCCTTGCCCACCACTCAAAATTAATGTCTCCTTTTCTTCCTGTCTGCCGTTTACCTTCCTTCAAGTACCATACACATCTTCTCAAGTTACGCTTCTTCTCCTTTTTGCCTCCTGCCAATAAAATAAACAGCAAGACAAAACACACACCTATTCTAATGGTCGTCCTCGATACCCACGCATTACCTATCATCGCTTTCTCTCCTCTCTTCTCGTCTTTCCTCTTTCTGCTACAGTCTTCATCTTACTTCCGCACAGGCCGCCGCGCCTTGATGATCTTCCGTCCGCCAGGCTGCTGCTGGTTCGAGGTGGCACCCAGCGAAAATGCGTCGCCACCAGGAACCGGCGGCGCCCCAAACCCTCCCATTCCACCCGCGCCAGGCACTCCCCCCGCCTGTGCCCCAAAGCCACCAAACGAGGGTGCCCCACCCAGTGTTCTAAAGCCTCCGGCCATGCTTCCAGGCGCAGGAGGAGGGCCGCCGAACATGCCCCCCGCAGGAGTGGAGGCGGCCTGTCCAAAGGCCACCGAGGGGGTGCTCGTCGCCGACGCTCCGAACATGGAGGCAGACGAGGCCCCGCCAAACGTGGGGGCTGTGCTGGTGAGGCCGGACGGCGGGACAGCTCCCATGCCTCCCATCCCCCCCATGCCCAGGCTAGCACCGAAGCCACCCGCGGGGGCGGCAGGAGTGGGTGTGGCCCCAAAGAGGGGAGGCTTGCTTGCGGCACCGCCCGGGCCGCCAAACTGGAAGGAAGGAGGGGCACCAAAGACAGGCGCAGAGGCCGCGGGGGTGGGTGCGGGCGAGAGCCGCGGGCTGGCGCTCATGTCCATTGAGCCGCCTCCAGGGGAAGGGACGCTGCCAAGCCCCCCTCCGCTGCCACTGGCCTTCAGACCAGGGGTCGCTGCGGCGCCACCACCAAACGTAAACGAGCTCAGACCTCCGGGGGCGGCGGCAGTGGGGGCCGGCGCCGCGCCAAAGGTGAAGGGCGGTAAGCCACCTCCTCCTCCACCTCCCGTGCCAATGCTGCTGCCGCTGCCAGAGGCAGGGAGGGAGGTGGGGAAGGCCGGGAAGGAGGGCGTGCTCTTCAACCCTCCCGGAGCTGCAGATTCCGTCGATTCCGAGCCGAAGCCGCCCGCACCGCCCGCGGGCTGGTCGGCGGCGGCGGTGGTCCCCGAGAGGGGCGGGAGGGTGGAAGGGACGTTGGCAAACAAGCTACCGGACCCGGAGCTGCTGGGCTTGGGCGGGGCCAGGGTCACGGGCGGGAAGGACAACGGGGCCGGAGCCGGCGCATTCTTTGAGGAAGAGGAGGAGGCCGCCGCAAAGAGTCTCGAGGCTGGTGCTGCTTGGGCAGCGGGTGCCCCAAAGGTGCCAAAAGAAGGAGCGGTGGAGGTGGCAGCACCGGCCGCGGTCCCCGTCCCCCCGAACGTAAAGGAAGGGGTGGAAGGCGCGGTGGTGGTGGTGGTGGTGTTCGCCGCATCTTCCTTGCCGCCGTTAGCGGAGCTGCCCGCAGTCGCCGTCGACGAGGAATGCAACCCCCCGAAGGAAAAAGAGGGCAGCTGAGGCGCAGGCGCTGCGGCCGGTTCCTTCTCCTTGGCCGCCGCCGCATTGCTGGTGCCGGTCCCAAAGACAAAGGGCGAGATCGCAGGCGCCGGTGCTTGCTTGACCCTCGCGCCCTTGTTTCCGTCTCCTCCTTCCTTCTCCTTCTGCTCTTCCTCTTTCTTCTCTTCCGCCGAGACCGGGGCCGCACCGAAAGAAAAGCCACCGGATTTGGCCCCCATCCCAGAAATGCTAAACCCTCCTCCGCCTCCACCCCCTCCTCCTCCTCCTCCTCCTCGTCCTCGTCCTCGTCCTCCTCCAAAGGTCAGTCCTACCACCACACTCGCCTTAGCCTTGTCCCCATTCTCTCTGTCCTTCTTCCCTGCTTCCTCTGTGGTCTTATGCTCCGCCGCGCCGCCCCCGCCGAAGCTCACTCCACCCCCCCCCCCCCCCCCC
>Ga0209390_10008245_pt1 | contig 12975 bp, 10 predicted proteins | sample BON01_FD_187212 | JGI IMG/M metagenome (GOLD analysis project Ga0209390, IMG submission 187212) | Freshwater microbial communities from Lake Bonney liftoff mats and glacier meltwater in Antarctica - BON-01 (SPAdes) (version 2) | ecosystem: Environmental > Aquatic > Freshwater > Ice > Glacier... | reverse complement strand
CGTAGTCGCTCCAGGGATTAGACCCGTAGATAATACTCAGGACAACAGCGACGATCAAAAAAGAACCGTCGATGTTAAAACAGCATTTATGAATGGGGCTGATTATATTGTGGTGGGTAGACCGATCAAATCAGCACCCGATCCATATGCAGCGGCTTGTGAAATTCAAGCGACAATTGCTGGTATCTTTACATAGTTAAACAGTTGACAGTTGACAGTTGACAGCGAAAAGTGCTAATGGGCACTGGTCGGGTACCCCGCCCAGTTGGGTACCCCGCCCAGTGTTCTTGGGCAAAGAAGCACCTTTTCAAGAGAGCGATTCGCCGCACGTAGGGTTCTCCGAGGGTTTAGCGAATCAAGAGAGCGAAGTTGTTAAGTGGGAGATGGCAATCGGCAGACAATACCGGATATGGTGTAGCTTGGATCGTAAACCGTGAATTTAATACCTCACATTATTCTCAATGATTAATCCCCCCATTCACCGCAGCCAGTTAGCCAATGGCATCACGCTTCTGACGATTGCTAATCCGACAGCGGATATCGTCGCTGGGCGATTTTTTATTCCGGCTGGGAGTCGATGGGAAACAGCCGCACAAGCTGGATTAGCCCAACTGCTGACATCGGTGATGATGAAGGGCACCGAGCAATTATCGGCATTGGCAATTGCCGATCGAGTAGAATCGGTTGGTGCGGGGTTGGGCGCAGAGACAACTACAGATTACATCAAGTTAAGTTTGAAGACTGTTAGGTCAGATCTGGTAGATATATTTAAGTTAGCAGGAGAAGTCCTCAGAACCCCCAATTTTCCAGAATCACAGATCGAACTCGAACGCAAGTTAATCCTTCAAGCAATTCGATCGCAGACAGAGCAACCATTTAATAATGCCTACCGACAATTGCGGACGGCACTATATGGCGAACATCCCTACTCTCGATCGAGCTTGGGTACTGCGGCGACAATGGCGCAAATTACCCGTCAGGACTTGGTTGATTATCATCAGACTCATATTCGTCCCGATCGCCTAATTATTAGCCTTGCAGGGCGAATTACCCCAGATGAAGCGATCGATCTAGTCACCAAAGTATTCGGCGATTGGGAAATACCCAAAATCGACATACCCACTCTAGCGACTGAGCTTGTCACAACTCAACCCCAGTACCAAGTAGAGCATCAAGCCACCCAACAAGCGATCGTCATGTTAGGCTACTTAGCCCCAGCGATTCACGATCCTGACTGCATCGCCCTCAAATTAATCGATAGCTACTTGAGTAATGGAATGTCCAGTCGCTTATTTGTAGAATTGCGAGAGAAACGTGGACTAGCCTACGATGTATCGGCATTTTACCCGACTAGATTGGACACATCCCACTTTGCTGTCTACATGGGTACCAATCCTACTAATACAGGTATTGCCGTGAGTGGTTTACGCGCAGAAGTCGATCGATTGTGCATAGAATCGCTTTCAGCCGCCGAACTCCAAACGGCTAAAGATAAGCTGCTCGGACAGTACGCCTTGGGGAAACAAACTAATGGACAACTAGCGCAAACCTATGGGTGGTATGAGCTGCTAGGATTGGGTATGGATTTTGACATGCAGTTTAGTACAGCAATTCAACAACTCACATCAGCCCAGCTCCAAACCGTAGCTAATAAGTATCTTAGCGAACCCTATATTTCGATCGTCAGTCCTCAGCAAGATGGGGCGGCTATAGATAGCAAATCGATCGGATAAACAGTTGACAGTTGACAGCGAAAAGTGCTGATGGGCGGGTCCCCCGCCCAGACAAGTAGAGCACCTTTCCAAGACAGCGCATCAAGAGAGCGAAGTTTTGAGTGTGAGGATGTAGTGAAGTAGAAATAGGTTGGTCACTGCTGCTGGTCGGGTGACCCGACCAAACCACCACAGAGGTTTCAGTTAATTGTTAGCTAATAATTATTTATACCTAGCTACTTAGGGTGAAATTATTTAGAGCTTCAAATTTTAGCGGTGCAGTAATCGATCGATTGCGGCACCGCTGTACTTCGAGGATCGCTAATCGATCTAATCTCTCGTCCCAATTTCGGTGTTATTGAGAACTGAATTCAGTGCCCAAACATGTTCCACCTCCATCTGTTGATGATTGCAGGTATCTTCTAACAGCTTGTGTTGAGACAAAGCTTTGCGGAGAGTGACAATCAATTGTTGTACTCGCTCTCTGACGATCGGATCGCGATCGGCTGTCCTCATTGTTTGGCGTTCGAGGACTTGTAAAATCAGTTCGTAATGTACCAGTGCAGGTAATTTAATTCGCTCCATGAATGTTCCGTCATCTTTTACCGAATAAATCGGTGATTATTTAAGTGGGTAAATGCAGAAACTATACTGCGAACAGATTGACGATCGCTTGTTCGGGATCTTCCTGCCCGATCAAGGATTCCCCAATTAGGACAGCATTAGCTCCAGCCTCAGCTACCATTTTAAGATCTTCAGCAGTGTGTAGCCCTGATTCACTCACAATCAGAATTCCGCGATCGATTATTTCTTGTCGCCGCGATCCTAGAAGTTGACTAGTAGTTTGTAAATTTACACTAAAATCAGCTAGATTGCGGTTGTTAATCCCAATCAGTTTCACACCATTTAACCCTAATACTCGATCGAACTCTTCCTCTGTATGCACCTCGATGAGAGCCGTCATCCCCAATACCTGGACGATCTTGAGAAAATACTGAAGATCCACATCTTCTAAAATTGCCGCAATTAATAATACGGCATCAGCACCATGAGCGCGAGCATAGTAAATTTGGTAAGGATAAATCACAAACTCCTTACACAATAGCGGTAAATTCACAGCTTGACGCACGGCGGCTAGATTTTCAAAGCTACCCTGAAAGAATTTTCGATCGGTCAATACTGACAAACAACTTGCGCCACCACGCTGATAAGCTTTAGCAATCTCCACCGGATCGAAATCTTCCCTAATTACCCCTCGACTTGGCGAAGCCTTCTTTACCTCCGCAATCAATGCTGGATATGTTTTACGCTGCTGGAGTGCAGCCAAAAATGCCAACGGCGGTGCCATGGTGGTTACTTGTTTTTTCAACTTATCTAGGGGCATTTTGTCCCGCAGATATTCTACTTCTCGTTCTTTGTGCCAGACAATTTCTTCGAGGATGTGTTCGGGTTGACCATTTGGGACTACGATCTGATACTCAAGCGGGCCAACATGTACGGATGAACTAGGCGGACGACGGCGAATCTTCATGATTAGGCTTTAGGTTTTAGGATTTAGGGAGGATCGATCGGTATTATTCATAGTGCACTATTGGAATAAGTTTTAATTTCCCGTTCTAACAACTTTACTATGCTCTACTCCCTAATCCCAAGCCCCTATTGCCTACTACAAAGATTTGGCACAATTCGATCGTGTGCATCTGGAGAGTAGAAATAGTGTCACCACCACGTTTGAGATTAAATTCCAAATCGAGTAATTTTGGTAGACTGGCGGCAAGTCGATCGGCAGTAGTAGATTGAAGTTCTTGCTTGATAAAAAATAAGCGTTTGGGGTTTCCCAGTCCGGCGACGGTTGCAATGACTCGATCGTCTTTTTCTCCAGCTTCTAGGAGCGTTTTCACCCACAACCAGGTGCGAAATTGACCGACGAGGGTAGCAACTATTTTGAGTGCAGGTTCGTTGTGGTTAATTAATTCGTTAACTAGATTTAAGGCTGTCCCAACATCTCCTTGACGAATTGCCGCAGCAAGTTGGAGACTATTTTGGGTATTGGCAACTACGAGACTAGCCACCATCACTCGATCGATCTGCTGCCCTTGACTACCAGCTAGTAATTGTAATTTATCCAGCTCTAGATATAGTTGGCGAGTATTATTACCAACAGATTCAGCTAGCAATTGAATCGCATCTGGCGTTAGTTTTAATCCCAACTCTTTGGCGACAATCTGTACCCGCTGGCTAAGTTCTTCAGTTTTCCAAGGTGGAATCAGACTAAATTCCTGGACATTAGCATATTTCTGAATTGTCTTTGTCGATTTCAATCTTCCGTCTGGCTTATTTTTGCTAGTAAGTAGCAGAATTGTCGTGGCCGGAACTTGAGGCAATGTCCGCTCCAACTCGGCGAGTAATTGCTCCGAACATTGCTGCATCAGGCTAGTATCTGCCAGCCAGACCACCCGTTTTCCAGTACCGAAGGGGGGTGTCATTGCCGTATCAAGTGCGGCGAGCGCGGCATCTTCGCGCTCTGGAGTAATCTTCTCATAGTTAAAACTCGTCCAAGCTGGATCGAGTGCTGAGTGTTGAATCGCCCTGACTGCTTTAGCGATCGAGAAGTCATCATCACCCCAATACAAAATAACTGTCATCGGATTAGTGAATGGTGAATGGTGAATAGTGCGAATTAGATTTTTTTACCATATTTATGATGCTATTCCCGGAGTGAGAGTTAGTTTCCTATTTCAGCCATTCACCATTCACTGTCACGTTGGCGTAGCCTCTCCGAATCGGAGCATCGCACAACCCTCGGGGAAGCTAACTGGGCGGGTGACAAAGGCGAGATGAGGAGCGCGAATCGCCATGTACCATCGACCCTTACTCAATATAATCATCATCAAACGATCGAGCTGAAGATGAATACTCGATCGATAGTAACCGATTGGGAATCCCTTGACATCCTCCAGGTATAGTGCGACGTGATGCTTCACCACACCAAGCGCAACAGTATTGACGCTGTTCTTCAGACATATGTAAAACATTGGTAAAATCGACACCTTCAACCACTGCACCTGAAAATTTACCTGTAATATAATCTGGACGATTTTTCAAAGTAGCGGCTGTATCTAGCGGTAGGCTATCGCTAGCGGGAATACGGGGAGTGGCAAGCTGAAGATCGCCATAAAAAAATCGCGTACCTTTAAGATCTGCATCCATTAAGTTAGCTTGATACAGAATAGTTCTAGATAAGTTGGCTTGCGAAAGATTGCATCCATTTAAATTAGTCCGAATCAAATTAGTATCACTGAGATCTGTCCACCGTAGATCGTTCTGAGCGAGATCTGTACCCGCTAGTATTACCCCCAAATTGATGACCCGAACACCAGAGATCCGATCTTCGTCATAACCCCCATTTCCATTGAGAATCACCTTACCCAAGCGCAGATCGCGTTGGAGGGGTGTCAGTAATTTAGAGCGTGATAGAAAGCGAATTACCCTAGCTTTTCCAGCAGCATTAATACTACCTAATAATGCCGCCGTACGTCCTACCGCAAAGGCGCGTTCCTGGGGCCAATCTTCCAGAAAACCATCGTCATCGAGAACTAGATCGCAAATCCCCTGAAAGTAATTATCGATCGTTTGTTGTTGCGTGAGAATATTTTGTTGGCGGTTGAGGCGATTCTGCTCGATCGTCAAATCGCGAGAGACGATATACTGTCGCCACGAAACAAATGCTGCGATGCCAGCAATTGCTGATTGCCCAATCGCACCACTCCATAGTCCTAATCCACCCACCATATTCCAATCTGTATAAGTTGATAAACCCCCAATATAGCTAAAAAATCCACTAATCTTGAGCAAACTAACGACCGCCAACGAGAGCGTAATTGTGGTGACTAACCGCAATCGCTGTACTGAAGATAGAGAATTTGGGATATTGGGGCGGATACCTCGATAGATAATCGGTATCGATATTCCTAGTGCGATCGCACAACCTGCCACAGTCAGACCAGTATTCTTAGACCATAATCCACATCCGATCGCAACGATCCCGATCAGATTTAACCAAATTGTCATCTACTATACAATATCTAGTTTTCACGCAAACTTTCTACATTAGGTACTTTAGCATTACTACTAGAAATGTACCTTATCAGTAAATTCTCGGAAAATGAAAGTGATGAATACTTTCATTTTTTAAAATGACTAAAACCTAGATGGTAAGTATTGCCCACTATCTAGGTTTCAACTTTCAACTTTTGCTTGGCAATCGCACGAATAACTTTCAACTCATTCCCCATCTACCCGTTCGAGTTGCCATAAAATTTGATTACCTTCACGGCGGACTCTCGAAACAATCCAATTTCGCCATGCCCACCGATCGCCGCGACTGGTTACAGCACTGGCATTGATATCCATTAGATCGGCTAATTCGGAGCTAGCAATTAGATAGCCGCTTTTGGCAATCTCATCAGTAATCCGCAAAGTATCGATGAGGTGATGAAGATGTGCAACTCGAACTTCGCGAGGAATATGTTCTGTACTATCGGCGTGAATAGTTTGTTCTTCTAACATGGGGACAATCTGCAAATCAGGGAGAGAGGGGATGATTGTTACAGGATCTGGAGGGGTCTGTGTAACAGGTAATGGTAATGCCTCTATTGTAGATCGTTGCCGCAGTTGTGGTAGTTGACCGCTAGAAAACCCTCTAGCGATCGTGTCACAGCGTTCGTTACCCACGTTGCCAGAATGACCGCGAACGTGTTGCCAAGCAACAGGGATTTTGGTTTGGGATTGCACTTGTCCATTGAGCCTGTCGAGCGTTTCCCATAAATCCTGATTGAGGACAGGTTTACCAGCAGCGGTTTTCCAGCCCTTTTTCTTCCAACCTTTCACCCACTGGGTGATGCCTTTGATCAGGTATTCACTATCGGTATAGAGTATACATTGTGCGGTTTGATTTGTACTGACAAAGAATTCCAGCGCAGAGATCGCGGCTTGCATTTCCATGCGATTGTTAGTCGTCGCCCGATCTCGACCGCCAAATTCATGACAGCTACCATCATCAAAGTAAGCAACCGTACCCCAACCACCAGGACCAGGATTGCCCGAACAAGCTCCATCTGTATATAAGTTGGTAATTTGGCTCATTTGCACTTAAACTCCTCGACGATCGGGCGGATTAGCTGTCTGCGGGAAAGCCTCCTCATTACCCAATAGATTACTACTCCATGGATCTTCTGGTTTGTATTCCAGTTTTGGTGAGGGTGGTGGTGGGGGTGGCGAGACTTGTTGTTCTTTGGTAGAAACGGGGATTGCTGGAGTTGAGGGAATCTCTGGCGGTATGGAAGGAATCCCTGGTGTGGAAGGAATCTCCGGTATGGCAGGAATCTCCGGTATGACAGGAATCTCCGGTATGGAAGGAATCTCCGGTGTGGTAGGAATCTCTGGTATGGTAGGAATCTCTGGTATGGCAGGAATCTCCGGTGTGGCAGGAATCTCCGGTATGACAGGAATCTCTGGTGTGGTAGGAATCTCTGGTGTGGCAGGAATCTCCGGTATGGTAGGAATCTCTGGTGTGGTAGGAATCTCCGGTGTGGTAGGAATCTCCGGTGTGGTAGGAATCTCCGGTGTGGTAGGAATCTCTGGTGTAGAGGGTGGAGTTAGTTGGTTAGACGGATTGAAGTCGCCACTGATTGGTTGCACTTGTTGTTGCATTTGAGCGGCAACTAGGTTGATGATGATTTGTGGATCGGTTGTCTCGATCCCAAATTGTTCGGCTATTTCAGCCACTAAACCCGGATCTTGGTGTAGCATTGATAAAAATTCTTCGAGTGTAATTTCACGAGTTTCTGAATCGATATTTTCTGCTTCAGGTGGAGGTGTAAATGGTGGAGAGGGGATCGGCGCATTATCGAGGAGTAGTTCTGGCGGTACCTCACCATATTGTCGATATCGGTCTTCCGATCTGCCGTAATTGAGATCGAATTGCATATCTACATCCAAACTATCTAGTTCTAGAGCATTAAACTCCACAATCGGTAGAAATTCCCCTGGTAGTTCTACTTGACGGTTGAGCAGCCGCTCTCCGTACTCTCCAGCTAGATCGCCGATTTCACCACAGTCAAGTTGACCTAATTGCACCATCCGTCCAGCTAGTTCATAATTGGGTATGGGTGCATTGAGCAAGTTATTACCAAACCGTTCCAGCCATTCTAGCCAGTCGGATTTTCGGACTCGTTGTCTGATTTTGTTAAAAAAGCCGATCGCACGTGGTTGTTGCCAGCCATGAGCTACTCCCTCCAGCAACTGCATAAATAGATACTCTCGATCGGTATCATCAAGAGGTGGTAATTCGCTAGTAGTCACAAGTCTATCGTTGGCATAGCTTCGCGAGGAGAGAGTCGATTTACTCGCCCCTCGTCCAAATAATTTGCGAAACCACCTCACGAATGATTGCCAGATTTTTTTTAACATTTAGTGATTCCTCGACTGCATTTAGGTACATTCGATCTAGAGTATCTTAGAGAGTAGTGCTAGGCAAACCACCTCGTTGGCAAAGCCTCTCCTTTGGAGAATCGAGTAGTTCCCCATAGCTCCACCTCATCTTTATTTATCCCGCAGATGGCACATATACCTCTACATCATAAATATAGACCGCAAACTTTCGCCGATCTAGTTGGGCAAGAGGCGATCGCCACCACCTTAACTAATGCACTGAGGCTGGAGAAGATTGCCCCAGCGTATCTGTTCACTGGGCCTCGTGGCACAGGCAAAACGTCCAGCGCGAGAATACTAGCGAAGTCTCTTAATTGTATGGCGAGTCGGATACCTACAGCACAACCCTGTGGCAAATGTGATGTATGTAGCTCGATCGCGCTCGGTGCGGCTTTAGATATCATTGAAATTGATGCCGCCAGCAATACAGGTGTAGACAATATTCGCGAAATTATCGAACGCGCCCAGTATGCCCCAGTCCAATGCCGCTACAAGGTCTATATCATTGATGAGTGTCACATGCTGACAACGGCAGCATTCAATTCCCTGTTGAAAACTCTGGAGGAGCCACCCGATCGGGTAGTATTTGTACTAGCTACTACCGATCCGCAGAGAGTTTTACCTACGATTATTTCTCGCTGTCAGCGGTTTGACTATCGGCGGATTCCAGTCGAAGCGATGGTAAAACATCTCACGTATATTGCCCAGATCGAACAAATCGAGATTGCTCCAGCATCTGTAAGCTTAATCGCGCAAATTGCTCAAGGTGGCTTGCGGGATGCGGAGAGTTTACTTGACAGGCTGAGTTTGATCGATGGAGAGATTACACCCGATCGCGTGTACGATGCGATCGGTTCGGTACCAGAACGAGATCTACTCGGTATATTACAATCGATCGCCACCTCAAATCCAGAGAGTTTGATCGATCGCACTCGCAATATCCTCGAACGTGGTAAAGAACCGCTCACCGTCCTTCAAAATCTTGCAGGTTGCTATCGGGATCTATCGATTGCCAAGACCGCACCTCAACGCGCCGATCTAGTCGCATGTACTGGAGAAACTTGGGCAGAACTCGTTAAAATCGCCCAGACTTGGCAACTTGGCTGGATTCTCGCGGGACAAAAACATCTCAAAGAGAGTGAAATCCAACTCAAGCAGACTACTCAGCCCCAATTGTGGCTGGAGATTGCCTTCTTAGGGCTACTGACACTCAGCACTGAGCCATTAGCTACGACTGTTGTCCCGATCCAGCCTCCCGCCGTCACCCCTCAATTTGCGCCGCTACCACCAAGCCCACTAGCACACATAGCGGTGGTCGCTGTTACCCCTCCAGCAGCAGCCGCAGCCCCCACAGGAGCGATCGGGACGATAGACCTATCTAGCACCTGGGAACAGGTCTTACAGCAGCTTTTACCTGCTAGTAGGGATTTATTTAAACCGTTTGGTAAGTTGATCTCAATTGCTCAAGCGCAAGTGGTGGTAGCGATGAAATCTAGTACGATGCAGACGATCGCCAGCAGCAAGGTGCCCGAACTAGCGAAAGTATTTAGCCATCTGCTCGGTCGATCGATCGCGGTGAAGTTGGAAGTCTTAGGTAAAAGTCAACCCCAGCCTAGCTTTTTACTCCCCTCAAAGTCTCCTGCACCTGCCCTAGTAGTTACTCCTGCCGCACCGCCACCGCCGCCAGAATCGATCGAATATCTACCGGAGCTAGAAGATCTCAATGATGATATCCAAGATCCGTTGGCGGAGCCTCTCCATTGGCGAATCGAGCCACCCCCAAAACCAGAGCCAATCTCTGCACAGAGCCTTCAAGCACCATTAGCTCGAACAGATCTATGTGAACTGGAACCGCCAATGGATTTTGCCGAACCGCCCGAATCGCTAGACATGGAACGAGCCATAAATACTCCATTATTAGAACTAGAAGAACTAGAAATCGATCCTTTGTTGCAACTGGCAACGGATAATCTCGTCAAAGTTTTTAATGGCGAAATTATCAATCGTACTCACGATTTATTTGACAAAATTATTGGTAATTGAATTAATTGATAATTGATACTTCTCTTCTCGATCGAGAGTTTACGCCAACGAGACGCTTTGCGCTTGCGATTGTCGGGTAAGGTTCGAGCGTCACCGCTCTCCCCTCCCCTAAGAACCGGACATGAGAGTTTCCAACTCATCCGGCTCAAGCCTTACTTCAAGCTAGAAAATTTGAATTTAGAATGTACTTGTTTGTGACACGGTATGTGTAAATGCTGTAGGTTGCTTATGTCGTCTAAGCCTCCTTGAGCAACAGGTACTATGTGGTGGGTTTCAATGGATTCACCGTTAAGTAATGGTTCTCCGCAAATCGGGCATTTCCAATTTTGATTTTGTGCTATTAGGTAGTATTTACTGCCTTTTGCCCAGTAGGATTTGCCTAACTTTTGGTTTCGTTTGTCCCAATACTCTTTGAGACACGGGTCATCTGGACTAGCTTCTCCTTTGACTTTAATATGGCGTTCAATGGGCGTTTTGACTACCGGATATAGAGATAAAATTACCTCCTTATCCAAGCGGTTGCTTACCTTGCAAGCGAATGTCCATTTAGTTCCATTTATATTCTTGAAGTAAGCTTTTCGTACCCACGTTGTATTTTTGTTGGGGTGTCTACGCTTTGCCCAACGCCAAAGATATTGCCATACTCGGTGAGAGATATAGCCGAAGGTTTCTTTGCTAACTACTCCTTTGTAGTAATTGGCAAAACCACGGAGAATTGGATTTAGTTTTGAGATTACGTCTTCCTGTTTGGCTCCGTTCAAGGCTTTTATTCCTTTCCCTAACCGATTACAAAAGTCTAAGACTTTCTTCTTGGTAGGTTTGATTAAGAGCTTGCTATTATAGTGGCGATGATTGAAGCCGAGAAAATCGAATCCTTCTTCCATTGACGTTATTAGAGTCTTCTCCGCGCTTAGTTCGAGTCCTCGTTCTGATAACCATTGTTGGATCTGGAATTGGGCTGTTTCGAGACTTCCTTTGTCTCTAGCTGTAACAATGAAGTCATCAGCATATCTAACCAAACCTAATTTGGAGTTGGTGGATTTAATGTATAATTCTAATCCATGCAATCCAATATTGGCTAGCAGGGGCGAAATTACCCCTCCTTGTGGTGTGCCCGTCTCTGTTGGGTTAAATTTTTCCTCAAAGACAAATCCAGCTTTTAACCATCCATTAATTAGTTCTTTCTTTGGAAAGTTGCCTAATTCTTTTAGAATAGATTCATGTGCAATATTATCAAAAAATCCAAGAATGTCAGCTTCTAGAACCCAAGTGTCTAATCCGCTCCTTAACCTTATAAAGTTTTGTTGAACGGCATCCTGACAGCTTCTGCCAGGTCTGAACCCGTAGGAGTTTGGTTCAAACACTGATTCCCATTCGGGTTCTAGTGAGTTCTTAATTATTGCCTGTTCGATTCTGTCACGCACGGTGGGGATTCCGAGCGGTCGTTTCTTTCCATTGGGTTTTGGTATCTCTACCCGTCTGGTTGGTTGGAGGTTGCCCCCTATCCAAGTGTTTACCAGGGTCACTCGTTGCGCTGGGGTGTTGATAATCTCTTTATCGACTCCTGCCGTTGCTTTACCTTTATTGGTCTGAGTAATACGTCGAACAGACAGTAATAAGTTTGCGTAGCTTCGTTGCATTAACTTCTGTAGGCTCCGAAGAGTCTTGAAGTTACCAAGTTTTCTAGCACGAAAGATTCGTTGTCGTAGATTCTTAACAATCTTGTATGCCTTATGCCATTGAATATGGCTCCAGTTCTCAAGTTGTCTCCTTGTTCCGTTTGTTGATATTGCTATCACCATCTAACTTGTCCTCGGATTAAGTTTCTTTGTCATTTAGTCTTTCGTGTAAGACCCAGATGAAGTCTGCTATTCCTTTCGGTCAGAGGTATTTTGACCTCTATCTGACTCATTACAAGACAGCATTTGCTTTTTCATCCATCCTTTACCCTCCAGAGAGTTCGGTCTTTGTTGCCTCGGACTTATTAGGAGTTTTCGACCTCTCCTAAACTCTGTAGGGTTTACCTTGTTGTTTCGTTTAGTTGTCTATCCTCTGTTAGATGCTATCTATTCTGCGATGGGAGTTATGTTCACATGGTTTACAAAAAGTACAATTATAAACCCACCCATTTACCTTTTGGTTAGAGTCTCGTATCCTCTTATTAGAGGTCACAGCCTTATTTGACTCTTTGTGTGATCACGCAGTTTAAACGATAGTTCACAAATGTTCATCATGAGAGGATTCCCTCTTGCTCTTCTGACCAGCTTTAGGCTACCAGTTTAAGCTACTTTCGGGGTCTGCATTCCGCCTATTTCGTTACCTACTTGGGCGTGACCGGACTCTAAATTGAGTCTTTTCCGTGAGGGTAAGGGATGTGAAACCCTTAGCGGAGTAGGCTCCGCATACTAAACGACCAGTTCAAGTCGCGCATACAAGTCATACGCAAGCTTACTGGCAGTACATAGAAGTAGCCTATGCACTGTTCACTTTTCGCTCTTCAGGCTATCGATACCCGATGGGACGCTTCGAGATCGATGCTGGTAATTTTAGTCATGTTGGTGGTGAGTTTTGAGGATTCGATTCGATCGCAACAAAGCACTAATAATATTGATGCAGTTGGGTTTCATTCTTCAACCCAACCTACGAGTTAATTATCCCTGTCATCGGCGAACTGGCTGCTGCTACTGATGCAACTGGAATTCTCCCCGCCAGATATCCCAACCGTCCC
>Ga0209390_10008243_pt1 | contig 12979 bp, 10 predicted proteins | sample BON01_FD_187212 | JGI IMG/M metagenome (GOLD analysis project Ga0209390, IMG submission 187212) | Freshwater microbial communities from Lake Bonney liftoff mats and glacier meltwater in Antarctica - BON-01 (SPAdes) (version 2) | ecosystem: Environmental > Aquatic > Freshwater > Ice > Glacier... | reverse complement strand
TTGTGTTTCTCAGAGAATTTTTGTTGGCAAACAAAAAACATTCACATTTTTTTTGGGGACAATACACGGTTCACACCGGGAATCGAAGCTTGGTCTCCAGGGTCTGGCAAAATGGGTTTTCGCATGGATGCTAAAAAAAAATTAATTCCGAAAGGAAAAGGGTATGACCCCATACTGACCCCTGGTCCCAACGTCTCGTGGTACAAATCAACCAAAAAGATATTACCAGGATAGAAACCCCATGAAACCTCATATATATTGTTTTAAAAGAATGTGGGTAAGGTGTTGAATACCGCATAGCACAGCGATTCCCACGTTCGTGTCTCCAGACGATGGTCGCGAGATCGATCCGCGCCAAGAGCGAGAGATAATCAAAAATTGTAAACACAGTAATTTTGGTTGAGAGTCTTTTCCAAAATTATTGGTTTTGCTTGATAAAATGCACACTGGAATGTAAAATAATATTGCAGTACAGGAGTCCAGATCGGGAGTGAACCCAGGACCTCACGGAGACAGAGCGGACCTCTGTCAGTTAGGCTAATTTGACATTGTACGTGTAAAATGTTGATAGTATATGACCTTACAAATTGTGGCCATTTTACTACCTCTGAAAATGAATGAAATCGAAGGAACACGACCAAACTCGTGTTCCCAGGCCTTTGCCCGCTGAAATCAAGAGGTGAAGTCTTCAAGAATGGTTTTCAAATATTTTAGTTCAGGTTTACCAAAACATAGTTTGCTGAAATATTTCACACTGACATTCATGAGGCACAAATCTTCGAAATTCGAGGGTTCAGGTCCACCCTTAAGGACTTAAAAAACAGAGGGAATGGCACGGGCGCGGGTCTAACACCTTTCCGAAGGAAGACTTTTCTCCGAACAAAACCCAGGTTTAGGGCTATTTTTGGCGGGTGAACACAGTTTTCCAATTTGCTCGACGGGCTCGAAGGCGCTGAAAACTTGCGATTTCAGGGGCCATATGAAATTCGAATTCCTGACAACTTTGGAAAATCTGGTGTTCTTAGGAAATTGCACAACAAAACCCTGCTGGTACGAAAGGTGTGCTGAATCCAGTTTACTGCTGTCTCGTACAAACCACGAGTGTCGTCAACAACAAATCGACGGGCTCTTCTGAAGTGTGATAATCAAGTTTTCGAACAATAGTATTGTTTGTACTTAAAGAAATTACGTTGGACAGATGTTCAAGTCAGACATGGTCCAGTGGTAGAGAGAATGTCCGCAGAGAATAAGGTCCATGGATCAAATCCCGGCGACCCGGAGGGATTGCTCATGTACTTACGCAGATGACTTTTTGCTGACATGTAACTTCGTGGTTCCTACACTGGCATGGGTCAACACGGCTCCCGATCTTGCTTGCGTGGGGATTTTCTGCACTCCGATCGAAGGACGACTAGGGCGTGGAAAAATTTGTGTTTTCGATTTGGTGGAACAAAATATTTCAGAGTTAGGAACACGGAGGCAAACTGGGCGAATCGAAAAATACCCTGGCGATTGATGTGAAAAGGTCCACATCACGGGTTCGTGGAGAGATTACTGACTCATCAACACTGTGCACACCGATCCAGAAATCAGAATTGAGTGGAAAACCCTGAATGAAAACGACAAAACCCTGGATCAGGGTGAGAAAGAAATCACGCAGACTCCAAGAAGGGGGGAGGGGGGGTAAATGTCCGTTACTAGACCTGTAGTAAAAACTGAGACACTGAAAAAAACAAAAAATAAACCAGCCTGGGTATTAGCCTCCCCCTGGAAAGTGGCCAATTAGAACGGTGGTACTTTCACCTGGTCGTAAGCAATGGGATCTCGGTGTTCCAAGAGACGAGAAAGGGCGCCGCACCTTAAAAGCGCGCACAGACAATTTCTACCTACAGTCAGGGTTCAATTTATTTGGTAGACGCATATACTTAGTTTAAACTTGTCATGGCTAAGTGCACAGTCAGGGTGAGCAAGCACCACTGCAGCCAAGCATTTAGCACCCATGTTGGTGGGTGGGAGGGGCGCAGCCCCGTAAGGAGGGGGTGCTGGGCGCAGCCCCGAGATTTTTTATGATGTTTTTTGTAAATATTTGGAGACAAATTCCTGGTCTTGAAAGAAGGAAAAAGGAAAAGGAAAAGGAAAGAGAAAAATGGAGAAGAGAAAAAGGAAAGCGGAAAAGAAAGTAAAAACGAACCATAGCAGAATGTGGATCTCGACTCGGACGTTCCCGGAGTCGGTCCGGTATCGTTTCAAAAGCTGACCGACGCAAACATCAAACTTGACTGTTACGAACTTGGTGGGCCAATTCATGGTGATGTATGTGTTCAACGTGCCGTGACAATGTGTATGTCTTGAACATAATTTCTGCAGTTTCAAGGTTGTGGAAGTAGGGCTGCCAAACCCAGTGCCTACCAGGCTCTGTCCTCTCTGTTTTGCTGCGAGCAGCAGCTTCCACAGTAAATGGGGAATATGTGTCTCGTGTTTTCCCGTTATGCTCAATCGTCAAGACCTGACTGCTACCCTCTGCTGGCAGATTCTCGACTGCGATGAGCAAAAAATGGGCGACTGGCTGACAGATGTCGCTGAGTTCAGGAGCCTGGTATGTGTGCGTGACATCAAGTTCTGTGGAACGAATGTTTGTCAGCCGAGAGCAGTGTGCATGCACAGAGCCCTAGAGAGATAAATCTCAACGTGAGCAGACGAAAATGGAACATTCAACATTCTGATTGAAAGCAAAGTGTATCAATTTCCTCGCCCCGCCCCTCACAACTCGAGCACTCATATACATTGCTGACATCATCTGAGTACAGGAAGCCAAAAAAGTCACGACTGGGTTGGCTTTGAAGGCCAACATCCTTCGTGCTGTGTAGCAATTGAGGAGGGGGCAGACAAGTTTAGGAAAAATTTACACGGCTAGACATATAATTGATTCCATCACAGGCTAAGTGCACAGTCAGGGTGAGCAACAGGCTACCTGCGCTGGTCGCAGGGTTGCTGTGCAGCAAACCTTCGGGTTTGCAATGCAGCAAACATCAGGGCAAGACGACAGAAGCTTGCACCGCAGAAGCTTCCGTAGCAGAAGTTTTCGTCCTTCCTTCCTGGGCGTGAAGATGCTCGCAAAATTTCTGCGATCGTGTGCAAGCGATATAGGTACACACCGCCGCCTTGCACTGTGTGGGTGTTTGGTGACAATTGCGACACATATGCTCGCTGAAACCGTATATCGTTTTTTGGGCGACCCGGCACCCGTGGCGGATGCGAATGGTGTCCTTCTTCCTCGCCCGCACGACGAGTTCAGGAGTGCAGAACATTCCGCACTCGGGCAAGATGCACGCATGGGAATGACAGTTATCTTGTCCCCTCGCCAAGCATGCGACCTTCATTGCATCGTTTCCTCTGAGGCCTCCCTCACGTTTTCTCTTCCTCGATGCTGATGTCTTGCATATGTCGCCTCCCTTGCCCCTCAACTTGTCTGCCCCCTCCTCAATCTGCTCCCACGTCATGTCGCGCGTGCCCGCCTCGGCGCCCATGACCATCCAGTCCACTGCGGCCTTTTTCGATGGTTTTGCATAGTCGTCATGTGGTGCTCCGCCCACGAGTGCCCCGGCTCGCGCCACAATCTGAGCTGTCTTAACCCCTTTGCGGCCCCCCTCGGCCCTCAACTTGTCTGCCCCCTCCTCAATCTGCTCCCACGTCCCGGAAAAAGAGAAAAAAGGAGAAGAGAAAAGGAAAGAGGGAAAGAAAGAGGTGTCCTATAGGACACCTGGGTGCAGTTTTGGAAGAAAAGCATGCTCACCCTGACCGTGCACTGAGCCTCATAAACAGGGCAGGAAGACGGAAACAAGTCATGGGTACGGGAGAAAGACCTATGACATTGATAGATCATCATCAATATATTTTTGACCAATATATTTTTGAGGATATTTTTTTTTTTGGGAGATTCTGTTTAGTAGGCATCGTTAAACACAAGACACTGTGACCCAATAATACGGGCAGGAAGGTGCGCCAGAGGGGCGCGCGCAGACTTGGTCTAGAGGGTGATGGAAAATGCTGAAAGACTCGGAGACTTTGAGACTTCAGGTCAGATTGCAACTATTACAGGCTATCCCATTTGAAGTGATTTTTTTCAAATCTGAAGCTCTTTCCTAAGCTCTAAGCAAAAGCTTGAACATCTCTTTTGCCACGTTTGAGTGAAAAGAAACTTATGAGGTTTGGGCTTCGAGCTTTAGGGTAGACTAACTTATGAAATAATTCATCTGCACCAGTGACGGTTTAATAAAACAAAGCAACATACACACACACGTGAGTAAAGTCTCAGGCTTGTTTGCTGGACGTTTGGTACTATGTGAAAACAGCCTTCCCCTCAGTCCCTGGGGGTCAATCCAATTTGTTTGGGGAAAAAGGTGTTTTCTCAAAAAATCCTTAACTCCAGGATTCTGTAGATGCCAGAACTTGAGTGAATGCAAATGGCGCGCAACGGCTCCGGGGCTGAAGCCCCCCCGCTTGCTGTGCGCTCGACCGTCAATATCAGCTGTCTTTTAGGGGCGAGTTCTGGCATCTACGGAATCCCGACGTTACCTCAGGGCAATCAGCTACCATAAGTCCTCGATGTCTCAGTGTGCTACCGGGCCTGCTAGAGAAAGAGTAGGGCTGGTCCAAAACAGCCTCAGATGGGGAATAGTAGACCAGCGCACAAATTTTATTTCCATGCGACCACTGCCTGGTGACTCCGCAACCTTAGTTTCGGTCGTGTGGTGTCAAAGGGGCTTTAGGCCCGAGCTTCAGATCGGTCCCAAAGTGCCTTAAATATCTGGCCAGCCCCGGGCAAAAATTGATTCATTGTGGGAAATAGATTGGTGAACGTATTATTGTAACTTTAGCAAATACAGCTTGTACAGCTGTAAATCTGTGTTCCCTTTACGCAAATACAAAAGCTTGTGCAATTGGAACACTCATTGCCGGCGTGTGACTTGTGTGCTGTTTGAACTTAGCAAGAGCTGTCTTGCCCGCCATTTCCCCCATTGCAACGCATAATAAGACTGATTTTGTGAACCATGCACCAATAATCACGTACCAGGGAACAAATCTGTACATACGAAAGTCTTGGCCAGAAATACCAAAACTTTTGCAGATACAGATTTGTTCCCTGGTACCGTATTGTTGGCGTATGGTTCACAAAACTTGAAATCAGTTGTATTATGCGCTGGAATGAGGGAAATTTTGAGCAGGACAGCCTCTGCTGATTGCAGAAATCACACAAGTAATGTGATGAGTGCTTGCATCATACAAGCTTTTGTGTTTGGGTAAACTTGAAAGGAACACAGATTTTAGCTACAAAAGCAGCTTTAAGCTGTATTTGCTAATGTTACAAAATACCTTCACCACTCTATGGCCCTATCATTGTGGTTTTCTCATATGAAAAGACCAAATTCCCTGAATGATTTTCGGGACCGCTCTGAGAGCTGCCGCACGCCACAGGGACACAACCAAATTCGGGCCCAGGAGATTTTTCAATTTCAAACTTTCCGGGAAAAGAACAGAGGGAAAAAGGGGAAACATTAGGATGGACAATGCCAAAAATTCCATATAAAAACAAATCAATCTGCAGCGCTGCAAGGTCGAATGTCTAGGGAAAAAATGAAGTGGAAAAGAAAAAATGCAACAAAGTGGCATCACAGGTCGATGTTTGTGGGTTCAAAAAGATAGGAAAAGTGATAGACAACTAACAAGACGCTTCGAAAATTCCAAAAAAAAACAAAATCGACCTGCGGCGCAACATCCATCAAATAATTTGATGAAGCAGAGGATAAAAGGGAATGAACAACAGACAAAACGATGCCAAAATGCCAAAAAACAATTCGAGACCTTCGACCTGGCGCCGCAGGTCGATTTTTGTGGAAAAATGCCTTCCTCAACATGGACAAAAAACAGACACGACGTCTTCAAAATGTCCAAAAAGACGTCGAGTCGACGATCCATTGATCCATTCATTGACACGTTTTGTGCACCTCATCACCGAAACGGAACCCAAACGGATCTGAAAGAACTTCATGATGGCCCTCTGCACTTGCGACGAGAGGCAGGTACTGACGATTTTCCAGCTTCAAACTAGTATGTATATCATTGCGCTGCAAAGAAACCAGCATCAACATATATGGATTCAAGTTCAGACATAAATAGGTGTGTGGATGTGTGCGGATGTGTGTGCGCACGTGCGTGCGCGGATTTTGGGAAAAATAAAATGAACTAAATTGACAAATAGTAGACAGAACAATGCGACAAAAATTTACAACATTAAATAAAAATGGACTTGCGGCACTGCAAGTTAGAAAATTCGCAAAACAAATATGACAACCAAATTAGAATAATCTGAAAAGTTCCTTGCGGTACCGCAAGTCGAATTTTTGGGGAAAATGCCGGGAACATCATCGAAAAAACAGTAGACAAGACGTCTCAAAAAGTCTAAAAATAAACAAGTCGACTTGTCTGGAACAAATCCTGAGGGGGTGAAACAAAGGGACAACAGCATACGATACAATGTAAAACTGTCCATAAAATAAAAACAACCTGTCTTTCGGCGTCGCGGGTCGAAACCCAATAAGAATACAAGGGGAACAACATGGACAATACGATGTCATAGCCTGTTTTCTTGAAAGTTTTCGCTGCCCAAGAATGGAAAAATCGCACTCTCATTGGCCACGAACGGGTCGATTTCCGATTATTAGTATTGGCTGGTAGTTAATCTATCATTACTGAGATTACTGAGTACATATATCTTAGTCTAATATAGTCTCCAGTTGAATTTGAATATAAAAGTGACTAAAACATTGTACCATCGGTTCTTATTATTGGACCAACTCCATTTTTGTTCAATACATTTTACTACATATCAGCGGTTCGTAGGCAACAATAGTGCGATTTCTCCATTCTTGGGCGGACTGAGGAAGCGGAAGCGAAGGCCAAGATTTGGTGAAGTTGAATGTTTGGTCCAAAAATAGACATGTTTGATGAGTTGATTTAATAGATAGGGGTTTTAGTTGGTGTTTGTTTTGATATGCCTTCGTTTTATATTATGCACTCCTCACCATTCAGCCTGAGCCTCGAACTTTGGGTCACATTGGGGTGTACCTATCCCTTCCTTATTTCATACTGCAGCTATTTCTCGTTTCTGGAGATATTGTTACTGGCAAAAATTGTGATTTTTATCAAATGGATTCAAATTACATTTTGTAATCAAGAAGAGTCAGTTTCGTGAAGAATATTTTAAGTATTTGTACCAAAATGAGCTAAAAATTGGTCTGACCCCTCGGCAGACTAACAGCGCCGCAATTTTTTTTGTGGGGAGGGTGGGAACTGGTATCGTGAATACCAGAGAGAGCCCAGAGGGGTCAAGAGCCCAAGTCTTTCCGTGGAGAACCACGTACTAGACTTGATTTTCAAGCGTGTTGACCCCGCATCCAGTTCTTTCCAGCGCGTATGTGGACGTTGGAAGGAATTTGTGGGTGTGTCAACGAAATCAACATCTCCATTTCGCCGTTGTTTGTTGACTGGAAGTGTAACAAGTGACAATCACGGAGAGGTCACTTGTGTACCGTGACAATGACCGTCACAAACGTCACGGCACCATGTTGGGTCACGCGAAGACAACATAGGCAAGAAGGGACGAAGGATGAATATCTAAGAGACGTAGTGTCATCAACCAATGCGCGGGGTAGAAAACTGGGGAGCCTGGAGCAAACAGTGCGTCGTAGGAAAGGGTTGAGAATGTAGCCATACTGAGATTCATTAAAGGAACCAACACCGCAGCGTTTGGTTTTTTTTCTTCAGCCCATTCACTGAGTCTTGTCCAAGTGGTGTGTGTGAGGGAACACTGCGTCGGCCCGTGAGGGGCAGGCCTACACCAGCGACGTTCCCTACGAGGGGGCTGTGCGCTAGCACCCACAACCCGTGCTCCGCGTTAGTCTCATCACCCTGATCATACTACACTCTGACACGACGAAGTTCGCGAGGGAATTCCCTTTCAGACGACAAGGCGTGGTACAAGGAGGGGAGAGAACTCAGTAGAGGTCTTTTTTGAGCACTTTGTTTTTCAATACAGTGACAGGTCTTTCTTTAGGTCCACCCCACCCCCTTCTTGTTCTACCAGAGGGTCGGGTGGGGTTTAATCTGAATGAGGGTCAAGGATGGGTGCCAGTGAGAAGAGGCGGATGTGTCGTAAGGCATCCTAGGATGAGGGATGGAGAGGGGTACAATAGTGGGCATTTCCAGATCGCAGTTGGGATGGTGGGGAGGGTTGAGGTTTTGGTAGTAAACCTTTGTCTCTTTCTGTCTTTCTGGGTGGTGAAAATTCAACTTAATCACTGGACTAAGCGGATGGTTTCACACGGTGCATCCAACGAGTCACGTAGGACCCCAGAAACTGTTCCGGACCGTTGCAAGCCTATTTAAAGGCTCACCCGCTTGTAGATTTGATTGATGTTGCTTTTATTACTTCGTAAGAAATAGTCTAGTAGCTTTGCTGGAAGCTCTATGTGCTCGAATAAAAACTGTTTAAGTTCGTTCTTTCTTTCTTGGTTGCCAAAGACCTAATTCAATCACTGGACCGTAGCTATGCGGGTGGTGAGCACCAACTGGTCAGAGCTCTTTTTTTTGTTTTTTGTTTGTTATGCCCCCACACAGCTAGTCCTCCAAATACAACAGAAATGCACACATGTGGTGTGCAGTAATAGTGTTGCCTGGATTCGCCCAGTTCGAGGGCACTCCCGACATGGACCTTAAACTCGAAGGCATACGCATACACATGTAGGTAAACAAAAGAGAGATTGCTTTGTATACAAACCTTCTTCGATGTTTTGCTTTTTTCTGGGTGTTCTGCCGCCACACAGTTAGCGTGCCAATTACATCAGGATCGCACACAGGAGGTTTACGGTAATCATAATGAAGCCTGGAAGCGCCTGACTGAATCGACCAGCTCTCCCGATGGACTTGTTAGTTTGTTTGTTTGTCTATTTGTTGTTATAAAACTTGAAAATCCTCAATCCACGTCCTGCCTTGGACTCGAAGTAATACCCCTTGGAGTATATCCACTCGGTCTGCGTAGCTCTTCCTGCGGCCCTACCTTAGGTACACCACTGCCCAGAACCACTTTACGTGCCAACTGAGGTTAGTACTCTACAAGTTGACGGGTTGGTTCGCATCCCTGGACTTACGCAAGCCCTCCTAGTACACAGACGCATCCTCAGCCACGGAATAGTGTCCCGAGACCCCCCACGTCTAATCCCCCTAAGCGCTAACACGCAAGGCAGTCTTGTGTCTCAAGTACCAACACTCAAAGGAGTAAAGGTGAGAGAAAGGGGGAGGGGGCAACCAATGAACAATCTAATAGTTAGAAAAAGCGGCCTCCCGCCAACAAATCAAAACTAAACAAAGCAAAAATATATACGGATACACACATGCGCACATACACAGGACAAAACAAATTCAAACAAAGCAAAAGAACACAGGATTGTGGATCTAACTCTGAGGAGGTGATTCGTCCAGGTAATTCGGATGTTTCGGACCAACTTTGAGACAGATGTGGTGAAAGAAGAGTCCTGTGAAAAACTCATTATAGTGTGGTGTGTGTGTATGTGTGTGTGTGTGTATGTTAGTGTATGTATGTGTTGTGTGTGCGTGACATGTACATCCAGCGCTGCAGATATCATCAGCAGCACCCTGGCATACGCACAAAAAAATACTCATACAAACGCTGATGTATGTTGAGGTCTCGAGCATTGTGGTATGCAACCAACATGTACTAGACCCAAACAAACATGACCAAACCCACGGCGTTTTGGGAGAGAGGCGCTTGTCGGGATTTTTATTTTTGGTTTGGAATCCACACAGCTAGCGTGCCGAGTACAGCTGGAACGAGCACAGGTTGAGGCGCAGCACTGGGGAAACCCGAAGGTAGCCCGGCTTGAAGGCACTCCCGCAATATTGTTTTGAAGTAGACATTTACACACGCAGATATACATACAAACGAGAAATAGAACACAACAGACATCCGTGAAAGGAATTTAATTCCGGATTTTCATATTTCATTGTTTATGTGAAGCATGTGGATTACTGTTCTAATTTATTTTCATTGTTGTCATGTCTTTACGTAGTTTCCATGTTTTCACACATGTATATCATTGTTAAAGTTTGTTCACATATTTTATTATAGTTCTTTCTTTCTTTCTTTTTTTCTTTGGTTTTGAAGACCCAACTCAATCACCAGACTAAGCGGACGGTGAACATCTGATTAACCACTTAGGACCCAAGAGACTGTACCTAACCGGAGGACAAGGGACCTTCTTCTTTTTAGAGCAGACCCTTATCGGGTCCCCAACCCAGTGGGTAAAACAATCCACAATGTTGGTGGGCTGGCATGTATTCTCGGGCTAACCAAGACCCACAATCAATCTCCCTAACTACCAAGACATCAGTGAACCCTAATCTAGTAGTGCCCCCCAACTCGGGTGAGAAGCTGATAAACAAGGTACGGGAAGCCGGGAAGGTAATCAACAAAGGGTACCAAACCCAATGGAGATTAAGTTCATAGTGTCACACATGACTGAGTTATCGCTCACCAATGTTTTTGTGTTTGAACACATGTGGTCGAACTGAGGATAACGCAGTTATGCATGAGAAAACACACGCGGTGTTGTTCGCTTCAAACAAGTACTGCAAATCCACATTCTAGAGGGACTTCCCCGCAAACGGTACCAAGTTCATCAACAAAGGGCACCAGACCTGTGTGGCCCAACTTTCCAACTAATAATCAGGTACACCCCCATTCTTGACAGCAGATCGCAGACCAGCGCACTCAATTGACAGAGACCTAGACCGCGCGCATCACATACAGGAGTCGGGGAAAGTAGTTTGAGAGTAGAGTTCTTATTGAAAACTGATGGTGGGTATCCCAAGGATGCGGGCGTTACTTTTCATTCACGATGGCAAACCCTGGGATTTCCCTTCGCGTTAACACACATTGGTCAGCTCCATCAGTCTCCGCCCTCGCCCGTTCCGGGGTACCTAAGAAAATGTCTTAGTCACCAGTCTCACGTAATGCGAACATAGAGAGACGTATGGACAGGCCCAGGGTCGTAGTGAGGGTCATCAGGGGAGTCACGGTAGCGTAAACCGTCGATGTCAGTTGTCTTTTGTGGGCAGGCTCTGGCATCTACAGAGTCCGCTACCTCAGGGCATTCAGCTACCTCTCAATGATTGATGATTGCTTTTATTACTATAAAAAGTAGTTTAGTACCCTTGATTGAGGGTCTATGCGCTCAAATCTATTTTAGATTTGAGATATCGGTGGTTTGCTCACATGTCTCAGTGCGCTACCGGGCCGGCTAGGGAGAGTAAACGGTCTCGGATGGAAGGATAAGAACCAGCACACCTATCACTCCTATACAACGACTGCCTGGTGACTCAGCACCCTTAGGTTTAATGAACACAGCAGCAACTAGAGGTGGAAAGGGAGCCTGAGTCCTCTCTAGTGGAGGGGGGGGGACTGGTCTGCAAGGACCAATCCCCATAAAAACTAAAATCCAAAAAAAACCCGAAGGAGGAAATCGTCTGGGTCGAGGTCCCAAGTTCACCCCATGGCAAGCCACGGTACTGAACTTGGATTTTTAAACCCCGACCCCTCATGATAGGCGTGCACGTGGTTTTGGGGCTGGAATTCGGGTGGGCGTGTCTGGAAAGACACATTTTTTTATCTTTTTTGGTAAATGGTGATGGGTAGTCTGGAAACGCGGATCAGTGGTGGGGAGTCATCATTTGTTTTGGTATTTTAATCAGAGTCGAAATCGAGAATAGAGGAAGGAAGGCGAAGGTGTTGTGTTGCTGGCTGGGGTAGGAGGTGGCGCGGGATGCATAAGGGACATGTCCAGGTTCCACGTGGGATGGCAGTAAGGGGCACCATATGCCATCCTGCGTTACATGTGTCACAAAGAAGCATCTTATATTCGTCAAACAGACTCTGACATACTTGGTAGTGAATATCATCTGGTGGTGGCGAGGACAAGATAGTGGCGGGGAGAGAGGTAGAGGGGAGGACAGGGAGTTGGGTAAGGCGAGAGTGAGATTGAATTGAGTAAATAAGTTGTGTGCATGTGGGAGAGGTGAGAAGAACACATGCCTTCTCATGTTGTCTATCAAGTTTTGGTGGGATAGATCCGAGTAACATAGCTACTTTTTGGGTGTCTGTGTAGGTTGCCCATGCCCAGAGATCGAATCGTTGGAGGTTGAGCATAAGGCTATGGATTGCAGGTTGGGCGAGTGGGGAAGAATGAGGACAATGAAGAAGGGTATGAGCCTCGTTTCCAAGGATTTTTAGGGGAAGACACTAAGAGCAATATTGTTCAGCATACGGGGTATAGGTGTGAGTGTTGTTAAGGTGGAGGTGAGTAGAGATGTAGCTGGTGGCTTGGGTTCGAAGTCGAAGAAGTGGAAGTTGGTTGTGGGGGGTGCGTAAGAACTGGGCTGGTTTAAAAAGGTCTAGGCTTTGCAGATCGTCCCTGGCGATGTGAATGTGTGAAGCCTTTCTCCCAAGGGGTTGTCCAGAGGGTGTGTGGGCTGCGTTGTAGAGTTTCCCTTTCCACAGATCGCTAATGATTTTTTTTATCATATTTCTAAAGGCACGTTCACGATTTTTCAATGGCAGTGGAGGGTTGTGAGGCCATGTGAGGGAGGGGGAGAGGGGGTCAGTTTGTAAGTCTATATTGAAAGCGTGAGTTGCGTACCGTATGTGGTAGTCCAGGGTTGTAGTGTGCAAGTTGGAAAGGGGAATTCTTGGCAACGTTGTAGGGGACGCAATTTTTTTTGTTGAAAGCCACCACAGGCCTACCGGACATCCGGGACCAGAAGGCGGCTCGCCATTGCCCGGAACGAACCTGCAGACGTCGGCCTAACCGGTGTGTCTCTTTGCTGGACCGCGCACGCTGTTACCCGA
>Ga0209390_10008241_pt1 | contig 12982 bp, 9 predicted proteins | sample BON01_FD_187212 | JGI IMG/M metagenome (GOLD analysis project Ga0209390, IMG submission 187212) | Freshwater microbial communities from Lake Bonney liftoff mats and glacier meltwater in Antarctica - BON-01 (SPAdes) (version 2) | ecosystem: Environmental > Aquatic > Freshwater > Ice > Glacier... | reverse complement strand
TATATATATATATATATTGTCGTTATTATATAATAATAAGTTATAATTATACTTGTAATATAACTTATAACTAAATCTAAATCGAGAATACTTTTTTGTTCGTTAGAATTAGAGTGTTAGTCTTATATATTTATAAATAGCAGATGCTCTGATTCTGATGCAGCTCTGATTCTGATGCAGAATGTGCAGCATCCTAGCATTCAGATGCGGCAGAGGCAGACATACCGTCTCTGTCTCTGGTAGACAGCCGGGGTTAACCCGAGCGTCGTCAGCTTCCGCTTTTTATTTTATATTTATTTATCAAACTTTGATATCTATTTCACTATATTATACTATATTACTATTATTATAGTTAAGCACACAGCACACGCGCGACACACACATACACGACGACAAGCCGAGCGCCAAGCGAACGCGGGCAGCAGCAGGAGACCGGGTAATATAAAGGCGGCAGTGCGGGGGTGCAAGGCGCAGAAGCACGACGACACGTGCACGAGCCGAGCAGACGAGCAGAGGAGCGCGAGCTCGCAGCTTGCTAGTCGCTCGTCTCCCTCTTTTCAGGATGACTACCTCCTGACTAGAGAGTACTAGGGCTATACGGCCCCACGACTCCACTGTCATTCTATGCTTGCTCGTGGGTGGGTGGTCACGCGCTGCTTCGCCCGCGCCGCCTCGTGCCTCCGCCTGCCTGCTAGGATGGGGCGCGCGTCGCGCGTCCCACGCCCCTATCTCCAGGCATGGGCAGCTGCCTTTCCCTCTTACCGCTCAGCTCTCAAGCCCGCCCCGCCCCACACCCAGGGCGCCGCCCCCCTGCTCGCCCGCGCGACGGAGCTCCTCCGCCTGCCGCAGCGCCTCGGGCAGCGCGAGCAGCTCGGTCTCTTCCTCCGCAGAGAGGCGCACCAGGTAGCTGAGCGCCTCGGGCGCAGATGTCCACAGGTGCCCCAGCGCCGCCCTGTGCTGGAGCACGTGCGCCACCGCGCCCGCAGCGAGCAGCGCGGCGCGCCCCCCGCCGGGGCTCTGCGCAAGGCGGCGCGCCGCGCCAAGCCCCGAGGTGAAGGTCTGGGCGCGCGGGGTCCTGGCGCCGTCGGAATCGAGCCTGGCGAGCGGCACGGTGGCCTTGGCGAGCGCGGCGGCCGCCTCGATGGACGTGGTGGCGCTCGCCCAGAAGAAAGCTGCGACGGCGCGCTCGCGCTGCTCTGCGGCGGTGAGCAAGGCGACGGCGGGCGGCGTGAGCAAGCCCAGGTGCGGCAAGACCAGGGCGGCGCCGCCCAGGCGGTAGACCAGGCCCAGCGAGACGAGCGCGCCCTCGCGCACCAGCGCGCGCGACGACTGCCGCTCGCCAGCGTCGCCTCCTCCACTCTGCTGGGAGTCGGCCTCGGCCGCGGCCAGGGCCGCCAACCGGTCGACTCCGCCGTAGGCAGCTAGCAAAGAGAGCGCGGCGGCCGCGTCGAGCGACGGCGAGTTGAGCAGTCCGACCAGCGCGCCGAGCGCACGCTTGGTCGCGCTGGCGGGCGCGTGGACCGAGAGCGAGACGCAGAGCCGAGGCAGCGCGCGGTAGCCTTCCTGCGCCGCGTTCGGGTGCGGCAACGGCAGCGGCGGCGGCGGCATGCGGTGAGTGGTGAAGCAGAGCGGCGCGGGCGCCGGCTGGACTGTCCGCAGCGCGAAGTTGGCGGCGCAAGGCTCGGCCGCCGCGCCATCGGCTGGCGCGCCAACCTCGCGCGCTTCGGCGGCGGCGGCGGCGGCGGTGGCGACGGCGGCGAGGTTGGCGATGGTTGCGAGGGCCACGTCGGCCGTGGGTGCGTAGGAGAAGGCTGCGGCGCGCCAGAGTGCGTCGACCAGCTTCTGTCGCGTGGCGGCAGAGAGGAGGCCGTGGGCGCGCGCGTCGGCACTCGCGTTCTGCAGCGCGAGCAGGGCGAGGCGCGAGCGGCCCGGCTGGGTGGTGGCAGTAGGAGGGCCCAGCAGCGGCAGCAGGCGCTCGAGGACCGCGTCGGAGAAGAGGGTGGCGCCGCCGCCGAGCAGAGGGAGGATGGCGAGCGAGAAGAGACACGCCTGCGTCGCAGCCTCGCCGCCTGGGCCGCCGCCGCCACTCCCGCTGGCGGCGGCGTGGCTGGGGTGGCCATCGGGCGCGGGGCCGTCGGCGCCGAAGCCGTGGAGCGCGAAGGCGAGCCTTCGCGGCGCGAGCGACGACTCCAGCAGATAGAGCAGCGCCTGGAGAAAGACAGAGCAGGGGGGGGGGGGTCGGCTATGGTTTGTTCCCTCGGGCGCCGGGCGCCCAACCGAGCCGCACCAGGCGGGGGACGATTGGGTGCCGCGCTACTAGACGGAGCAGTCGTGAAGAAGGAAGAACAGAGGCTACGTCGGTGTGCCAACTGTACCTCCCTGACTCGCGTTCTCTCTCTCTCTATATACACTCACAGACACACACACACATATATATATATAAAGCTAGATCAGTGTCGGTGCACCTCGTCGTCCACGCCTCTCCGCCACGCACCCATCAACAGGCGCGCGAGGCGCAGCGCGGCGGCAGCGCGAAGCGAGGGCCGGATCCACGGGTGGAGGGCGCACGCAAGCTCAGGAATGAGAGCCGTCTCGCCCCACCCCTCTGGTATCCGTCTCGCCGCCCCACCCTCCTCGGAATGAAACGAGGCGCCCACCGAGCTTCCGGCCGGTTCCCCCCCTCCGGTATCGGCACCCAGCGTCGCCTCCGGCGCCACGGCGCCGTCTGCTTCCTCTCTGCTCGCACACACCGCCGCCGGGTCGCCCGCACCCACGGCCCCGCTGGCAGCGGCCCCACCCGCCGCGCCGCCGCGCGCGCTTGCTGCCGACGCGCTAGCCGACTGCTGCCACTTTTCTGCGGGCGGCAAGAGGCTTAGCGCGTGCTCAAGTTCCTCGGGCGGCGGCACCGCCTGAGAGTAGAGGGCGGCGGGCGGCGGCGGCGGCGGCGGCGGCGGCGAGAGCGTGGAGAGGCCGCCGCCCCTCGGCGGGGTGGCGCGCGCGTACCAGAGCCTCGAGAAGGAGTACTGCTCCACGTTGGCCACCACGGCACACGCGAGCCGCACCTCCTCCGCGTCTTTGGAGCGGAAGCGCTCGTGCACGGACGCGACGCGCCGCGCGACGAGCCGAACGCAGCGCACATCGGCCGCGGCGCAGCGCAGCGCCGCCAGCGCGCAGACCCGCTCGGCCAGCGGCGTGGGCGGCGCGAGGCAGCCGAAGACGAGATCGGCGTGCTTGGTGAGGTCTAGCTCGAGGAAGCGGCCGCCGCACACGTGCGCGAGCGAGGCCAGGCACCAGAGCGCCGCCTCACAGGCGGGGCGGTCGGCGTCGGCTCGCGCCGCGGCGTGGACCGCGACGAGCCGCCGCGCCGCGCCGCCCGAGTGCAGCACCGCCGCGACTTTCCACTCGAGGCCCGGCGGAACGCGCTGGAGCAGCGAGCCCAGCGACGAAAGCACGACGCCCGCCTTGCGGCTGCCCCACGCGGCGGTGGCACGCGCGACGGGCGCGAGGCCGAGGCTCAGGTAGAGCTCCTGGCTCATCACCCGCAGCGCAGAGAGCGCCGCGCCGCCCTCGCCGCTGAGCAGGGCCGACGTAGCACCGCCCGCCGCCGCGCCGCCGCCACACGCAGCAGCAGAAGCAGCAGCCGACGCGTCGGCTGGAGCAACCGGCGCCTCGTGCTCCGACAGCGCGCCCTGGTCGACCAGGCGGGCCTCGGCCGCCTCGACGGTAGTGCGGGCCGCCGGCGACGCGGCGAAGGCCTCGGCGCCCGTCGCGTCTAGGACCCGCGCCGGGATGCGCGTGTTCTGCGGCGTGCGCGGCGGCGGCGCCGACGAGACGCCGACCTGGAGCCTGCGGATGGTGGCCAGCATGGCTGGCGGCTTGACCTGCTGCAGTCGCGTGGCCGAGGAGCGCGTCAGGCGGCTGAGCAGGCCGCCGCGGGCGGCGAGGTTGCCGAGCACGGCGCCCGAGAGCGAGCGCACACGCGGGTCGTCGCTCTTTCCGAGCTCCTCGAGCATTGGGCGGAGCTCCTCAGCGGGTGCGGCGGGCGCCGCGCGAGAGAGGTTGAGTAGGAGCATGAGGGACACGTGCTGCGTTGCCGACGGGGCCAGCGGGTCGGTCGGTCCCGCCGCCTGCATCGCGAGCAGCACGACGCCAGCCGTCTCGGCGAGCTGCTTAGGATTGTCCGAGAGCAGAGCGCCGCTCGCGAGGATGCGCAGCACGAGCAGTAGCAACTCGGGGTCGCGCGTTGCCGGCGGAAGCTTCGCCGCACCGTGAGCGGTGCGGATGAGCGCCTCGACGGTCGCCGGGTCGAGCGGCGACGGAGCTGCCGGCGCCGACTTGGCCGGCTGCGCCGCCAGCGCCGCCTCCACGGAGCCGCACAGCTCGCGAAGAGTGTCCAGGCTGTAGACCGTTGAAGAGGCCGCCGAGGCCGCCTCCACGGAGTTGCCCAGCTCAACTAAAGGCATTCGCGCGGATGAGTGCGCGGGCGGGAAGATTGTTTTCAAACATTTTTTTTTTTTAGAGCATCACCACCCCCTGCAGGGCCCGTGCTGTAGAGCGTACCGATTTTTCGGAAGAGAGCTGCGCTCTCGGGCTTTGTAATAACCACTTACCTGGGGGGCTGGGGATGCCTGCCCCCATCCCACTGAATCGCTTTTCTAAAAGGAGCCTTTTTTTTAGACACAATCGATTAACAATCGTTCCAGCAATATAACCATAACACACTCTAATGAACACACTAGCACTCTAGGAACTAGGAAGAGGCGCCCCGGCGGCGCTTAGGCCGCCGTGGCGCCCCTCCACGTGCTGAACCACTAGCGTTTCCTGCACGCCTGTCGCCGTCGCCGACGCCGTCACCGCCGTCGCTGCCCCGCCTGAGGAAGAAATGAGGGGCTATCCCCCAACTAAGGGGACCCCAACTAGAGCTAAGGGGCTGTTCCAACGAGTCATCCCAGCTTACCAGGCACCCCCCTATCCAGGATTTACCGGAAGCTCCGAATTAATTTAATTAACTCCATCATGCTGTCTTTCGCAAACATGCCAATTGCCCTGGCGCCCATGGCGCCTATGGTGGCGCCCCGGGCGGCCGTTCGCATGGCCACGCAGGGCGGCGAGGACCTTGTTACGCTCGCCGAGGAGCTGAACCCGAACATCGGGTTCTGGGACCCCCTAGGACTCGCAAAGAAGGTATGCCGTTGTGTCACTGCCCAGACTCCACATGTGCACAACGGACACCTGCCCGTGCCCCCTGTGCACGCGCCCTCTCTTTCCGCGCTTGAACTGCCCAGGTTCTCCGAATCCCAACGCGCCCTTCACCAGCGCGTTCCTCTTCTCCGCAGGACTTTTGGGACCAGGGCAACGCGGCCACGGTGGGCTGGCTGCGCCACGCGGAGATCAAGCACGGCCGCGTCGCAATGGCGGCTTTTGTCGGTTACTGCATCCAGGCCAACGGCATCTACTTCCCGTGGCCCATCGCCCACCCGGGCGCCGAGAACGAGATCACCCACGCCATGCTGTCCGCCGCCGGCGCGCCGCCGGAGCAGTGGGACGCCGTCCCGACCGCGGCCAAGGTCCAGATCATCCTCTTCATCGCGATTCTCGAGTACTGCGGCGAGCAGGCGCAGCCCCACTACATGCGCGGGGGTAAGCCGGGCGAGTTCCCGGCGCTGAACTCCAACACGGGCATCCCGCACCCCGTGCCGCTAAACCTCTACGGTGTGCACCCCCACTCGGCCACGCCCCGTCTCTTGAGGCGAAACACCCGTCTCGTAACGTAAACACGCCCTCCTTGGAACCGCACGCGTGGCCCCTGCCCGTCGAACGTAACCACGCGCCCCATATCTAATGTGCAAACACACCTTTCCCCGACGCAGACCCCTTTGGCTGGTCGGAGAAGATGGACGAGGCGACCAAGCAGCGCCGCCTCCTGATGGAGATCAACAATGGCCGCCTCGCCATGCTCGGCATCTTCTCCTTCATGTCCGCCTCCAAGGGCCTTATTGTCCCGGGCCTCGACTTCATCCCTCCCTACGCCGGCGAGTACATGGGCTACTTCTCGGGAACCGATGGCGGCCTTCCCTTCGTCACTGACATGGTGGACGGCTGGGCCAAGCTGGCCATCTGGAACCAGTAGCCAGTTAGGCCTGTTGGACGGGCCCTCTTATCACCGTATTTGTTTGAGTATTTTGGGAAGTGGATATATAAATAGTGGGGATGGACATGAGAAGGAAGGGGTTAACCCAACCCCGTACTGTAAAGTTCCCAAGCCATGATTTGTTCACCTGTATCTTGTTTTTTTGGGTTGGGTATTTTGTTGTATGCTATCTCAGATATTATCTCCCTGTATATATCTATGTCTAGCCATGTTGTAGCGGATTTAAGTTGGGCTAACCCCCCCCACGCAAATATATATAAAGGCAGAGATCAGAGAGCCACTCCCACGCAGCACGCATCCATTCACGTCTGCGCGACCGTAGCAGTAGAACCAGCACAGCAACCTGCACATACTGCACACTACATACTGCAGCGACCAACGACCCCAACACCAACACCCCCGCCAACCTGCCAACCCCAACAAACACTGCCCACTGCCCGCGCGCAGTGTGTGTTTTTATGTTAGAGCTTCATACATGTTGTAACGCACTGCCGGAAATATCACCACCCTACAGCTACAGCGGCTACTACACGCACTACCCCCTGCACCATGACCGTGTGTGCGCGAACATTGCAATATAGCTATAGTGCGCACTTAAACACTATAGCTATATAGTGCGGAACATCCAAGCACACAAGACCTGAGCTGCTCTTAGGAGTGCCTGTGCTTGCTCGTGGCCATGAGCTATGCGCCATGGTGCGTGATGCTATGCGGTGTCTGCGCCTTACTGGAGCGGTGTCGCCCGTGTGCGCGTGAACGTGCGCGCCGCCGAATAGCTACATATATGTATAGCATGCCTATTTATGCATGCTGCTGTTCCTAGTAGCTCCTAGAGTCTAGAGTCCTATAGCCGACTGCGAATCGTCCCTGCCCCCAGGCCTTGAAAGTTGGGCCCGCGCCGCTCCACATAGCTGGCCACCCCCTCGGCGGCGTCCGGGTGTGAGAAGCTTGCAGTCATCAGCGAGATTGCCTCCGATGACGCCTCCTCCGGTCCCTTGGACAGGTCCGCGTAGACGGCGCGTCGGATTTCGCACATCGACGCGGGCGAGGCGCTCGCGGCCAGGCCCTGAGCATACGCGATGGCGGCGTCCAGCGTGCTCTCCGCGTCTGAGCCAGAGTAGTTTGCAAGGCCAAGTCCGACCGCCTCGGTGCCCAGCACGACTCGGGATGTGAGCAGCAGGTCAAGGGCGCGCGAGGCGCCGACCACGCGGGGGAGGATCCAAGAAACGCCATGCTCCGCCACGAGCCCGCGATGAGAAAAGGAAAAGGTGAGCTTCGCACCGGAGGCCACAAAGCGCACGTCGCACCACAGAGCCAGCACGAGCCCCAGCCCGGCCGCTGCCCCGTTAATCGCGGCGACGATAGGCTTGCTCTGCAGGCGCAGTTGCGCGTGCTCCAGTGTTTTGTCCGTCACAGCCTCGTCACGGCCGCCGGCCCGTGACGTGGCGACCAGGAGGTCCATGTCCGCACCCACACAAAAGGAGCGGCCCGCACCCGTCACCACAACCACGCGCACGCTCGTGTCGCCCTCGGCACGCCGTAGCGCCTTGAAATACTCGTGCTGCATGTCCATCGTGAGCGCATTGTGCCGCTGCGGCCGGTTGAGGGTGATAAGGCAGACTCCGTCAGGCCGCGCCTCGTAGAGCACTGTCGCCATCAGGCTTGACGAGTGAGACTGAACGGTGAAAGCCGTCTTGATTGCCTTCACAACATAGCACTTTCGAGTCCGTTCACAGTTGCTTCGCTGTGTGGGCTGGAAAATGCCACCGAAGGCCAAGCTCGCCGAGGCGTCTGCCGACGCGAGCGCCGCGCCCAGCACCAAGAAGCAGAAGACGGCCAAGGTTAAGGCGGTCGCGCTCAAGGTGCCCGACGGCCCGATTCCGCGTTCCGAGACCCCGCGGCCGGCTCAGTCCGCCGACGGCAGCGTAAGCATCATCCATTGGAACGTCGGCGGTCTCAACGGGCTGCTCAACAAACCAGAGCGCACTGCACTGCTGCGTCGACTCGTTGAGGAGGAGCAGCCGGCGATTCTCTCCTTCTCGGAGCACAAGGTGAGTGTGCACACATAGGTATATATTTTAAGCACACTCTGCGATCGCTATCTCGACCACCCTGCCCGCCACGGGCGCGTTCGGCAAGTCCTCCGCTTGGGATAGACGCGTAGCGTGCATAGAGAGTGATCATGTTTCTCTCTCTTACTCGCTTGCAGCTGTCGGAAGAGAAGCTCGATGCCGCCGCCAATGCGCTGCAAGGCGCGCTGCCTGAGTACACGGCCCACTGGGCAGTTTGCACCGTCAAGAAAGGCTACTCGGGGGTCGCAGTCCTCGTGCGCGACGGCGTGGCGGTGCACAGCGTGCGCTCTGACGACGTTGGCGATCTCAACGAGGGGCGCACGCTCACAATCGAGCTCAAGCACGTCTGGGTGGTCTGCGCCTACGTGCCCAACTCGGGCCAGGACCTTTCCCGGCTCGAGTACCGGACCAAGACATGGGACGCGGCGCTCGCCGCGCACGTTGCATCGCTCGAGGCCACCGGCAAGCCCGTTGTGCTCATCGGCGACCTCAACGTGGCTCCGCTGGACGCGGACATCTGGAACTTCATGGCCAAGCACGTGCCAAAGTCGGCCGGCACCACGCCGCAGGAGCGCGCCTCCTTCGCGCGGCTCGTCGGCGCCGCGAAGGCCGACGCGGCAGGCGGCGACGCCGCGGAGAAGACCGAGCCCTACGCCACGACGTTGGCTGACGCGTTCCGCACCCTGCACCCCGACGCAACAGGCGAGTGCTACCTCTCTTTGCGGCGCGCTACGCCGCAGGCGCCCCCCACCCCCCAGGTCCCCGCTTTGCGCAGGTGTATTTTCGTACTGGTCGACGCGCGCCGGCTCCAGCCCCGGCGGCTCCAATAAGGGCCTGCGGCTCGACCACGCCCTCGTCTCCAAGTCGGTGGTCGACGGAACGGCAAAAGTGGCGCTGCACGACTGCCAGATCCTGCACGGCTACGCGCCAAAGGGAGACCACTGCCCGATCCTGCTCAGCCTGAAGGCTTGACTAGAGAGGGGGGCGGTGGCTACCGCTTGTCGGCGGTCGGCGGCGCCAGGAGGTGGGGCTACTACTGCGGATTGAGAGCGGGGTTTGAGCAAGATCAGGCGGAGAGGGGCTATAGCTCTTTTGTGTACCAGTAATCTGGATCTTGATCACGGCTGTCAAACGCGTGCCAGTACCAGGAGGTTCCGTGTCACAGCCTGCAGCTTGATCGCGGGTCCGACCCACACCGCCACCACCGGCCTCGGACCGAGCAATTAACCGAGACAACAAAAACTATGAATCCGTGACTCACACAGTTTACGTACTCTTCTGTAATTGTAATTGTGTATAATTAGAAATAGAGCTAGTAAGCTACTTATAGATATAGAGTAGACTAGATTCTAGTAGCTAGTAGCTAGTAGTAGAGAAGTGACATGCACCTCGGTCGGCGGTTGGTGATCGGTCGTCCGAGTGAGTGAGAGTGTGTAGACAGACTCTCCAGTATCTCCAGTCTCCACCAGGGAGCATATCTGCTATGCAGCATTATGGGATGCTACATGCTACATGGTGCTACATTTTCACAACTTTTCAGTTTGCTACAAGCCTTTGCCTTTGGCTTTGGCTTTAACTTTGGCCCGGCCGAGGCAAGGACTAGGACCAGCCAGCAGCACCAGTACCAGTACCAGTACCAGTACTACCTCCCACGACGGCAGCCAGAAGCGCGTACATATACATGCTGTACACTGCACGTACTCGTCAAACATACAAGAGTCACGCTCACACATCACCCTGCCACTGCCACTGCCACCCTCCCGCCTGCCGCCTGAGCCTGAGTGAGCTCCCCTGCCTCAAGCCGGGCTTTGCAGCCTTTGCCTTTGCCTTTGCCGCCTCTAGTCTGGTGCAGGTACAGTTCCTGTGTTAAGGCTAAAGCTAAAGTGAAAGTGGTTTATTGTGAAATGCGAAATGTGAGGGTAAGATTCATGGGCATGGGCATGAGCATGATGAGAGAGTAATTACGGTATGCTATATAATATATAATATATAGCACTGTAGTAGCATATCTGAGAGAGGCTACACACCATTTTAACATAGTTTGTTTGCAGCATGCTGCATTATATGCTACACAACATCCGAGTGTATTATTATTTTAGGATAGCAGTACTCAGTCTCAGTCAGTTATATATATAGTATAATCATACAGTATCAGTATCATCTACTACTACTATCTACTTATGATCTCAAATCTCGGGATCAGTATACATATACTTATTATATAATAATATATATAAAGTATGTGTATGTACGTAATATACGTACACGTAATAAACAGTTAGTATACATCGTAGCCGTAGCTGTAGCTATAGCTATAGCTTAGCGCTTAGCTATTTATGTACATGTAGAGCTGTCGTCAGCTCAACAAGCAACAAGCTGTATATAATTTAACATATATCACATATCACTCACATTGCACATTGGAACATATATCGCAAATACGTGTCTTTTGCGCGACTTTCCGACTTCCCTGCGACTTGATAGTTGATAGAAGTAGAAGTATAAGTAGAAGTAAATAGAGAAGAAGAAGATTTTTTGGGTTTGGGCGAGTTTGAGTTTGAGCGAGTTTCGGCTACGGCTACGAGAACAACTCGCGCGAAAAATAGGCGACTTAGGCGAAAAAAATAGGGGTCCAAAAACGAAACAAAAAATAAAGGCTTAAAAAGGGCAACATCACAACGAAACTCTATCTGACTCTGGTCAGGCGGCGCAGGCGCAGGTAACTCCTACTCACCTATACACCTACTCCTACAGTCCCTACTCCTACTCGTGGAGCTCTGCAATCTGCGCGAGAGCACGAGAGCACCTGAGCCTCAGCCTGAGGTATGAGAAACGTGAAAATATTAAATATTGTCGCGGTGTGGTCAGGCATGGCAAAAAGACACGCGACTAGCACATACGACACGTCATGCGCGCGCACGTAGCCTGGTTGGGGCACTATAGCTATACATCCACATCATATTATCATCATATGCGAAGGCCTCGCCACGGCTCGAAACACACCACACCCGAAGCTGGGCGGCAATCAAGCCTGACAACTCGTCCCGCGCCATGCGCGCACACGCTAGCTGGAAACAGTCCACAGCGTGGCGGGGTTTATCATCCCTAGCCTCAGGCATTGAAAACACTGCACGTATATCAGGTACAGTTACACTGCAGAACCAACAACCGTCACCGGCCAGAGCTATACCCGTCCCACGCTCCCGAGTAGAGGAAGTTTGCGTACGACACCGTTTCCATGGTGGAGGCGGTGAGGTCCTGCTCGTCGATCGAAGCGTATATCTCCTCGAAGCTCGAGCGGTCGCGCTTGCACCACTTTATCACAGACACCAGGGCGGCCTCGCGCAGGGACGGCGTGAGCAGTCCGTCCTGCGAGGCTTCGCGCATGATGGCAAGCGCCAGAGTGAGCCCGTCGTCGCTCCCGCGCTGCGCAGCCGCCTCTGCACACGCCCTGAAGAGCCGGTCCAGCGTCGTGGGCACCACACGCAGCTTCCGCTCGCGGATCTCATCCCAGACCAGCCGCGCCAGCTCGGGATCTTCGGCGAGACGGTCGCAGAGCACCTCGCCCAAACTCCGAGCCCTAGCCGCGGCACGTGCCGCGCTGCTGGTCCGCGCTGTGCGAGCGCGCCCGTCGCTTCCACGCGCAGCAGCGTTCGCGGCCGTTCCGGGTAGGGACGGCGCTTCCATGTCGAAGGTGTGCTCTTCGATCACCTCGAAGGCCGCGCTGAGCTCGAGAAACGTTGGGAGCGCCTCGTCCTGTTCCTCGCTGACGATGTCGGGGTGGGTCTTCTTCGCCAGCTCAAAGTAGGCCTGCTTCACCGCCTTCCTCGCGGATCCGTCTGGCAGCCCAAGCACTGAGTACGCGTCCGCCAGCGAGAACGTGTGGGCACTCCGCCGCGCCGTCAACGAGCTTGAGCGCGGTACTAGACGCCAGGAACCGCCAAAGGCCAGTCGGCCGGCGATTATCATTGCTCCTGGGGCAACTTGTTGCTAGCCGCCGTAGCGCGATGTCTGACACGATCGTCGGATACCTCCACGACTTTTCATTCACAGGTCATTCATTCATAGCTCTAGAGCTAGGGCAGACGGTACCGAGTACCAAGGCTTGCCAAGGCCAGTATTTTATTATTATTATTATTATTATTATTTTTTTATTCAAAGCTCCTAAACACACACACACCCCGCAAACACCCGCACGCACCGCACTAGCACACAGCACACGCACATTTTTTGTAAATTCTTCATACATACAACTCGACACCACAAAAGCTGAGCGCATGGCGGAATGAATTACCCCGGCGCCCCAGGCGCCGGCGTGTGGCCAGAAGACCATAGGTTGCATCGAGGGAGAAAAACCCGGCCGCCGCCGGTATGAGGGGGTTCTTCTCCCTTGAGCGACGAGTCGAAAAAAAAGATATCGGCCCTTGTCTTTGTCTAATCGTAGTCGTCGTTGCCCGCCTGCTTGATGCCGTAGTCGTAGTCGTCGTTGCCCGCCACCTGCTTGATGCCGTGGTTGTAGTCGTCGCAGAAATCACAAACTCCCATCTCTCTCCCTCTCCCGCGCCATCTTGGGGATCTTCGCCCCGCTCCTCCCCTTCCCCATCCTGCCCACGACCAACTGAAAGCCATCAGCGTCTATGGGGTGAGAGAGACGTCCGCCCGACGATCCCGGAGAGGCCGAGGAGCACGACCGCGACGCTCCCCGCTTACCCGAGGAGGGAGGGCAGGCGGTCGCCAACATGGCGCGAGGCGGCGTAGC
>Ga0209390_10008234_pt1 | contig 12997 bp, 4 predicted proteins | sample BON01_FD_187212 | JGI IMG/M metagenome (GOLD analysis project Ga0209390, IMG submission 187212) | Freshwater microbial communities from Lake Bonney liftoff mats and glacier meltwater in Antarctica - BON-01 (SPAdes) (version 2) | ecosystem: Environmental > Aquatic > Freshwater > Ice > Glacier... | reverse complement strand
TCTCAAAAACAAAACGAAAACCCGGGAGAGGAGCGGGCGTCGCGAAGAGTCGAGCCAAACGAGAGCAGCGCTTGACAGCAACGTTCCTTCGCGTTTGCGTTCGCGCGCCTCCCCTCCCCCCCCCCCACCGACCCCCCTTTGACGCGCACGCGAACGCGCCGCGACCATTCGCTCCGGCGCGGGCCCCCGTTGGATCAGCCCCTCGTTCAGGCCCTACGCGCGCGCGAGACACCAAAAAAAGGGGGGGGGCCGCGGCGCGTGATTTTCGGGCGTTGCGGCGCACCGACCGGACGCGCGGCGAGACCGAGACGAGCCCGAGCGGCACCGCGCAAAAACAAATCAACTTTTTGCGCGCGCCTGCCCGCTCATCCCCAACCGGTCGCGCCTGCCTGGCATATGGCCGTACCCGGTCGTCAACGGCGGACGGCGTCAACCTAGATCTGTAGCAGCAGCGTCAGCAGACACACCAGCAGCAGCAGCAGCCGCGCAGACACAGAAACCATGAGCGCCGGCCGCTCGCCGGCGGCGGCCGCCGCGGCCGCCGCGGCCGCGGCGGGCGCTGAGCCCGAGCGCCAGTTCTACACCATGGCCCGCGCCGACTTTGAGCACTACTTCCGCACCTACTGCCGGGACGGCGGCGTCCCGGGCGGCGGCCCCGCCCCCGGCCGCGCGCCCCCCAGGACCGCCGCGCGCCCGCCCCCGCCCACCGCGCCGCCGGGCCTGCAGGCGCCGCTGCGGCCCTACCTCTGCGCCCTGCCGGCCGAGGCCGCGCGCGTGCTCGCGCCCGTGCTCGTCGACCTGCACGACCTGTACGAGCAGTCGGTCCTGCGCGCGGGCCTCCTGCGCGGCACCACGCGCGACGACTGGCGCACCGTCACCCGCCGCACCGCGCGCGTGCCGACCGCCGCGCCCCCTTTACCCGTGCAGGCCATAGACATGGCGGCGGCGGCGCTGGCCATGCTGCACGCCGACTGGATGGCGGGGTTTTACGACTACATGGACGCGCTCGTGTCGATGCACGAGTCGGCGGGGGGGGGGGGGGGGGGGGGGGGGGGGGGGGCGGGGGCTTCTGCGCCCGCGGCCGCGGGTGCGGGGGGCGAGAGTGCGGGCGGCGTCGGGGCAAAGGGCGGGCGCGCCGCGGCCGTCGTGGCAGCGGCGGCGGCGGCGGCGGACGACGACGACGAGGGCGGGCGCAGCAGCGGGGGCGGGGGCGGCGGCGGCAGCGGGGCTGGGGGCAGCATGGGCCGCGCGGGCGGCGCGGCGGGCGCGCCGCACGGGGCCCGCGGGGACGGGGGGCCTTGGATGCGCCAGCAGCAGCAGCACGGGCCGGGCAGCGGCGGCGGCGGCGGCGGCGGCGGCGGCGGCGGCGGAGGCTCGCGGCTGCGCGGCAGCGGCGGCGGCGCGGCAGCAGCGGCGGCGGCGGCCGCTGCGGCGGTCCCCGACCCCGTGCCGGGAGACCCCGTGCGCAGCATGCTCGCCTGGCTGCGCGGCGCGTCGCTGTCGCTCGTCCCCTCGCCGCCCGTGCTGCTGCTGAACCCCGGCGAGGGTGGCGAGGGCGCCGCGGCGCTGGCCGCAGCGGCGGCGGCGGCGGCCGCCGAGGTCGGGGCCGCGCTCACGCGCAACGCCGAGCTATCGCGGCGGTACCGGCTCATGTTCCGCCGCTACGTGGCCGCGCGTTGCACGTTCATGTCGCGCGACGACGTGGAGGCGCTGCTGCAGCCGCCCCCGAGGCAGCGCAGCAGCGCGGGGGGCGCCAGGGCGGCGGCGGCGGCGGCAGGAGCGGCGGCGGCGGCAGCGGCGGGGGGAGCGGCGGCGGAAGGCGAGGCCGACTGGTTTTGGCTGCGCCGCGGCACCTTTGAGGAGTCGTGGGCCGGGGGCGTCGCGCTCGAGAGCGCGTGCCTCCGCGCCGACCTTTTCGAGGAGCCGGCGGCGGCGCGCAGCAACGGGGGGGCGGGCGCGGGCGCCACCGCCGCCGCCGCCCCCGCTGCCGCCGCCGCTGTGGGGGTCCCTGGCGGCGGCGGCGGCAATGGGGCGGCGGCGGCGGGCGCCGGTGCCGCCGCGGGCGGCCGCGGTGGCCGCAGCGCCGGCGCCGGCGCCATCGCCGGCGCGCCCGCCGCCCCGGTCGGCCGCCCGCGCGGCACGGCCGGGGGCGCCACCCCCCCGCCCGGCGCGCCCCACCTGGGCGTCGGGCCGCGCTACCAGGCCGACCTGCCCCCCTGGCTGCCGCCCGCGCCCGGCGGCGGCTCGGCGGCGGCGGCGGCCGCCGCTCGGGCGCCCGACGCCGACGAGGCGCGCTGGCTCGGCGCCGAGCTGCGCTTCCGCGGGTCCAAGGCCCTGCCGCCCGCGCCTCAGGAGGTCGCCGCGCGCCAGGCCGAGATGGTCGCCGCGGCGGCGGCGCTGGGGGCGGCCGGCGCCAACGGCGGCGGCCCGCCCCTGCCGCCCGACCCCGCCGCCGCCGCGCTGCTGCTGCTGCCGACGACGGCGGCGGGCGCCCCCGCGCTGCTGCCGCCGGGCCCGGCCGACGCCGAGGCGGCCGCGGCGCTGACCGCGCTCGCCATTCTGCGCCTCGACCCCTCGGCCGCGCCCTCCGCGCGCTTCGCAGCCCTGTGCGCGGCGCTCGACGCCGCCGACCGCGCGCTGCTGCCCGCCAGCGCCGGCGCCGGCGCCGACGGCGACGACCCGCTCTTCCTGTCGGCCGCCGGCGCCCGCGCCCGCCGCGCCGGCCGCTGGACCCCGCAGGACGAGGCCGCCTTCGCCATCGGCGCCGCCCGCTTCGCCCGCCGCTTCCGCCGCATGCGCAGCGCCCTGTTTCCCGGCCGCGCCGCGCGCGAGCTCATCGCCTACTACTACGGCGTTTGGAAGCAGCGCGGCGCCCCCCTGGCCGAGCTGTGGTTCGACGGCGGGTGGCAGCGCGCCGACGCCTTCATCGCGGCGGCCGAGCGCGTGCGGTCCGGGCAGGAGGACGCGCGCGCCCTGGCGCGGCGGGTGGCGGCCGAGTGGCGCGCCGCGCCCGCGGCCGCGGGCGGGGCGGGCGCGTTTGGCGCGGGCGGCGGCGGCGGTGGCAGCGGCGGCACGGCGGCGGCGGCTGCGCCGCGCCGCACGGCCACGTCGATGGCGGCGGCGGCCGCGGCGCAGGCCGCGCGGCCCGCGCCGGAGGGCAAGCCGGCCGCGGCGCCGGGCCTGCCGTCGCAGCCGCTGCTCGCGGGGCCCGCTCCTGCTACCGCTGCTGCTGCTCCGGACGCGGCTCCGGCCATTGCCGCCGCCGCCGCCGCCGCCGGGACGACGACACCGCCCGTCGCGGCCGCCGGCGACGACACGCCAATGGCCGACGCCCAGGCCGAGCCGACGCCCCCGCCTCCCGGGCAGCTGCCCCCCAAGCCCCCGTCGCCCGCGCCCAAGCTGTCCAGGACCTCGCCGGCCGCCGTCGCGGTCGCCGCCACCTGCTCCGAGCAGGCGGCGCTGGCGGCCGCCACCGCGCCCGCTGCCGCCGCCGCCGCGCCGCCGCCGCCGCCGCCGCCGCTCACGATGGCGGAGCAGCGCGAGGCGCGCAGCGCGCTCGCGTGGGCGCGGCTGGCCGGGCGCGACCCGGCCTCGGCGGCGCGCCCGCGCGCGGCGGGGGGCCAGCTGCCGCGCTTCGTGCGCATGTCGGAGGCGCTGCGGTCGGCGTCGCGGGCGTCCAAGTACCCTGGCGCTGCTGCTGCCGCTGCTGCTGCTGGGGGCGAGGAGGAGGAAGAGGAGGAGGAGGAGGAGGCGGGGGGCGCAGGAGGCGGCGGCGGGGCGGCGGCGGCGGCGGCGGCTGACGGCGGCGCCCCGGGCGCCAAGAGGCGCAAGAAGTAGCACGCCCGCTAGTCGACCTAGGCAAGAACCGCCTGTTATCGCAAACGTACGAGTCTTGAACCATGAGAGAGCGAGAGAGAGAAGGCAGAGTCGCCATCACATACGTCTCTCTCGTCCACCTTTCTTCCGAAATGACACCCGCGCGCCCATCATCATCATCATCATGAGCGCGCCGTCGTCCCGATGGTCGCGACCGCAGGCGCGCGCCCCAACGCCGCCGCCGCTCGGGCTGCCCGCGCGCCTGGGGCACTTGCGCGGGCGACTCGCAGCGGCGGCGGCGGCGGCCGAGGACGGGGGCGGGGGCGGCGGCGGCGGCGGCGCCCGCACAGGCAACGCCTCCCCCTTGTCCCCCGCCCCTGCTGCTGCCCCGCTCGAGGCCGTGGCGCTCCGGGGGGGCCACGTGTTCGAGACGCAGGTGCTGGTGCGCCGCGGGGGCGTGCTCGAGGCCGCCGGGCGCGGGCAGCGGCACAGCGGCCGCCGCGCGCGCAGCCGCGGCCGGGCCGAGGGGCCGGCGGCCCCGCCTTGTCCCGACGGCCAAGTCTTCTCGGCGGCGGCCCCGGCGGCGGCGGCGACGACGCTCTCGGCCGAGCTCTCGCTGACGCTGGCCCTGGACGAGCGCGAGAGGCGCAGCGCGGCGGACGCGCTGACCGCGGCCGCGGCAGGCGCGGCAGCAGCAGCTGCCGCGTCAGCGCCAGCAGCAGGGCCGGCTGAAAGCCCGCCCTCTCGAGCGCCGCCGCCGCCGCCGCCGACGCCGCCGCCAGTGGAGGCCACGCACGCACCCCGCGCCCGCGCAAAACCGCCGGCGGCGCAGTTTGTGCCGCGCAACTTTGTGACCGGCGCACGAAACAACAGGGACGTCGGCAGCAGCAGCGGCAGCAGTATCATGAGTGGCGCATTTTACCAGGCCGAGGGCGGAGGCCGCGCGCCACGTGTGCGCGGCGAGCCCCGACGAGGAGACCGGCAATGGGAGCAAGCCGAGCGCCCCTCGCCGCCGCCGCCGTCGCTCGGCCGCGCCCGAGTAGCAGAAGGAGGAGGACGAGGAGGAGGAGGAGGGGGGGGCCGGCGGCACGCCCCGCTGCCGGGCGCCGCGCTCGCGGGCGAGCGCCGCCGCGCCGTGCAGCGCATGGTCGTGCGCGCGCAGGACGAGGAGGCCGTCGCCGAGGTGCGACGCGCCGCCACGGCCGCCGGGCTCTCGCGCGCTCTGGCCGCGCACGGCTGCTGCTGCAGCGGGCCGCCGCCGCCCCCGCCCGCGCCCTTGTCGGCGGCGCCAGGTTTCCCGGCCGCCCCGCGCGCGGCCGTGGTCGTGGCCGGGTTCCAGCGCGCCGTGGAGCTCCTGCTGCTGCTGCCGCAGTCGGAGCCGGGAGCTGCGGGCGCCGCGGCGGAGGGGAGCGGCGACGAGCGGGAGGCGCGGGCCGTCGCCGCCGTCCTCGGGTGCAGCCTGCTGCCCGCCGCCCGCCTGGCCGCGCCGCACGCGTCGGGCCAGTCGCTCGCGTCCCTTGCGCTGGTGGCGAGCGACGCCCTGCCCGAGGCGCTCGCGCGCGCGGGCCTCGTCGGCGGGCGGCCGACGAAGGAAACGGACGAGGAGACCAACGCGGACGACGACGAGAGCGGCCCCCCGGCCGTCGCCGCCGCCGCCGCCGCCGCCGCCGCGCCCACTCTGCTCGCCGCCATCTGCGACGGCGAGTCGCTCCGGCGCCTCGCGGCCGCGTTCGACGACGATCGCCCCGACGAGGACGGGTCTCGGGCGCGGGAGCTCGCGATCGGGGCGGCCGTGGGCGTGGCGCACGCCCTGGTGCGGCCGCCGCAGCACGAGGATGATGACGAGGGCGCCGCCGCCGCCGCCGCCGCCGCCGCCGCCGCCGCCGGTCGCGCCTCTCGCGCCCCTGCGCCCCCGCCCGTGCTCCTGGATTTGGCCGCGCGCCTGTCCGCTCCCCCGGCGCGTCGGGCGCGGGCCCTGCGCGCGCTGGCGGGCGTCGGCCCCGCGGCCGCGCGCAGGCTGGCCGTGGCGGCCGCGCGCTGCGGCCGCCTGTCGCCGTCCCTCGCGGCGGGCCTGCTGTCAACGCTCGGCGGCGGCGGCGGTGTTGGCGGCGGCGCCGGTGCCTCGCTGGTGCCGCTGGCGGACGCCGCGAGCATCCTGGGAGCGCTGGGCCGCGTGTCGGCGCTGCCGGACGAGGACGGGGACGAGGGCGAGGGCGAGGAGGGCGCGCCGCAGGCGGCGGGGGGCGCGCGGCGCGGCGCCCCGCCGCCGCGGGGCGCCTCTGGCGCCGCCGCTGGCGCCGCCGCCGCCGCCGCCGCCGCCGCGCACCAGCTGCTGCTGTCCGTGGCGCGCTCCTGCCGCTCGGCCACCCCCGCGCAGGCCGTCCAGGCCCTTGAGGGCGCCCTGGCGCTGCGCTCGGACGGCGCGCGCGCCCTCGCGGCCGCGCTCGTCGCCGAGATGGCGGGGCGCGCCGCCTCGGCAGGGCCCCGCCCGTCGTCGCCGGCGCCGCCGGCCTCGCGCCCGCCGCCGCCGCCGCCGCCGCCCGACCGCGCGACGACTTCGACGACTTCGACGACGGCCCGCGACCGCGAGATCTCGCGCGCCGCGGCGGCGTCGCCGCCTCCGCCCGCCGACGCGCCGCGACCAGCCCCCCCGACGCCCGCGCTCGCGGCGCGCCTCGTCGTCCTGGCCTCCCACTGCCGCGCGCGCCCGCACCCCGCCGCGCTGCTGCCCCTAGTCGAGCTCGCCGCGGCCGGCGCCGCCGCCCGCCCGGCGGCGGCGCTGCTCTCGCCGTCGTCGTCGGCGGATCCGGCGTCCGGGCCGTCCGCGGCGGCCTCCTCGGTCGACCCTGGCCGCCTGAGGCCCCTGGCGCAGGCGCTCGCGCGCTGGGCGCTGCTGGCGCCGCCGGCCGAGGGCGAGGGCGAGGCGGGGGAAGGGGGGCCGGCGGCGGCGGCGGCGGCGGCGGCGGCGGCGGCGGCGGCGGCAGCGGGGGGTGGCGCCTATGCCTCTGTCGCTGCGCGCTTCCTCTCTCGCGCCTTGGCCGCGCTGCTGCCGCCGACGCCGCCGGCCTCGCCCGAGCGCCTCGGCGCCGCCGCCCTGCTTGCGGGGCTGCTCGCGCCGTCGCTGCTCCTGCGGCTGCGGGCGCGCGCGGCGGGCGGCGCCGCCCATCCGCCGCCGCCCCTCGCCGCCTCGGACGACCCCCTGGCGCGCGCGTGCTGCGACGCCCGCGGCGCGCTCTCGGCCGCCGTGGAGCGGCTCGTGGCTGACGCTCCCGGCGACGCGGACGTCGCGGCCAGAGGAGCGCCTGCCTGGCGGCCGGCGGACGTGGCGGCCGTCGCGTGGGCAGCGGCGCGGGCGCTGCCGCTGAGCGACGGCGCCGCCGCCGCCCTGGCCTCGGCGGCGGCCGCGCACCTGCTGCGGCTCGGCGGGACGGGGCGGGACGGGGCGGAGGCGTGTTCCTCAGCGATGGCGTCGCTGCCGGCCAGCCACGTCGTGCTGCTCGTGCGCGCGCTGCCGCGCCTCGGGCATCGCGGGGGGCAGGAGCGGCCGCAGCAGCGGGAGCAGCGGGAGCGGCAGCAGCAGCGGCGGCGGGAGCAGTCGCCCCCGGAGCAGTCTCCCCCTGAGCGGCTGCTTGCGGCCCTGGCCGCCCGCGCGGCGCAGGCCGCGGGCGCGGGCGAGGCCGGCCCCGCGCAGCTCGCCTCCATCGCCGCGGGATTCTCCGCCCTCGGGTGGACGGGCGCGGACCTGTACGCGGCGGTCGCGCGGGCGCTGCTTCTGAAGCGGGAAGGGCGGGGGAAGCGGGGCGACGACGGCGGCAGCGGCGGCGGCGGCGGCGGCGCGCCCTTCGTCTCCCTTGCGCCCCCTTGCGCGTCGCTTGACCTCTCCGGCGTCGCCGCAGCGAGCGCCGGCATGCTGCGCGCGGGCTGGGCGCCCGCCGATCTCTTCTCGGCGCTCGCCCGGCGCGCCGAGGCCGTCCTCGCCCGCGGCGGGCGGCGCGGCAGCAGCAGCAGCAGCAGCAGCAGCAGCAGCAGCAGCAGCAGCAGCAGCAGCAGCAGCGCGGACGCCGCCGTCGGGCCCGGCGACGAGGACGGCGCCGGCGCCGCGCCGCCGCCGCCGCCCCCGCCTCCGCCGCCCGCCCCGCGCCCCGAGCACCTCGCCCTCGCGGCCTGGGCCCTGGCCGCGGCGGGCCACGCGCGCGCGCGCCTCGCCCGCCTGGTCGCCGCGCGCACGTTTGAGCTGTGCCGCCGCGGCGAGGAGGGCTGGGCCGGGACGGCCGGAGCGGCCGGAACGGGCGGCGGCGGCGGCGGCGGCGGCGGCGGGCTTTCTCGGCGGCGCGACGTCGACCGGCTCGCCTCGGCGTTCGGCATCTCCCCCTGGCCGGGCGAGTTCCCGCCGCTCCCCTCGCCGCTGCCCCTGCCGCCGCGCGAGCTGGCGGCCGTGCGCGCGGCGCTGCGGCGCGAGCGCGCGCGACTCGAGGCGCTGGAGGAGTGGCGGGCGGAGCGGGCGCGGCGGAGGGAGCAGAGGGAGCGAGAGGAGGAACAAGGGGCGTTGGTGCGTCGGCGGCGGCCGCGCGAGGGAGCGGGCCGCGCGACGACGGCGCGCTGAAAAAGGAGCGGGGCGCGGGTCTTGCCAAGTTGTTCATACAATCGGCGTCCCTCAAACACGCATAACACTTCACACGCAAGCCTCCTCGCCGATCACCGCGCCCGCGCGTCTCTTTCCTTTTCCTGTCGGCGGGGCGTTTAGCGATTTCAGTTTATTTCTCTGTTTTTCTCCTCCCTCCCGGCGGGTCTGCAAAGCAGCAGCACAACACCGACGACAGGCGGCTGCCGATGGAGCTGCCCGTCACCCACGACGAGCAGGTGCGTGCGTTCTCGGGCAAAGAGAGAGGGAGAGGGCGCGGAACACAGAGGAGAGCTGTCGGAATTTCGTTTCGCCGAGCGAGCGTGCGCCCCTCAGTCCGCCCGACCCGCGATCGCCATCCATGACTGGTCCGACAGAGACGGGCGCAATCGACCGCGCGACCGCCGGCCGTGCGGCAGCAGCAGCAGTGTTATGGTGGCGCCGTAACAGAAAACGAAACACGCGCCAACGCGCCCGACGCCCGCTCACCTCGCCTGGAAAAGCAAAAAAACAAAAAAAAACATGTTTCAGGTCGCCACCTTCCAGGCCGAGTACCAGGCCGCGTTCTCCGCCGGGGACCCCGACGCCGCGCGCCTGCGCCTCATCTGGGCCCTCGCGCACCACGCCCAGAGCCGCGCGCACGTGCGCCGAGCGCTCGACCTCGCGACCGCCGCGCTCGAGGGGCGCGGCGGCGCCAGCGCCGCCGCCGTCGCCAGCCCGGGCGCCGCAACCCCGGGGGCTTCCGGCGGTGCAACTGCCGCCGCCGACGAGGACCGCGAGCTGCGCTACCTGTCGGCCGTCGCCCTCTTCAACCTGGGCCGGTACCTCGACTGCCGCCGCGCGTGCGCGCTCCTGCTCGCCCGCCATCCCGGCGCCTCGAGGCAGGCCGAGGCCCTCAAGGCGGCGGCCGACGACCAGGTCGTGAAGGAGGGGTTGCTGGGTCTTGGGGTGCTGGGCGCGGTCTCTGCGCTGGTGGTGGGCGTGGCCGTGTCGGCGACGGCGCGGCGGCGGTGATGGGAGGGAGAGAGAGAGAGGAAGACAGAAAGGTGGAGGGACTTGCTCTTTGTGGCAGTCCGGATGCTTTTTTGTTACATAGATTTGATTTGAGCGCTCGCTTGGCGCCTCGCTCGCTCGCTCGCTCCCTCTTTTTTGTCTGCTTCCGGCGACGCTTCACCAAAGAAAAACAAAGATACATCGTTTGGTTGCAACAGATATCAGCGCCGACGGCAGACAAAAAGCAAAAAGCGCCTCTCTCAAATCCCGCGGGCCGCGTCGGCCATCGCCGCCGCGTCCATCGACAAGAGCACGGGCCCCTCGGCGCGCAGCATCAACCCCAGCGCCGCAGAGGCGGCGGCGACCGCGGGCGACGCCGAGGCGGCGGCGGACAGCGCGGCGGACATGGCCGCGGCGGCGGCGGCGTCCGGCGCGCCCGGCCGAAGGGCCGCCGCCGCCGCCGCCGCGCCCGGGGACGGCAGCGCGGCCTGCGTCGCCGGGCCAACGCGCATCGCCGCCGCCGCCTCGTCGCCGCCAAAGCTGCAGGCGCGCAGCGCCGCGGACGCGGCCCCGCGCCAGAGGGCCGCCCGGAGGGCGTCGCGCGCCGCGCCGACGAGCCCGCCGCCGCCCCCGCCCGCCGCCGCCCCATCCGCCGCCACAACCATGGACGCGAAATCGTCGTTGCCGTCGTCGTTGGGCCCGCCCGCATTCCCCCCGCCGCCCCCCCCGCCCCCCCCGCCCCCTCCCCCTCCTCCTCCGCGCCCCTGCAAAGCCCGCAACACCACCAGCGCCGGCGGCTGCCTGCGCGGCGGCCACTCGAGCGTCAGCGACCGCGGCCCGCGCCCCGCGGCGGCGGCGCCCCCGGCCGGCCGCGGCCGCGCGATTGCCCCGGCGCTGCCGGCCGGCGGCTCGGGCGCCAAGCCGGCGAGCTCCCTCGCCCGCGCCACCGCCCGCTCGAGCCCTCCCAGCTCGTCGACCAGCCCGTTCTGCACCGCCTGCCGCCCCGTGAACACGCGCCCGCCGGCCACCGCCCGCACCGCCTCCTCGGTCATGCCGCGGCCGCGCGCCACCACGCCCAGGAACTGGCGGTAGATGTTTTCGACGCCGGCCTCTGCGCGCTCCTGCTGCTCCTGCGACATCGGCGCCAGCGGCGACGCCCACGCCGCGTTGGGGCCCGTCGCGATGGTGTCGGCGTTGGCGCCCTGGTCGGACAGGAGCTTGCGCGCGTCGACGCGCGCGGCCAGCACGCCGATCGAGCCCGTGATGGTGCCCGGTTCCGCGAGGATGGCCGTGGCGGGCGCGGCGATGTAGTATCCGCCAGAAGCCGCCACCTCGCCGAACGAGGCGACTACCGGCTTTCCGGCGCCGCGCAGCAGCTCGACCTCGCGGTGCAGGGCGGCCGAGGCCGCGGCCGACCCGCCCGGGCTGTCGACCCGGAGCACCACGGCCCGGACGTCCGGGTGCTCGCGCAGGGCGCGCAGCAGGCGCGTCAGGCGGGCGGCCTCGATCACGCCGCCGCCGCCGCCGCCCGCGCCGTCGTCCAGCGGGCCGCCGCCGCCGCCGGGCGGCGCGGCCTGCAGGATGGGCCCTGACGCGTGCACGACGACGACGGCCGGCAGGGGAAGGCGGGGCGCGCCCGTGGCCGTGTAGCTGCCCGGCAGGTAGGGCGCGGGGGAGTGTTGTTGATGCACCTGCTGCTGCTGCGGCCCCGTGGCGGCGGCGCCCTTCTCGTCGTGCACGGGCGCTAGAGACGGGGGCGGGGGGGACAGCAGGCCCATGAGGCCGCCGCGCTCGTGGTAGCGCACAGAGTCCAGGTAGCGGCGGAGGGACACGCGCGGGGCGCCGTACCGCCGGCCCAAGGGAGACGCGGCGGCGGGCGCCGCCACCTTGCCGCCGCCGCCGCCGCCACCGCCGCCGCGGGCGGCCGCCGCCGCAGTATCGGCGACCGAGGCGACCGCGTTGGCCAGCGTGAGCTCGGACAGCAGGGCGGCGGCGCGCCGCGGCTCGTCCGGGTCGCCGCCGTCGTCCTGGGTCGCCCCCGTGCGCGGGGCGGCCGCGAGCAGGCCCCGCAAGGCGGCGTCGACCGTCGGGGACGCGCCGGCGCCGCCGCCGCCAAGGACGCCTCCGCCGCCCATAGCCACCGCCGCCGCCGCCCGCCGCGCCGCGTCCACCCGCGCCAGCATGCGCGCCTCAACCTGGTCGCGCGACAGCGCCCCGTCCACGAGCCCCGCCCCCACGGCGCGCGCCGCGGGAAGCGGCGCCTCGGCCAGCGCCGCCAGCACGGCGCCCTCTCCCAGCGCGCGCGCCGACGCGACGGCCGAGACCACCTGCCCCTGCAGGTCAGACAGCAGCGCCGTCAGATTCTCGCGGTGCTCGGGCGTGAACCCGCGCTCGGTGGCGGGCGCGGCGGCCGTCTTGTACGCCTCGCGCCGGAAGACGATGGGCACGACGCCCCACCGGTCGAGCAGCGGGCGCACAAACACCTGCGTCGACGCGAACCCGAGCAGCGAGACGAGGCCGCCGGGCGCCACGAAGACCTCGTCGTGCGCCGACGCCAGGAAGTAGGGCAGCGTGCCGTTCTGCCCGCCCTCGCCGTAGTCCTGGGCAAAGGCGGCCGTGGACGGCGGCCCGGACAGCGGGGCGGCGGCGGCGGAAGCGGCCCCGCCGTGCCGCTCGCGCCACAGGCGGCGCGACTCGGCGCGGAACTCGAGCACCGAGGCGCGCAGGTCCTGCAGCTGCGCCAGGCCCCCGGAAAAGGCCTCGCGCCCGCCCAGCACGGTCAGCAGGCCCGCCACGCGCTCGTCGCGCTGCGCGGAGCGCAACGCCGCTTTCACCGCCCGCGTCTCGAGCGGCTCAGGCCCGCCGAGCAGCGCGGCGCGGACGGCGGCCAGCGGCGAGGCGCGGTCCACGAGGCCCTGGCGCTCGAGGTCCAGCTCGACGTAAAAGTGGGGCGGCAGGTGCACGTAGTCCTGGAGCGCGGCCCAGGCGGTCGAGGCGCTGTAGTAGATGCGCCCGGCCACAAAAACAAAAAACACGCCGCCGGCAATCCGGCGGAGTGGAGGGAAGGCGAAGCGGGGCGCGGTCGCCGCGGGGGAGGACGCCGACGGCGGCAAGGCCCCGGTCGGAGGAGGGGCCTCGGCCATTTCTCGGACGGGACGCGGGCGGGATGCGGGGGTGCGCGACTTGAAGAGGGAGCGGAGAGAGAGAGAGAGCGGGCGGAGAGAGATGGCGGAAAAAAGAGTCTCGGAGTCAGGGGCGTTTCTCTCGCCGCGCGCGAGAGATCAAGATGCGCGCGCCACGCCTGATGCCGATCTGGGTTGCTGGTTGTGTTGTTGATGCGTTGCGAGGTGGTGGCGATGTGATCGAGGTCGATCGATCGGCCTTTTTGTTGGCGGCGTCGGCGTCGCACGGGTTGGCGGTCGCCACGAACGGCGGCGGCGGCGGCGCCGGCCCGGCCGTCGGCGGCTACACGCCGACCGTGAGCCGCTTCTTGGCGGCCCTCCCGCCGCCGCACCTGCTCGACGGGCCCATGCCGGACCCCATGGCCGTGGCCCAGGCGCTCCTGCA
>Ga0209390_10008232_pt1 | contig 13002 bp, 7 predicted proteins | sample BON01_FD_187212 | JGI IMG/M metagenome (GOLD analysis project Ga0209390, IMG submission 187212) | Freshwater microbial communities from Lake Bonney liftoff mats and glacier meltwater in Antarctica - BON-01 (SPAdes) (version 2) | ecosystem: Environmental > Aquatic > Freshwater > Ice > Glacier... | reverse complement strand
ATAAAACAGAAGGCCGTACGCGCACTTCTCAACTCCTCACAAGAACAAGGGACCCAAATCCGAGACCTCCCTTTGTACGGCTCTTCTCCTTCTTCTGCCCCTCCCTCCCTTCCTCCCTCCCCCCCTCACATCACATTACACAAAACCCAAAGCAGTCGTCGCTTTCCTCCCTCCTTCCCTCCCTCCCTTCGGAAAGAAGGGATTCAAAGAACCACAAAAGGCAAGCTTAGAACGCGCCCTGCCCATCCCCGAAGGGAGAGTAGTGTCCCGCCAGCAGCTGCTCAATGGGGCCCTGGCCCGTCAGCTTCTCCTGCACGAACTGGCCCATGATCGCCATCATCGCAAGCCGGCCGTTCTTCAACTCCTTGAGCTGGAGGGCAGCAAAGTCATCAGCGTCGTCGGGGATGAAAGCAGCGCCGAACCCGACATCACCAGGGGCGCGGTTGGCGGTGTCCTGCTTGCCGATGGTCAGCTCGATGGCGCCAAGGGCCAGGAAGATTTGCCAGAAGGCCACGGGGCGCTCGTTGAACACTTGGGCGAGGGCGGCCAGGGGGCGGGGGTTGGAGAAGACCTCGTCGGGCAGGTGGTAGAAGGACTGGACGAGGGTGCCCAGGCAGGCCAACATGGCGACTCGGCCGTGCTTGAGCTCGATCAAACGGGAGCGGTACAGGGAGGCCTCGTCCTTGGCCAAGCCCAGCGGGTCAAACACACCGCCGGTCTCCACATCCGAGCCAATCATCTCGTTCACGGCCATGCGCACGCTGCGGCCGCGGGACATGCGGGGGGCAGTGGGCATGAAGGCCGTGGACACGCCGAGGAGGGCGAGGAAGGCAAAAGCAGTCTTCATCTTAGGGGTGGAGGAGAGATCTGAAGGGGTTGTTGGGTGTAGAGGAGGAAGGGGGGGGAAGGAAGGAGCAAGATGAGCGAGGGTGAGAAGGAGGAGGGCGTGGGTTCGACAGGGTCGTGTGTTGTCGTGGGCAGCTGTGTTGGAGCCCGAGCCAAGAGGTTCAACCATGTGGGGGCTTTTGGCTAGCAAAGCAACACACACAGGAACAAAGAGGCTCACCGCTACAGACACACACATTGCTTGCCATGGCTTGCAGGAGGAGAACAAAGAGAGGAAGGAAGGATTTCATCAACCAGGCGCATCAAGCGCGTATCCTCTCATCCTTGCGAGGCTGGGGGAGAGGCCGCCGCCCTACTCCTGCATGCGTGTCGCTTAGCATGTCTCCTCCATCTAACCCCGCTCACTTCCACACCACACTCTACTGTGTCCTCCATCGTACACAACGCCCACTTGCACACCACACTCTACAAATCACAGCATGGCGGACGAGGAGGACGACGACGCCACCATTAGCCAACGCCGACTACCACCACCATTGCCCCTGTCCAGCGTCAAAGCAAGCAGCGTCTCCTGTGCAGCTGGTCAGCCTCCCCACCCCACTGCTATCCGTGACGCCAATCCCGACCATGATGACGGTAACGACGGAGACATCGAGGCAGGCAATGGCACCAAACACAGACGACCCACCTTGGCCCCCTTGACCATGGGCACCACCTCTTCCTCCACCACCTACGTCGCTGCGCCTCCACCCTCTCCCTCGTCGTACTTCATGCTCTCTCCCTCGTCGTACTTCAAAGGCCGGAGCATCAGCAGCTACTTAAACCGTGTAGCAACAGGTCTGCAAACCTCGGTCAAGCACGCCTTTCGCTGGCGAAAACGGCCACCAGGACCCCGAGACGTCAAGCCGGGTGTGCGGGCTTTCCACAACAAGATGCTCAACGCCTCGCGGCCGGCCTTGGCCTGCTTTTTGGCCACGGGCATTTCGATGGTCTACCCCTGGTCGAACAAGGTCACCTGGTTCTCCATCACCTTGAGTATAGCAGGTAAGTGGGCTTAGAGGAAAGAGGAAGAGAAGGCGGGGTGGTTGGGTTTGATGCATGCATTTTTGGCTGTAATTCGATTTTTGCCCTCTTCATGTGTCCGAGTATCTTGTCTCGAAGCGTTTAGAGGCAAGCTCGGTGTTTATGTGCTTGGTGTTAAAATTGTTGCGAAGTAATACCACATTTCCTATCTCAAAAGGCTTCTCACTCACAAAATTATGCCTTCCTCCCTCCCTCCAGGCGTCGGCCGCAACCTAGGCCACACCGTCGAAGGCATCCGTCAGCAGTGGCTAGGCACCATCGTCGCCATCCCCCTCTGTTTCTTCCTGAAGCTTTTTGCCTTCTCCAAGTTATTCACAGCTATAGGGGTTTTTATCATTAGCGTGCTTGTGGCAGGCACGGGCACCCTGTCTGAAGCAGCTAAGAAATTGTGCCTCATTTTTATTACGTGGGACGTGCTCGTTCCTGTCATCGCACCAACCATCACCATCGAGCACCTAATGGAAGATCTGCTCAAGGCTGTGCTAGGCGCGAATGTTGTGTGCATCGTAGTAATGCTTTGTCCTGTTCCACATTTAGCTGTCTGGTTGTGTCGTTGGCGGTTGGAAGAGTTGCAGGAGGTCCTCGGTCGGTTCCTCGAGGACGCTGCTGACTCTTTCTGCTTACAAGACGACTCGGGCTTGCATGATTTAGAAGATGTGATTGATGAGGCAGCGGCCTTGGCAAGAGAAGCACGTGCGTTGCTCCCTGATGTGAGGTTTGAGTTGGCTCTGTTGGGGTGTGGATGTGGGAGGGCGAGGGGGAGGTTGGTTTATGAGAGGGTGGTGCAGTACCTTGGGGTGCTTGAAGGACAGCTGGAGAATTGTAGGGGGATGGCGGTTGCGCTGTCGGATATGTATCCAAATGCCACGCATTCGGAGTTTGTGAGGGCGATGAGGCCGCCGTTGTTGGCGTTGGTGCTTGAGAGTAGGATTGTGTTGGAGGGGACGTGTTATCATGTCTGTGCGGGCTTGCATGGGTGGGTGCCGGGGGGGCATTGGCGACGACAACGAAGGCAGCAGCAGCAGCGGCGGCGGCAGCAGAAGCGGGTGAATAGTAAGGGTGGGGGTGTGACGGTGGTGGAGGAGGGTGAGAGGAAATGGAGGCCGAGCCTTGGTGGGAGTGATGATGATAAGAGCGGGCTTGGCTCCAGCGTGCAGCAGCAGCAGCAGCAACAGCAGCGGCAGCGTGAGTGGAGCTTCGGCGGAGATGAGCGACGGCGGCGTCGTCCAAGCTTTGACGGTGGGGAGAGCAATGGAGCGGGGGCGAACGGTCAGCAGCAGCATCAGCAGCAGCAGCAGCAGCACCGTCGTGGCCTATCGAAACTTAGCGATACTGATCATCTCGAGGAGGAGGAGGAAGAGGAGGATGAGTACGGCGATGACGACGAGGACTACGATGTGCCAGCCGAGTTGTTTTCGCCCCCCAAGGTGGTATTGGCAAAAGTGCTGCACGAGCTACTCAAAACACGCATGCGTGTTGTCTATGGCGTGGAACTCAAGGCCAAGGCACGGGCGGACTCGACGATGACCAACGGCAGCAGCACCATCTCCTCTTCTTCCTCCTCCTCTTTCTTGACGCATCGTCGCAAGACCCACAGTCTTAGCATTGGTAGCTTCGCCTTGACCTCGCCTTCTTCTATTGTGTTTGAGCGCTCCGCCTCCGCAGCAGCAGCAGCCGAGCGTTTTCAGGAGGAATCCGCACGGGTGGGATACATGAATCTGTTGCCCCGCAATGCCTTCGTGCTAGACCTAAAGCTCTTCGTCGAGGCCTTCGACGTACACCACGCCCTCTGCAACTCCCACACCATGCCCCTCCTCCAACAACCACCCCAATCCCCATCCACCCCCTCCTCCCGCGCAGCAGCAGCAGCAGCAACAGCCGCCGTAACCGCAGCAGCAACAGCAGCCGCACCTCGCCCCCGGCGTCGCCCCTCCTGCTTCTCCCTCCTCACCCGCTTCTACCGTAGCATCTGCCAAGGCCCTGGGCCGGGATTAAAATCCTGGCGACAACCCCTCAAAGTCGGTCTGGCCATCCTCCTTTCGAGCATCGTCGTCCTCGTGGACGACAAACACCTGGGCCTTCAAACGATCTGGTGCCCTATCACCGTCGCCCAAACAATGAGCAGCCATCCTTCCTCCGCGTTCAAATCCGGGGCCAACCGAGTGCAAGGCACTGTGCTAGGCGCCGTTATGGGCATGGCAGTCACGACCTGGGCTCCTATTCACAACAAAGCCCTGATTGTCCTCGTCCTCACCTTGTGGGTGTTCATCTGTGCGTTCAACCGCGGCTCACCTACCTATGGCGAGGTCGCTGTCTCCGCTGCTTTGACTGCTCCTATTGTGGTGGTTGGTCCGGTGATCGGGTCTTCGGGTGCGGTGGTTCGTATTTCGCAGGTTATTCTAGGAACGGTTATTTATGTGGCTGTTGACAATTTGATTTTTCCGACACGGGCGAAATTACTTTTGAGGACTGAGCTGGTGGATGCCGTGCATAAGTTGCTGGGGCTGTGTAAGGATGGTTTGGCCACGTTTCGGGTTGGGGTGGAGATGGGATGTGGGCCGAGTTTTTTGAGCGATAGTACGAGTGGGGTTAGTAGTGGTGCTGCTGGTGCTGCTGGTGCTGCTGGTGCTGCTACTGCTGATGCTGGTGCAGGGGGTGGGGTGGGAATGAATGGCAGCAGCAGCAAAGCAGTGATTCAGACGGCAGCAACCAAGGGAGGGATGACCGTGCTTCCTGTTGTTGAGCATGCATCTACTGAAAGGACGAGCGCACCGCAGCCCCCGCCGACGACAAAGGTGGGGGAAGGAGCGGCGACAGCGTCATCTGCTTATGCAGGTGCTGCAGGTGGGCTCAGACCGCCCATGTCCTTGAAAAGCTCCGCCAACGTGACAAGTGCCGTGAGCGCAGCAAGTAATAACGACTCTTACTCCTTCCTCGCCTCCTCATACACTACCAATCCGTCACGCCTCCCCTCCTTCGCTTCCTGCGCGTCCAGCATTCCCATCCCTCCCACCCCCACGCACACCACACACACCTCCCACACAAGCGCCCGTCTGGCCGCCGCAGTCGAAGCAGCCGAAAGCCGAGTCCGTCAAGACACAGTGGCCATCCGCCAGGCTCTATTGAAAGAGGCATTATATATATCTCTTGCCTCGGACGAGCCCGAATTGTGGCATAAGCCATTTCAACGTGAAGCCTACTTGAAGGTCCATGCGATTCAATTAAGGATGCATCGGTATTTATTGATGCTTCATCGATCGGCGGCTTCTTTCCCGAAGGAGTTGGCAGAGTGGGATCAAGAGATGTTAACGGCTTATGAGTCGATTATTTTGAGGTTGCAACGCACGGTGGAAGCTGTCTTCACCGAGACCTTGGAGAGGCTGCAGTTGCTGAGGAGGGTGCAAGGAGGAGGGTTGCGGAAGAAGAAGTTTAAGATGGGGAGTAGTGGGAGCGCGGGTGGGGTGAATGTTTTCCAGATTCGGCAAGGTGAGAGGAGGGTGGAGGGAGGGATGCGTAGGGAGGATTTATTCGTTTGTTTAATTTATTTTTAATTCATCGTTCATTTATTTATTTATTAATTTATTTATCTAATTATTTATTTATTTATTTATTTATCTAACTATTTATTTATTTATTTATTTATTTGTTTATTTATTTATTTATATATTTATTTATTTATTTATTTATTTATTCATTTATTTATTTACATTTCAATCGTGATAATACATCACATACTAATACCACCCCTCTTCCTCTCCCCTCCTCCCCCTCCCTAACACAGAATTCCGCGACATCCAAGACACAATCGACGACCTCGTCACCGACTACTTCGCCCGCGACCCCGTCCTCACCAGTCTCAACTTCATCGTTCCCTTGAACGGCATGATTTACTCCGCTCGCAAAATGTCGGCGGAGTGCGTGAAATTTGTGCAAGCCGTGCGAGAGTTGATGCTTCGCGAGAAAAAGATTGGGAAAGGAGCAGCAGTTATGGTGGGAGGGGGGGTGGGGAGAAGCAATAGTGGAGATGGAGAGGAGGGAGGGATGGGGGGGCGGAGGTAGGTGGGTGGTGATAAGGGGATGGAGGAAAAGTAGTAAATGAATAATGTGCATATTGATTCTAAGTACAAAGAGGGGGTGAAGGGCGCGTCTGAGGAGGAGAGCTTGGGCGGGGAAGAGCAGGGAGTAGGATCGGGCGGAAAGGCGTTTGCTGGTAGTGGTGGTTTAAATGCGGCGGTGGGGTGAGGAGGAGGAGAGGGGGAGGGAATGAAATGCGCATCCGAAGACGAAGTTTGATTCCCTCCCCCCCTCCTCCTCCTCTCGCCACCGCCGCCTCCAAATCACCACTACCAGCAAACGCCTTTTCGTCCGCAGAAAGTTGCGTAGGAAGTGAGGCGGAGAAGATGGGGAAGGGGCGGCAAAGGAAGGCGGAAAAACGGAGAGCGATTGAGGAAAAAGTTGTGCAGAAAGTAACGGAGGAAGCTAGGCGGTAAGCCGAAGGAAAAAGGGGGGGGTTGGCTCATGATGCGCATGCAGGATGTAATGTGAATTTGAAGGAGGTCTTATGGGGGTTAGTTCTAAAGGAAATCATGTTGTAGCCCTGATATCCTCCTAAATTAATACCGACGATTTCTCCTACTCACTCATTCGCATCTTGCATGCATATCAAGCCCATCACCCTCTTCCCGCCCCTTTCCCGTCTTCCCGCGCCTAGCTTCGCACGATCCTTTTTGCACAACTTGCACAACTTTTCCTCAAAAGCTTTTCCGCTTTTCCGCTTTCCTTTGCCGCCCCTTCTCCACACAACCTCGCACAACTTCCTCCAAATGTAGATTCATATATATATATATATAGTTAGAAAATATGTTAACATCGATTTTGAAAAGAAAAAGCATTCAAGTAAATAAATGGAAAGCAGGCAACCGCTCTAGTGTTGTTTCTTTTCGCTGAAGTCCCGTCCGTTAAATACATTCTTCTTTTCCAAAATGTTGGTGTGGAACCAAATACCAAACACCAGTCATACACGCACACACACATACACGCGCAATCGAAGAGAGGTGGCGTCTCGCCTCCCCTCCTTCATTTACGCACACACACATACTCGTACATACCAACCAATTTCTATACTTTGCCTCTCTCCTACCCTGCACCATCACAATCACAATCATACAACATTCCATTTTTCTCTTCTCTTTCGTGCTGTCCTTACTATTCTACTTTTCCGTCGCTCTGTTTGCATTTTGTTTTCTGCTCACTCGAGACACATTTTCGAGCTCACATGCTCACATTCTCCCTCCCCTACTCTAACCCCTCTCCTACCAGCCTGTCTATCCACCTTTTTCATCTCAAAGCGTGGGAATGGCATCAACCACCGCCTCCGCCGGCGCCTGAAACCGGACCCGCAACACGTCCACAGCCGTCGGGCCCATTTGAGCACTCAACTGACTCCTTCCTTCCTGCACAGGCCGAGCCCCATGCCCCCTAATCAAACAAGCCAATCCCAACGAAGCCTCCCACTCGTGGTCTCGCGCCAAATCCGGTAAAACATACAAGCTGGGGCAAACATATTGCCGCGTCGAATATTCAGAAGGCAAGCGCATAATAGAGTGATCCTCCCACGGGCCAGTAATCGCAGCCGCCGTCTTGAGCACCAGGCGCTTCCCTTCCTCATCCTCGTCGTCGTCAACAGGAACAACATCGCCCATAAACCAGAGCTTGGGCCCGGGCAAATAACCCAACCCCACCCGCTCCACCACCAACGCCTTGGCCTTCCCCTCCTTCGAGGGAAGAAGCGTCTTGGTGTGATTCCGCACCCGTTCAGCAGCCTCTGCTTGACTCCCCCCCCGCAGGACCGTCTCGGCATACGAAACCCACTGCCCCTCCTCCTTCCCTCCCTCTCCACCACCAGCAGCAGCAGCAGCAGCAGAAAAAATCTCCATCTTCTCCACCGACATGCGCATCAACGACGCCAACGGCACCTTAGCCACCACGTGCTCTCTCTTCAAATACCAGGACTTCTCCGTCGTCACGTTCGTGGCTTGCTCCCCCACAATATACACAGAGTCCGTCGCCGGGCTGCGAGAAACAATGCTGCCATCCGTCAGAGCCATTGCTGTGTGCCACCCGCTCCACGCGTCCGTCCCTGGGATCTGCCTCACCTCATAGACCCACCTACTAGGCGGGGCGCGGGCATTTGCCACCACCACCATCGCCGAGCCGAGCTGCGTCCGTTGTCCTTCGTAGTTGAACTCACTCACATTCCGACGTTGACAGAGCAGGATAAGACGGACTTGGTCAGGGTGTCGCTCAGGGACGACCGCCAACCCCGCAGTAGGAAAGAGGGCCTGGTCCATCCCCAGGGTTCCGTCATTTAGGATGGAGCCAGGCATACGCTGACTCCCTGCATGCCGCCAGAAGTAATCGATGACCTCACTAGCGGGCGAAAGGAGGGCGACGGCATCATCAAGGACAAAGGCAGCTTCAGGCTTGGTATTATTTAAATGCCCTATGCGCGTCTCCCCCAACATCCAAACCATCTCCGGGTTGCTGCTAGCCGCCGCTGCTGACAAAGATCCAGCAGCACCAGCACCAGCACCAGCAGCAGGAGACAGGCCACGCGGCAAGCTAATAGGCGGGCCAAGCTCGGCGTCCAAAAAGCCCAAACGCTGCGGACGGAACAATTTGCTCAGCACCTGCGAGTCATGCGACACCTCCACGCCATGCCCAGCAATCCGCTTCGTTTCTCCCTGCTGCTGCATTTCAGAGCTGCTGCTGCTGCTCCAAGGCGCCACACTCGCCGACAAGTCCACCGCGTCCAGATTATCAAAAATGTGCAACGCTCCCTTGCCTCCCTGCAAGTGCAACGCAACACCCAAACTACGTATATACGCCCCGTCTACATGCCCCACAAAAGGAGTCGGCGCCTTCTTATCCTGACCAGTCACAGCCGTCCCCCCCGTTTCCACCACCTCAATCAAAGCATCCCATCTCGAGTCCTCCCACACCGTCCGATGCGAAATCTCAAAATTCGGGTCAAAATAAACACTCTCCACCGTATCCAACACCTCCTCTCTCCCCTCCTCGTCCAACGCAGACCTCGTCGTCGCCGCATTCACCAACCGCCGGACACACGCCCTTTGCGTTGCCGGAACCGGCCTCACAGCCGCTATCCCGTAAGTAGCCTTACTCTGCACCATCGTCAAGAAAGGGTCATCGATCAGGTCCTCCATAAAAACAGCATCGTCCGCCAACCGCCACTGCCATATGTACCTCTCTGCAATAATCCTCGAGATCTCCCACCCCAACAAACGCGTCGAATTCACATCACGAGGCCCGCACGGACCCTTGCTCGCTCCTCCCTCTCCCTCCGAAGGCAAGGCAAGATGCAACGGCAGCTCCATCGTATCAATCCGCACAGGGGAAGAAGACAAAGCCCTCAACTCCAGCCGCTGGTCATAGGTCAACCCATGCGACCACACCCACACATGATACCCCCTATGCTTATTAAACCGCTCCTCAAACGTCGCCATGCACTTTTTCAACGCTTCAAACCGCTCACTCGTACTAAAAATAACCACCACCCCATGCTGCCTCCTCCGTGCCAAAGCCCCCATCCGATCCAACCTCTTATCCTCCTCCACATCCCTAATATATTGAAACGCCCCATCCAAATGCCACAACGCGCCCGCAAACGGTGGCGGCAACGCCCGTGGCTCATGTCTGTGATAAGGCAAATGCGCGTACCCGACATCCGAGAAAAAATGAACCTCCGTCTCCGGCACCACCATCGCAACAGCCAACGACCGAATCGGCGCATCCCCCCACCGGACATAATAAATCCCCCCAAGCCTGTCTACATGCTCCATAAAATCCAACACCACCGGATTAGTCCAAATCGACCTATGCGAAATCTCGAAATTATTATAAAACGTCACACCATCATCCCAATTATCCAAAAAAGTAGGAGAGATCCCCCTACTTTTTGCAAAGTCCTTCGCAACATCCCACAACCCCACCACACAATTCGCATTATCGTGCAAAATACGATTAAACCCATACTTCTTCCCATTCTCCGCCATCAACCTAAAAGGGTCATAGCCAATCGGAGCGAGAAATACCGAATCATCATCCAGCCTCCAATGCCACTCAAACTCCTTCAATAAAAGCTGCACTTCCAACCCCAAAAACCGACACATATGCCGATACCCCACCGTCGACGAATGCTTGCTACACTCCGTCCGCTCTGGAATCTTATCCTTGTCCAAGAACGCCGGAATCTCAAACTCCACCCGATGGAAAGTAAGAGGACTAGTAGTAGCAGCCCGCACGGCCGCCTCGTCCTCCTCCGTAAAATCGTCGTGAAAAACAACTATAGGGTAAGACCGCCCAGGCGCTGCATTGAAGTACTTGTCAAGTCCCATGAGCATATTGATCAGGTGTTTGTGCACCCTTGCCCGTTGGGTCAGCATGTAGATCACACCGTTTTGCCGTTGGTAGGTGGGGAGGCTGGCCAGCATGGCTTTGCTTGCTGGTAGGGCATCGCCCTTGGGAAAAGTGGAGGGATGGATGAAGGAGTACTCGATCGCAACAGGCATCTTCCCCATCACGCACGGGTGGTAGTTCGTCTCCCGACTAAAAGCCCGAAAACCCTGCTTTTCTAATTGACCAATGAAATCAAACGTAGTAGCCACGTCCTTGTAGTGCAACTCGATCAGCAGCTGCCCCACCGGCAAAGGCCCCGCAGCAAACACAGGAGCAAACGACGCCCATTCCGCCCCCTCCACATCAACTTTCAACACATCAATGTACGTATGCCCCAGCTCCTTCATAATGCTCAGCAAGTTCCGCTCAATCAAAAAGGTACGCGACGGCGCATCCCGAGGCCCCAATGCCTGCTTGTATAACTGCAGCGGGGGCGTGGCATTGAGCGCCGAGACCGGCAGACCCTTGACCGTCGGGTCAAAAGCAAACACTTGGCAACGCGTGCGATTCACCAACTCCTCCTCAAAAGACGTATCGTCATTAATCCCAAACGCATACACGATGCAAGGCCGTCCAATCTCCTGCTCTCGTTTCCGCAGCGTCTCCAAGCCACACATCCACTTCCCCCCATCCCCCACCCTGCCCACCCGCTCCATCGTCGGGCACAAATGATCAGGATTAAACCAATCCCAAATATAAATAGGTCCCCAGCCATTGAAAGGCTTGATGGCCGAGTAGTTGTGGTGGATGGTGGTCAGCTCCGCCTCCCGGCGATCGCGGCCCCGCCAGTAAATCTCCTCCTGGACCACAGCATTGGCATTCTTAGTCGTGCTCGATGGCGAAAGAGCCACCGGCGCATAGGGTTTGTGAGCATTAGCAGCTCCTGTTTGTTGTGGCTGCTTCAGGAGCAGCAAATGCTCGACCTCTTTCAAGGCCTCGGCACTCAATTGGCCCTTGCCATGCGCCTCCGCAAAGTACCGCAGCAAGCCCTGGGAGTCCTTTTGCTGGTTCGCCACCAGCGTGCCCGTCGTTGAGGTGGTATCGCGGGAGCGCTGGGTGTGCTTGCCACGCAGCAACAAGTCGTCGGCCGCCTCATTGCTGCCGCCGCTGCTCACGACGGACCCGACGTTCCCCTGATAAAAGGGTGCGGGCGTGAGAAAGACGCCCAAGAGCAGGCAGCCAAACAAGCCCGGCAGCAAGTAATGCCATCTCCGAGACCTGTTGGCCGCTTGGTTACCCCCACGGTCCATGAGTGCTGGTGGGGCGGGTAAGACGCAGCACGGAGGGCGAAGGACTCACTTAGGCGGCGGAGGCTCTTGAGATCGACGATGTCGCAGCCGGCCTTGCTTCTTGTCGTGTGCAGTCGAGTGTAGAATCACCTCCGGCGCTAACGAGTCATGGGGATGGGAAGGAGATGCCTGTTTTTCCATTAATGCAAGGTAGAGTGTGAGTTGCGTGAGTGGTGTGTGTGTATTTAGCTAGGTGGACAAGGAGGGGGGCAACGCAAGTAATTTTCCATCCCTGGCGAGCATCCGGGTACTTGTAAACGAAATCGAAAAGCCCATCGGCAATTCGTGACGTACTACACTTGGTACGAAGAACAGAAAAGAAAACATGCACGCAAATAGATCCAGCACAATTCTTCTGGTTCAAAGTCTTCGTTAATCTTTCATTCCTTTTTGATTGCTCTTTTGGGGGGTTTTGCTTTTATTTTCCACCCCTGTGCTTTTCACTCACTCGCTCGCTCCCCTACCCGCTTCTCTTCTCACGCCTTAGAAATACAACAAGCAGACATCCACAACATACACGTACGTAACCGGCCATTGCTTTTTTTATAGAAATTTATAGAAAATGACGATGATAATGATTGGTTGACGGTGAATGAACTACTTCTATCGACATTGTGCGAGTGTGAAAAAAAAACAGGTCTTTTGCCCTCCCTTCCTCTTCTCTCTAACCCCGCTCCTATTCTTGGCTCAGGGTGAAAAGAGATGGGATTGTACTGTTTGTGTGAATGTGTGTGCTGATGATATGACCCAAAAAATGGATTTGCGCTTAACCTGTGTGCGCGTCTCGCCCACCCCTTGCTGTCCGTCTTTCCGCGCGCGCACACTTCTCTGCCTTCCTCTCTCCTCTCCGCCCCTCCTCTCCCTCCCTCCCACCCGCGCCGCCGCCGGCTTAATCCGCTTTGCAACCCTTCTCAAGGGGAGCCCTGTTCTCTCCTCCTTCCCGTAATGGCTGCTGCTTCCTTCTTATCCCGTTGGTGGTAGCAGCTGCTGCTGCTGCTGCTGCTGCTGCCCCCCCCTTATTCGTCGTCACTCCGTTCGAGGAGGACTGCGATAAAAGTGCTGGTGGTTGCTGCTTCTGCTGCTGCTGTTGTTGCTGCTGTTGTTGCTGCTGCCGGTTGGTGGTGTCGGCAAGGGGGGTGCTGGGAGTGGGGGAGCAGAAGGAGTCTGCTGCTGCTGCTGCTGCTGCTGATGGTGGTGGTGGTGGTGGTGGTGTGGCCGCATTGTACCGATGCTGCTGCTGCTGGTACCGTTGATGCTGCTGCTGCTGTTGTTGCGGCACCTCTTCCTCTTCCTCCTCCTTCCCCCC
>Ga0209390_10008230_pt1 | contig 13005 bp, 9 predicted proteins | sample BON01_FD_187212 | JGI IMG/M metagenome (GOLD analysis project Ga0209390, IMG submission 187212) | Freshwater microbial communities from Lake Bonney liftoff mats and glacier meltwater in Antarctica - BON-01 (SPAdes) (version 2) | ecosystem: Environmental > Aquatic > Freshwater > Ice > Glacier... | reverse complement strand
TTTTTTCTTCCCGGAAGTTTTACGCATTTTTTCTTCCCGGAAGTTTTACCTTTTTTCTTCCCGGAAGTTTTACGCATTTTTTCTTCCCGGAAGTTTTACCTTTTTTCTTCCCGGAAGTTTTACGCATTTTTTCTTCCCGGAAGTTTTACGCAGGAACAGACGTTCCGAAATGCTGTGCGGTTCTTGCTGGCTCAGCGAAAGTATCGCGGTTCTTCACGTTTAAACTTCCGGGAAGTGAAAAAACTTCCCGGAAGTCGTCAAAACCGCGCGGTTATCCCCACCAAGAAATTCATGCCTACCGTTGGGTAGCGATACCAACGCTCCCGCTTGTTATTCAGGATGTTGTTAATGTCTAGGAAAGCGCCAATGTTTTTGGTGAAAAAGTAAGAGCCGCCCAAGCTCAAATCGTATAGTGCTATACTTTTCCCAAAATCGCCATTTTCATTGCGGTAGGCAATTTTGTCAGCGGTATAGAAATTGGCTTTCAGGTTGGCCTTGCCTTCGAGCAGGGTATACACTGCACCAAAGTTGCCTTCGATTTCTGGGAGTCCCCAGGCGGCTGGCTGGTCTTCACTGGTGCCGGTAGTTTCCGTGTTGTACACATTTTGGCTCAACGTTGCAGAGAGCACCAAATTTTTGATTGGGGTTAGTTTCACCGTGCCCTGGAGGTTGAAAATCTTCACCGTATCGTATTGTACGTGGAAGCGGGTGATTGTTTGGCCATCTACATCGGTCTCAAAACGGGTTTGGTAGGTAGCCAAATCGGAGGCTTTGGAATACCCGGCCTGACCGTTGTACTCGAGCCAACCTAGATTGCCTTTTACCCCGCCGTAGTAGCCGAGCACATGGGTGTTTTTTAGCCTAGAATCCCGGATTTGAATGAAGGGGTTGTAGGTAGAAATGCTGCGGTAGGTGTTTTTCCGCAAATCGCCGTTGGCTCCACCAAAAATTTGGATGCCATCGCCAAATACCCGCAAGGTGATTTCAGCGTCTGGGAAAATGCTGAATTCATCGCGGTTGTTTACGAAGTTACCGCCCACTTTTACCTGTAAAAAATCCGTGTGAAAAGTAAAAGAGGGTTGCAGGTAAATGTTGTTCAGCTTCTGTGTCGTCGTATCGGTGAACGCAGAGAAATCAGGGCGAATGTTTACACGAAGAGCGTGTTTTTCTGCAAACCATTTGGTAACCGACATGTCCAGTGCAAAGCCTGTTTCTTTGTTGGAATAAAAGTCGTTGAGCAGGTAGAATTTCGGCGCTATGGAATAATTCAAGTCCATATCCGTACGCTTGCTGTTGTATACGCGACCCCCGATTTGGAATGTTTTAAAATCCTGCCGGACACCAGCACTGGTAAAGGTATCGATATTGTGGTCGTAGCCGTAAAAATGCACCCGATTGTAGTCATAGCCAACCTTGCCTTCTACGGCGAGGTTGTTCGCTAGGTAAATATTGCCACTGAGCAGTCCTTGGGTATTGCTGAATTTTTGGTTTTCAATGGCTCTTTCGGCACTTAATTGGTGGTGCTTTAGCCAAATTTTTCCGTCAAACTTCTCTTCCTTGCCAAAGTAGTAACCTCCTTCACCTAATAATGAAGAGGGAACACCTGCCCCAAGCTTTACAAAGCCATTGTAGGCATCCTCTTTTTTACCGGAGCGCATGCCAATGGGGCGAAGTTTTGGCGCATCATATTTCAAACTGGAAGGATGCGGCGGCACGGTATAGAACTGCTTTTGAGTTGTGGTGTCGAGCGGTGGCAAAGATGGTGTCACATTCACTTTGTTGGCATCGAGCAGACGGGCATCGAATTCCTTTACGATGGTTACGTTGTCGCCTTCAAGCTCTTTTTGAGCCGAAACAGTTTGCGCGAAAGCGAATACGCTAGCCGCTGCAATGAGTATGGATTTATGTTGGAATGTCATTTTTTCGATTTTTTAAATTGGTTGTTCGTTATTCGGTGTTCGTTGCTAGATGATCGTTGTTCGTTCACATTCGCTCAGGTTATGCTTGGCCAATAAATTAAGGCACAGACAATGTGAACGAACAACGATCAACTAGCAACCAACAACTAATTACCCTCATCCATGTCGAGCAGGGTTTTTCCACCCTTTTGGTCTTTATTGTTGTTCATCAACGGGATGCCGCCACTTAGTTTGCTGTGCTTTTGGCGTGCCAACGGAATCACATTCTTGTTGGAGCCAGCATAGTTTTCCATCACCGCTTCGAGGGCTGCCAGGGCACTGTTTTTGTCGCCTTGGTCGGCATATACGTCTGAGAGCAGGATGAGGTTAAAAGCGATCCAGTCGTCGTAGCCAGCACTGGCCTTGTTCGCCTCGCTGATCAGTTCATCCGCTTTAGCGTAATTTTTTTGGCGGTACAAAATCTGCGCGCGATAGTGGTAGGCTTCAGCCATGATTTCGGTGGTGGTATTTTCCGTTACCGATTGAAGTGCTGGGTAAGCGCGTGCGTAATCACCTTTATCGTAAGCCATTTTGCCAGAATAGAAGTTGGCAGTAGCCAATTGATCCTGAGACGCAAGCCGGGAAGTGTTCACCTTTTGAGCGTATTCACTTACGGCTACTGAGTTGTTGGTCAGGTAGGCCGCTTTGAGGGCAACAAGCTGTGCATCAAAACGCGACTGCTCGGTCATGGCTGCGAGTTCCCATTTTCGGGCATACTCGAAGGCCTGTTCGTAGTCGTTGGTGGTATTAAGCGCAATAAGCGCCGCTTTTTCAGCGGCCTTGGGATATACTTTACTGTTGCCTTTGCTGACGACCGCTGCGTAATCGACCAGTGACTTGTCGTATTGTTTCAGCGCCGAGTAACTTTCGCCCCGGTAGAAATACGCATTCAACGTGTTTCTACCCGTTGGGTATTTGGCCAGGTAGGTGGTGAAACCATCAATGGCCTGTTGGTAACGCCCGCTGTTGTACTGCGCTTCGGCCGATTCATAGAAAGTGCTGTCCTTGCTGGAAGTGCTCACTTTACCATAACCAGGTACCGATTCCACGAAGGCATAATATTCGTCGGGGCGGTTCAGTTCGTTCACATAAATTTCCCGCAGGGCATCGAGGGCTTGTTTGGCTTCTTCTCCCTCTGGGTTGTTGGAAAACACTTGTTTGTAGTAATTGACCGCCGTTGTTGGGTTGCCCTGGTTGATGGAAATAAGGCCCAGTTTGAGCAATGCCATGTTCATCAGAGCAGTGCGGCCTTTAAAATCTGATACGATACGGCGGAAAGGCGGGATGGCCTTGTCGTATTTTTCCATTTCAAAATAGGTGTCGCCCAATTGGAACAGCGCTTCGTCGGCATAGCTGCTGTTGGGATAACGCTCCACAAAATTTTCTAACGCTACGATTTTATCCACCTTATTTCCTTTCAGGCCCAGGATGATTGCTTTTTGGTACATCGCATATTCAAAGCCTTCGTATTTTCTTTTGATGGCTTCGTCGTATTGGGCAATGGCGTCGTTGTACTGGTTGTTTTTGAAATAACAGTCGCCCGCACGCAACACAGCATCACCCAACACGGCATCGCTGATTTGTTTGTTGCTGATTTTGCTCTTTTTAAAACCATCCACGGCGGCCCTGAAATTGATCAGGGCTGCTTTGTAGTCCTTCAATTTCATGTTATTATAGCCCTGAATGTAGTTGCACATGTCGAGGCTGGCTTCTTCGGGCAGCACATTAGCATAAGGCTTGGCGGCGGCGAAAAAAGAGCTCATGTGCTGCTTGCTAGTGGCGTATTCACCCGATTCGTTGGAAATGCTTCCCAACCAAAAGGAACAAAGCAGTGCCGTCTTTTTATCGATCGGGAATTCGAGCGACTTGTTGAAATAGCGGCGGGCCTCGTCGCGCTGGCCATTTTGATACAGTTGCAAACCGCGGAGGTAAGTGACTGTTTGATAGGTTTCATTCAAACGCGGCGTACGGTTTTTGACCGATTCCAAGGTTGCAATGGCCCGGTCATAATCGCGGGTATTGAGGAATACTTCGCTCATCAGTGCCTGTGCATCTTCGTAATACTTCGAAGTGCTCGGGAAGGCTTGAAGGGCCTGAATGGCATCGCGGTCGAAATTCAATTCATAACTCAGTTTGGCGTAGTTGATCAACGCGTCTTCCTTTACGGATTTGTCGAAATTCATGCTGGCTGCCTGGCCGAATGCGTTGCGGGCGTTAAATTTGTTGCCTGTTCGGAGATAGCAATCACCAAGGTGGTAAAGGCCGTTTTGCCCTAAGACGCTATCCTGTTTGGTCAAGGTTTCAAAGTTGTCGATAGCCGGCTTGAAGTATCCGTTTTGATACTGCGTATAACCCAGTTGATAGTAATCGGCAGGGCGGAGTGGGGCGCCGTTTTTAGCGGCGTACTCCAGGTAGGGCATGGCCGATTTGAAATCGCCTTTTTCGTAGTATGCCTGACCCACGATTTGGTTGATCTCCTCCCGGTTGCGCAAACTGCTGTCCTTTGCTTTTGGTGCGCCATAGGAAATGACTTTGTCGTAGTTTTTCTCCGCTGCATATATCTGGATGAGGTAATACGGGATGGTCGCTTTGTACTTGCTCGAATTTTCGGCGCGGATAAAGGATTTCGCGGCATCTGCATATTTTCCTTCAAAAAAAGAGCAGCATCCGTAATAATAGTTGGATGGCTCATACCATTCGCTGCGGGCATTTTCCTTCAGTGGCATGAACTGGGTTTTGGCCAAAGCAAATTTTTTGGTTACAAAATAGCTGTAGCCTTTTTTAAAGCGGATTTCATCGCGGGAGGGGCCAGAACCATCGGGTGCCAGGTCGTAATACGTCAGCGCTTTGTCGTAGTCTTTTTTGTCGAAATAGTAATCGCCGATTTCAAGTGCCGCTTGGCTGGCAACGGGCGAAGGTGCGTTTTCCCGCAAGAAATCGAGTACCAGTTTCTCCGCTTCCGGCTGGTCGAGGCGTACGGCGCACTTGGCGTGGTAAAGCTCCGAGTCTGTTTTCAGGGCTTTCCAGTCAGGCTCGTTTGCCGGTCGCAGGTAGTCCATGGCTGTCCGAAATTCTTTTTGGGCGAGGCCGTAAAGGTTTTGGTTAAAAAAGTCAACCCCGCGTTTGTGTGCGAGTGTGGCTTCGGTAAAAACGCTTGACTGTTGGGCATGGACCGCGAAGGCGGCCAGCATCAGGAGCAGGGGAAAAATACCTTTCCGAAGGATCATAATTGAATGAGTTGGTGGTTGATCGTTATTCAGTGTTACGGTAAACAAACGCTGCACAGGCACCAGCCTTTCGCGAATTGTTAATTTTTTGGAAATTTTAACGCTGCGAAAGTACGGGGATGCCGCACATGATTGACTGCCTGAATGTCACAGGCATTGCAGAAACGTGGAAAAGACAGGCGAAAATATGTGTTCTCGTCGAAATAGGGGATACCGATGGCAATATACGGCGAAAGAACCCTGGTTTAAGGCGCTGCGACCTGTTCGTAAATTGAGCGCGTAAGCGAAGCAATCACATTGGGGAGTTTTTCCCGCTGTTTGCCACTGGTCATAACGGTAATCAAAGATGCTTTTCACTTGAGTAGAAAATACCGGGCTCGTGCAATTCATAATCATCGCCATTATCCCACTCGGCAAATTTGTGTGCAAGCAGGAAAACGGTAACCATGCTGCACATTCGGTTACATTTGCAGCGAATTTCTCTACCGACCTATGGAATTTTTCCTCGCAACCCTGTTTTCCCTTTTTTCGATTGTTGACCCGCCTGGCGCTATTCCGGTGTATGTAGCCCTCACCGGAGATCGTCCGCGTCCGGAGCGAAACAAAATCGCTTTGCAAACAAGCGTTTATTTTCTGCTGATACTGCTCAGTTTTTTCGTTGCAGGCAATTATATTCTCAGTTTTTTTGGGCTTACCATTCATGCCTTGCGCATTGCGGGCGGCATGACTTTGCTTATCAGCGGGTTTGGGCTCATGTCGGGCAGCTTCGCCAAACGCCGGGGATACGACAAAGGCGCTGAAAAACAAACTGCCGAACGTACCGACATCGCCTTTTCGCCCATGGCGATGCCGCTCTTGTCGGGGCCTGGCTCTATTTCATACCTCATTACCCAATACAACCAGCACCCTGGTTGGAACGAACGTGTCTATATTATGGCCGCGATTCTTGCCGTTGCGGTATTGGTGTGGGCTTGCCTTCGGGTGGCGCCTTTCCTGTTTAAGATGTTCGGTGCCGGGGGCTTGAATGCTATTGCGCGCATCATGGGTTTTCTCGTGATTGCGATCGGGGTGCAATTTATAGTGGATGGGTTGGTACACCTTGTGCAGACAATGGACTAATTGGGGGAAATTTGATAATTTGATAATGGGGTAATTTGATAATGAATGGCATCGGTGCTGTTTATTTGTGGCATCCAAATTGAAAACAATATGGCTATCGGTTTAAATCCCCGTGTAACAGTAGAAGTGGGCGACTATGATCGCAAACTACTACTTAAAGGAGGTGGATCCATTTTTGTCTGCAACCAACTGCTGCCCGGCCTGGACGGACAGATTATGCTCTCCTTGTTGGAAGAGCATTTTAAGCATGTGCGGCTTTTGTACCCTTACCCGGCAGTTCCGCCAAAAGCCTTACGTGGTCATATTATTCAGCCTAAAGGAGGGAAGCTTGAAAACGCGTTTTTCACCAAGAATTGGATCAAAAAGCTAAAAAAGGGCGTCGATGATGGGCTGGTTGTGGTACTGGTGCTCAATTTCTCCGACAACCCTTTAAGCCATTTGGGGAACAATGTGCTGCGCAATCAGGTGCTGCGCCAATTGCGGCGACTAGAGCTGCCCATCACGCCCGTGCACTTGCAGGCAGCGCGCAAAGCGGGAAATTTGTTGCGCCGGGCGATGCCAGGATTGCCCCTCCAGCTCATGGGCGACAATGCGCATGTCAGTGTACGCGTGGGCAAACCATTGCAACCAAGGACATCGATTCCTTCAAAAAGAACCGGCTGTGGGGCAAGTTTTTACAAGCCAAAATATTCTCGCTCGGTTCGTCCTTCGATGTTCGTCCGGAATTGTTCGGTGGCACCAAGCCAGCGAAAATACAGCCCTTAGCCGAACCCGTAGATGCAGCCATTATTACCGCCGAAATTGGTGCCTTGCCACCTTCCCGCAAAGTGGCTACCCGGGGAGAGTTCGACGTGTTTGTCGCGCCGTTTATGGCCCTGCCGCATACACTGTTTGAAATTGCAAGGCTTCGGGAAATGACCTTCCGTGCCGTAGGTGAAGGCACCGGGAAACCCCGCGATATGGACGAATACGACATGTACTACCTCCAGTTGATCATCTGGGATCGCAACAAGCAACAATTGGTGGGCGGCTACCGCCTGGGCGAAGGCGACCATATTTTTGAACGATTTGGGGTTAATGGCTTCTACACCAGCAGTTTGTTCAAAATGAAAAAAGGCTTTCATCCAGTGCTGCGTGAAACCATTGAACTGGGCCGCACCTATGTAGTGCCGGAGTACCAAAAACACCGACTGCCACTTTTCCTGCTTTGGAAAGGGATACTGCACTTTTTGGTTGCCAATCCCCGTTACCGATACTTGATCGGGCCGGTGAGCATCAGTAAGGACTACTCGGATGTTTCCAAAGGCGTCATTGTGGAATTTGTAAAAAGGTTCTTCTTCGATAAAAAACTCGCCAAACTGGTGGAACCCAGAAAACATTTTCGACCTAAAATAAAGGCGGTGGATACGGGCCTGTTGGCTGAAAGCCTGAATGGCCAATTTGATGCGCTAGATGCACTGGTGGAAAGCATGGAATCCGCGCATTTTTCGGTGCCTGTATTGTTCCGCCAATACCTGCGGCAGAACGCCAAGTTCATCGCCTTCAATGTGGATCCCAATTTCTCGAACTGCCTGGATGGTCTGATGATATTGGATATTACGGAACTGCCGCCGAGTACGCTGGATATGTTGCAGCAGGAGAAATGATAAAAGCCTTACTACCAAAAAAAATCTCACACAACGCCACAACGAAAAGGCTTCGCTCTTAGCGCTTCCGAGTATTTAGGTCAATAGCAGCGCGTCGTTGTGGCTTTGTGGCGTTGTGTGAGAATTTTTTTGCGCGTAACGGACACGAAGTTTGGCATAATTAGAAATGTCCAGTAGTGGGATCAAAATTTGTAGCTGTACCCCAAGCGGATCACTTGCGTTTCATAGTATTCAGCACTTTCTATCCTGAAAGTAGCCCCCGTAATTTCCTTCCTTATTTGCATCGTATTGAAAATATCGCTGGCATTCAGGAACAGTTCCCCACGACCTTTTTGCAGGCTCTTTTTTATACCCAAGTCTACTGCGTAACGACTTTCTATCCGGCCCTGCGGAATGATATCTGGCGCTAAATAAACCGCAGAAACCTGGGCTTCAAAGCCTTTGGGCAGGTGCAGCAAACTGCTCAATTTGACATTACCGGAAACCTGCGCCTGCTTTTCCGCAGCAAAGATGCTGGGCGCTGGGTATAGATTGGTGACCTTGAAGGCATCAATGGTGTTTTGATACACATTGGCACTGAGGGTGTAGTTGATCCATTTCGCCGGATTTTGCTGGAAAATCAGTTCCATGCCCGTGTTGTAGCTGCGCCCTGCATTTTGAAAAACGTTGTACAACGGAATGCTGCCCGGCACCTGGGTGGCAATACGTGTGATGGTGCCGTCGATGATGCGGTGGTAGGCTGCTGCGTAAAAACTGCCCTGTTGCATGATATTTTTATAGCCCAATTCAAGGCTGTTGGTAAACTGCGGTTTCAGCCCCGGATTGCCCACTTTGATCAATTCCGGTTCATCGTACTTGGGAAAAATACGGATATCCACCTCGTTTGGCCTATCTACACGGCGGTTAAAAAAGAAGGACAGTTTGTTGTAGTCATTTACTTTATAGGTAAAGCGCAGGGTCGGGAAAGGCTGCGTGTACGCGTATCCATCACTTTTATAGGTATTGTGGTTGGGGTTTACAGCGTAATCAACCTTGACATATTCCAGCCGGATGCCCGCCTCCCATTCAAAACGCCGGGTTTCAAAAACATAGTTGCCATAAATCGCGGGTATGATTTCCTTGTACTCGGCCCAGCCGCCGGCATTGACATCAATTGGCGAATTTTGCCCTGCGAAAAACTGCATGTTGGTGGGAATGTTGCGCCTTCTAAGCTTGAATCCCGTTTCAAGGCGACCCTGGCTGAGCGGCTTTACGTAGTCGCCATTCAGGTCGAACACATGCTCGTCTGACAAGAGTTTAAAGGCATCGATTCCGGTGGACGTGGGCAGGATATTGGTAAAGTCGTATCGCTCGTCTTCCCGGTGAAAGTAGTAATTGCTGTTGATGTTGAAAAAATGGCCGGGTTGCTGGAATTTGTGCACAAAGGCGAGGGTAGCTGAAGCCGTGTATTTCACCTCGTCTTCTACAAATTGCCAGAGCCGGTAGCGGTTGGAAAAGTCGTTGAGAAAATAAGGGTTGTCACCCTTATCGTCTATTTTTTCGCGGTTGAACAAGCCCGAAACGGATATGGTGTTGTGCGCATTAAATTCATAATCAACGCCCGTTTTTGCCGTGCTGTAATCGGTGGTTCTGTTGCGCTTTACTTGCTGGTAAATAACTTCGCCCGTATCGTAAAACCGGGTGGAGAACTCGTTTTTGTTCAGGGTTTGGGTGTACAGCCAATCGCTTTGCAGGTATACGTTGACCTTGTCTTTGCGGTAATTCAGCGATAGTGAAGGGTTAAATTTAGGGGTGTATTGAAACTGCGGCCTGATGGTCGGCAGATTCTCTTTTTTAATCCACAAGGCACCGAGGCCAGTGCTCATGCCGAATTTCCCGTTGAAGCCGTCCTTATTGTTCTTTTTGAACACAATGTTGATGATGCCCGCATTGCCATTTGCATCGTATTTAGACGAGGGGTTGTTGATTATTTCTATGCGTTCGATGGAGGAGGCCGGGAGGTTGTCGAGCCCTTTTTGGGAGTCGAAACCCGTCAAAGCGGTTTGTTTCCCGTCAATCAAAACGGTTATTTTATCGCTGCCGCGCAGTTGCACCTTGCCATCTTGCGACACGGTGACGCTGGGCAAATTGCTCATGGCCTGCAGCACTGAGCCGCCGCTTTGGCTGATATTCTCGGCAACGGAATAGGATTTTTTGTCCATCTGCGCTGATACTTCATCCTTTTTGGCTTGCACCAGCAATTCGTTCAAGTCCTGGCTGTTTTCTGCCATGGCAATGGCGCCCAAATCCAAAAAACTGCTCAGGCGTCCGATGAGGACGGTTTGTTTGTGGGTTTGATAGCCCAAGAGCGCGCTTTCCAGCAGGTAATCGCCAGGTTTTAGGTCGGAAAAGGAAAAGAAGCCTGTTTCATCTGTTAGCCCTCCAACGACGAAAGCACTGTCTTTAGCTGTTTTCAGGAGTACGGTTGCGTAGGATAGGGCTTTGTTCTGCGCTTTATCCATGATTTTGCCGGAAAGGGTTGCGGCGGTGTTTTGGGAAAAGAGTGCTGTTGCCGTGAAAAAGGCGAGAAGGAACAGGGGAAGGGGAGCGTGGGAATGTACTATTATCATAAGCTTGAAGCAACAGCGGTAACGGGTGGAGTAAAACCGTATCTAGTTTTAGTGAAAGAACGCTGCAAAGGTGGGGACAAATTTTGGAGAGATTTTGGAGTAAGTGCCAGGATTGAATTGTCCTAATTTGACTGCACCGTGAACAGCAGCGCACTTTCAAACATAGCGCCCGGTGAAATAACCAGCTCATCCAGGGGAATCTTGTTGCCATAGCGCTCCTTCATCTTCTGCTTGACGGCGGGGGCACTCAAATCAAAATCGCGGAGCTTTTGCAGCTTGCCGATTTCGAGGCCTGTGGTGCGTTGGTATATTTTCCAGATCAGCTCGGAGCAGTAGATTTTTTTGTCGCTCCACTCAAAAGTCAGGTCGTAGTTTTTGCCTTTGAATTGCTGGCCAATTCGCTTCATGTGCTTAAGAACCGCAGGCGTTAGGACTTTTTCATGGTCTTTCAATCGCTTGACGACGTAGTGCCCTCCTTTTCCTCTCGCGATCCACTTTTTCAGCGGCGTTGTCGATACGGGCTGTATGGCTTCGTACACATAAAAATTGCCCTTTTCCTGGAAGATGATACCACAATGAGAATAGGCTGATTTGCTGGCGGCTTGGATGGCTTTGCTTTGGCTGGACAGGGATGTTTGGAAAATGAGGTCGCCGTTTTGGAAATCGGGCAGCGGCGGGCTTTTGGCTGGGCTGGAGCTTGAAATGGCGCAGAGGGCGGTGCAGGAGAGCAGGGTGAGGAGGGTGATTTTCATGTGTTAAAGGTTTAATTTTTTTTGAAATTTAAATCCTGAATTTTATCATGTTGGGCTTTGCTCACAAATGTTTAATGAAAAAAAATTGCTGAAAATCTAACACTGAAATAAAAAACGTACTACATTTGACACTTATTGTCAAAAATAAATTTGTCTCATGGAAGAATCATTTGGGGATAAAATAAAAATTGCCAGGGAAGAAAAGTCCTTGTTCCTCCGCCAAGTCGCGGCAAAACTGGACATTGACCAAGCTATTATCAGCAAGTTTGAACGAGGTGATCGCAAACCCACGAGAGAACAGGTTCTAAAGTTTGCTAAATTTTACAAACTCAACAAAGACGAATTGCTCGTTGCTTGGTTAAGCGACAAGGTAACATATGAATTAAGTAATGAGAACCTTGCTTGCGAAGCATTGAAGGTTGCAGAAGCAAAAATCAAGTATGTCCAAAAATCAAAAGCGTAAAAAATGCAGCAAAAATCAATAAACGGAAAACAGAAAGTGATTAACGGTTTAGTTTCCAAAACCCAAAAAGAATTTAAGAAATTGTTTTACTCAGGTGTGAAATATTTAAATAGTTGGAAACCCCAAAAATCAAGAATCGAAGGTACAATAGACGTTTTGGATTTCTTTTCAGGTTGTGGAGGAATGTCACTGGGGTTTGCAGCACTATCGCAAAAGAGCGACCTGTTTAATATAATTGGTGGAATTGATATCAATAATATTGCATTAAAATCATTTGAAAAAAACTACAAAACAAAAATTTTATGCAAAGACATCAGAGAAATCTATCTCAATGGTGAGCAACAATTGATCAAGGATTACTTTGGAATAAACGAAAAGCGAATAAAGCCTTTAATAATAATAGGTTGTGCGCCCTGTCAAGGATTTTCAGCACACAGAAAAAAGCATTGGCATAAAGATGATGAAAGAAATACTTTAATTGGAGCATTTGCTGAAGTAGTTGTTTCGCTTGATCCCGACTACATTGTAATGGAAAATGTTCCTGAAATTTTAGGCGAAAAATATAGGCAACACTATCAGGAGGCAAGAGAAATATTTGAAGGAAAGGGTTATATAGTAAGTCAAGCGATTTACAATTCAGCCTCTTTCGGTGTTCCGCAGGCACGATTTAGAGCGATAATTGTTGCTTCAAAAAATAATTTCTCACTTCCTAGCGAACTTTTACAGCCCACTGAGTTTGCAACGGTTAAAGACGCAATTGGAGATTTACCGAAAGTTAATCCAGGTGAAATCAATAAGGCTGACTTCTATCACAGGTGTGCATCACACAAAAAAAGCACGATTGAAACAATTTCAAAGGTTCCGAAAAACGGTGGCAGCAGACCGACTGGAGTCGGTCCAAAATGCTTGGACAAGGTCAACGGTTTCTATGACGTATATGGTAGGTTGAGTTGGGAAAAACCCTCTATTACGATTACACAGTATTCAAGAAATCCGGCAAGCGGAAGGTTCACTCATCCAATTCAGAATAGAGGTTTGACTATCAGAGAAGTGGCAAGGATCCAAAGCTTTCCTGACGGTTTTGAATTTGAAGGAACTTTTGATGTATCCCCTCAAAAAGTCCGGGAAAAGTTCGGATAGATAACAGTTGCCAAAGATGGCATTTTGAATTGTTTTGTAATTCGGTCATGAATAAAATCGAAAGCGGAAATCCCGAGTTTAATAGCGGTTT
>Ga0209390_10008227_pt1 | contig 13008 bp, 8 predicted proteins | sample BON01_FD_187212 | JGI IMG/M metagenome (GOLD analysis project Ga0209390, IMG submission 187212) | Freshwater microbial communities from Lake Bonney liftoff mats and glacier meltwater in Antarctica - BON-01 (SPAdes) (version 2) | ecosystem: Environmental > Aquatic > Freshwater > Ice > Glacier... | reverse complement strand
CATTTCGCCCTAAAAGGGAAAATATACATCAAGGCTATTCAAGCCGCTTTCAAAGAACTAGAACTACTCAAACTAAAACACACAGGCAATATTTCCTTTGGATAAAAACAGACTTGCGTAACATCAAATTTTAATAATGCGGCGCTGGGAAACCGTTTACAAATCAATAGTTTTTTCAAGCTTAATTAGGTGAGCACTTTCAGCTAGCTCAATAGTTGAAAGTATTTGATTTCGCTTCAAAGAAAATCGGCAGCCTATGGAGTAAATTGGGAGATACTAGAACTGTTACTGTCCTTTTCTATCTTTGTTAAAAAAACTCAACCAATGGATAACAAAAATCAAGAGGCAGAACAGCAAATCAACGTAGAGCTATCGGAAGAAATGGCCGAAGGAGTATACTCCAACCTGGCGATGATTGCTCACTCTAATAGTGAGTTCATACTTGACTTTATACGGCTGATGCCGGGAGTGCCCAAGGCAAAAGTAAAGGCCCGGATTATCATAACGCCAGAGCACGCGAAAAGACTCGTAGAAGCGCTGAAAGACAATATTCGTAAGTTTGAAGAAATGAACGGTCCCATTCAAAATACGAACGATGACGGCTCACACTTCAATTTTCCGATGAGCTTCGGTGGCCCAGGCGGAGAAGCTTGAAACCTCATACAGGGTAGCATAAAGTAAGGCGGGTTGTGAACGCAATCTGCCTTTATGTTGTAAAAAATTAATGCTCCGAATATTGCGAGAATAAACCTTCTATCAAATAAATACTCCGTAAGATTTACAAAAAGACTATTTTCCTCGTTTAGTTAACTCAATAGTCCGTTAAGAGTTGTCGTTGGACTTAAACCTATGTATTATTTGGGACATTAAGTTTCGTCTTTTTATTTTTCGGATTAAACACGGTTAAACCACAAGACGATATGGGTACAGCCACATCAATGGCCCACCGCGAGCAGGTGGTTGGCCTGAAAAAGGAGTGCCACAGCTACGAGGCCATCAGCGAGCAGCTATCTTTGAGCCGCTCGAAGGTGCGCGACACCTGGACACGCTACCGCCAGCAGGGCGAAGCAGGCCTGTCGACAGCCTACGCCAACTGCGGGCCGAAGGGGCCAAAAACCCTGCCGCTGCTGCGGCGCGCGGCCCTGTGGCTCAAGCGGCAGCACCCGGCCTGGGGCACGCCCCGCATCCACTGCGGTCTGCGCAGCCGCTACGGTCATGCCAGGCCCAGTATACGAACGCTCAACCGCTGGTATGCTGCCGAATGCTTGGTCAAGCCAGGTGGCCAGGACGTGCGCGCGCGGATCGGGGCGGCCAGGGCGGTTCATAACATCTGGCAGGTCGATGCCAAGGAGAACCTGGTGCTGGCTGACGGACAGCCGGCGTGCTACCTGACAATCGTCGACGAGAGAAGCGGAGCCTGGCTGGCTGGCCTCGTTTTTTTTATACGGACGCATCTGCCAGGTACCGCCCGAGCAGGTGCGTGACGCGCTGTCGGGCGTCTTCGGGCGCTGGGGCAAGTGCGGGGCCATGCGCGTCGACAACGGTCTGCCCCTGGGCACGCCCAAGAAGGAGACCACCTCGCCGCTGGCCCTGTGGTTGATCGGCCACGACGTGGATATGATCTTCAACAAGCCCTACTGCCCGCAGGCTAACGCCAAGGTCGAGCGCATGCAGGACGTCTCCCGCCGCTGGGCCGAGGCCGGCAGCGCCCGCCACCTGGCTCACTTGCAGGGGCGGCTCGACCAGGAAGCCCTGGTGCAGCGGGCCTGGCTGGGCGTCAGCCGGATGGGCTACCTCACGCGCCTGGAGAGTTTCCCCCAACTGGAGACCGGCCGCAGACCCTGGCGGCCGCAGGACTTCGAGCCGACTCGGGTCTACGGTTTTCTGGCCAGGAAGGTCTACGTGCGGCTGGTCTCAAAAGTCGGCCAGATCGTCCTGTTCGGCCAACGATTCAGTGTCGGCCAGCGCCACAGGGGCAAGTGGGTGCACATCAATCGGGATGTGGGCCAAATCGCTTGGCGGGTCTTCGACGGACAAGATTTGGTCAGGGCCATACCAGCCGATCATCTCGCCACAGACAGGCTGATGAATTTAACCGTGAATGTCAATGAACGAACATACGAAACTTGATGTCCTATTTCCTACAAAACTCTAAGTCCAACGACAATGCTTAATACCTTACTCCAAGAAGTAGAAGCAAAGATCCAGCGCCAAACGGAAACCTTCACGGTGCGCCCCTACTTTTCATTACGTCTGGCACTACTCTGCTCCTTCCTAGTATTTATTACCGGAGGTGATGTCCTAGTAAGTGTGATGGTTGGTTTTGAAAAACTATCTGAAAATACAACCTGGCAATTTCTACAAAAGCAAATTGAATCACCCCTAACGGCACGCTCTAGCAGGGAGCTTTTTCACCATACCTCCAAGATGGTCCATCGGCTGTTTCCCCCTCTGCTCGGCAAGTTCTGCATTGATTGCTCGTTGAAAGGGATTATGTATTTCATGGTATTGATGGAGTACCTCGCCGGGTTCTTGTTCTTCTATTTTTTCAGTAAGCTGGTAAGTAGGATCTCTAACCCATCGCTGTCGTTTCTGCTCACGCTGAGTATCTGTTTTACTTTTTTGGGAAAGCTCTTTTTTTGGGATGCAACCGATGGGTTTGCCCTGCTGGGACTACTACTGGCTATGTCAACCCGAAAAACCAGTGTTCTTTTTCTAGCACTATGCATGTCATTCTGGACCGATGAAAGAGCCATTATTGCCTCAGGGTTGGTATTTCTATGGCACGGTCTGGTCAACATCCCTTCTTCTGGCAACCCGATCTCCGTTAAGGACCTACTGCGATTCAACAAGTACCAGTCCGTAATCCTCGTCACTATTATCTTCCATTTTACGGTCAGGTTTCTGCTCGCCCAACTCTATTCCATGCCTCCTACGGTCACGCTGCCCCAGGCTATTGCAGAAATGAAAGTGGTATTGATCGACCACCGCACCATAGAACTTATCCCTATCGTGACATTTTCTACCTTCGAAGGGTGGTGGCTTGTTCTGATTCTTTCCACCTTAGCGATAAATCGTCTGGTTGGTAAGGGAGTCTTTGTCTTTTACGTTCTCTGTTTTACTAGCTCTTTACTGGTATCCTACATGGTAGATGACATTACCCGAAGTATGGTTTATGCTTTTCCTGCCGTACTTATTGGGTTTCGATGGTTATGGTCAATCCTGCCAGAAGCACAACTGAAGCGGCTTCTTACGGTAGTACTGGTATTCAATATATTCTATCCAACGTACTATCTTGACCACTACGTGTGGCCCTTTTTTATCCGTATTTTGAAGTATTCTCTTATCTACGGGCTTTGATCCTAACAGGAGGTTCGCCCCAAAACTACCCACCACCTTTTCCAAAGACAAAACAAAAAATAAAGATAAATCTTCCTTTTTTGAGCGACTCGAAGTCCGACTTACCAACTTTACGACTCCCTGTCTATCCAATTTCCCGCTCCGGCTAGCTCGGCTGTGCGCCGTAATCGTATTCTTGACGGGTAGGGAAGCCCTCCTCAGAGTTCTGGTAGGCTACGAGAAAGTAGCGGAGTCTGTTACCTGGCAGTTTTTAGAGAAACAAATCGTATCCCCCCTCACTATTTTCTCCGACCAGGAACCCTACCATCATATCTCAAAAATGACCTACCGGCTACTCCCTCCCTATTTGGGTAAGCTAGGCTGGGGCTGCTCGCTCCAAGGGCTCATGGTATTTCTTATCAGCCCTGAATACTTGGCCGGGCTCTTGTTTTTCTACTTTTCCTACATGCTCTTGAAGCTTTACTGCCGGGACGCCATTGCACTCTGTTGGCTACTCCTCGGGATATGCTTTACTTTTTTAGGCAAAGTGTTTTTTTGTATACTTACGCCTATTTCGACGCCTTTGCGTTGCTTTTCCTCCTGCTTGAGATTAGTAGTAAATAACCTTCGCTCCTATTTTTGTGGCCGGTATTGGCCCATTAGACCGACGAGCGAACCATTGTGGCCTCTGCCTTGGTGGACGTATGGTGGGGATTACAAAATAGCAATACATCGAGCGAATCCTTTTTTTGAAAGCCGTTTCTCATTCCCTCAGCCCAACAATGGGCTACTATTTTGGCGGTAGTGAGTACCTTGTTAGTAAGGTGGCTGCTGGCTTCCTACTACTATCTTCCTGCCTCTACTTCCCTTTCACAGATTAGTACAGAATCCAAATACGTACTAATCAAAGAGCGACTCATTGAACTGATACCGTTCGTGACAGTTTCCAGTTTTGAAGCCTACTGGCTCTATATCCTTGGTGGATTAGTCACGCTTTGGTTATATCGCGAAAGAACCGCTTTCTCTGTGTATCTGGTAGCATTGGCCGTATCAATCGGCATTTCCTTTCTGGTGTACGACATGACCCGAAGTATCGTATCCGCTTTTTCTGCCCTCTTCATCGGAGTCAGAATTATGGCCAGAGAACGTAGAAAGTACTACGTTCCGAAGAATAACTTTTTACGATCTGCTGTTTTCGGCTCTGTACCCTACCTTACGCACTACATATGGCCGGTATTCATCGGGTTATTAAAGTTCAATAGCTGAACCATTCGCAAGTGAATACCTTATTTTTCCCTTTTTATCCTGACCTTGTATTTTAATGCCAAAACTATTTCTTCGCTAGATGTCTTTTTTGACCTCCGTTATAAAGAAAAGTAGTGTACCCGTTGTGCTTGCGGTAGCTCTGCTGCTGGTGCATATCCATAATGTATCTACTGACTTCCGTCAAAGTAGCGTCTGGACGGGCCCTTACCTGTCGGCCGCGGCTAATTTGTCGTGGCCACCAACCTTTTCTATTGATCTTGATGATATTAATGATTTCAACTACCTCGATGATACCGCTCTGGAAGACAACTACCACTTTAAGAGCTCCAACCAACTAACCCCCTATGCGTACAACGATCTTGGCTATGTCTATTTGATATGGTTCGCCAAGCTCCTTTTCCCTTTCCTGGGTGATCAACAAGCCATTATCTTATTGCAGTCGTTAGTCCATCTTTTTCTGTGTACGCTGTTTATCAACGATAGGACTGTTGCTAAAACCTGGCGAATCGGCTTTTTCCTTCTGTATGCCGTAAATCCTATTGTACTGAAATACGTCGTTTTTAATCATTATTATTTCTGGCAGTCAATTCCTTCCCTGCTAATCATACTTCTACTCAACAGAAACACCAAGCAGAGCTTCGTTTACATTTTCATTGCGCTCATGCCCTGGGCTATTCTGGCTCGGACAACCACAGTTTTGGTAGTACCAATTATCCTGTACCTTTTGTATAAAAACAGAAGCCGCCCCACTTTGTGGATTACCTTGGGCTACTGCGCCGTCGTATGGATTATCTTTTTTAAGCCCTCCGAGAAAAACATCTGGCATACGGCCTACATAGGCACAGGCGCCTACCAGAATCCCTACGGAATACAACTCAGCGACAACGATGGATACGACCTCTACCAAAAGACATTCGGGATTACGCTGTCGGCTACTACCGGCGGCAATCTGTATGAACCCCTCGTCTATTCGAAATACAAGGTACTTACCAGAGAAGCATTCGTAGAGAATCTTACCAGCTCGCCGTTACTCTATCTCAAAAATGCTCTTGTTAATTCCGCCGCGGCATTTAGCATTGGGTACTTGTCAGGTAAACCCGATTGGCTCAACTACCTGCTTTCGGGATTTGGATTATTGGTGATCCTACTTTTCGTTCGATATAAACAATGGATCTACCTCATAAGCATGGGGCTGCTTGCTTTCTCTTATACGCTCTACTACCCGCCGGTACCCGCCTATTTATTTGGAAACTACGCCCTACTTGTGGCGGGTATTATTGGTGTTTTAAACCAGTCAAGGCAGCGAGGAGAAGGCCGTATTCTCTATCTTTCTTTCAACGATGGCTCCGATATGCGGATCAATAAGGAGCTCCGCACGCTGAGCCAAGTAGCCTCGGTAGAACTGGTAGCCCTTGGGCCGGATCGTACTCAGTGCTATGCCGCCTCTTCTGTGAATACGCTGTATTTCGTTGAGGGAGAACGTAGTTCAAAAGGTACCCTTCTTCGCTATTTTCTCACGTGCATGTCCTTGTTACTTCGAAGGCAGTACCACTCGGTCCACGTTATAAACGAGCCTCAGCTTATCGCCCTCTGGCCTTTTGTATGGGCTCAGAAACGAGTCGTACTCGACTTATTTGATTCTATATTTCTACGAAAAAACAAACCTGGCAATCAGTGGCTTTGGGTGAAGAGAGGTATCCATGCGCCAGTCAGCCAACTAATCGTGACTGACGAGAATAGGGTCAATCTCCTGCCCAATTTCCTCAAAAAAGGCGCTCATATACTACCCAACTACCCAAATCAGATCGTTGACTTTCCTGATAAAAAACGTTCATCCTACCTGACAATCATGTACTACGGCTGGCTAGGGGAGCTGCGGGGTACCCAAACCATCCGCGAATTGCTAGCCGCCGACCCTGACCTGAGGGTACTGATGGCCGGCTGGGTGGCCGATGAACCCTCCCGGACCCTGTCCCAACATCCCCGGATAAAGTGGCTGGGGGTACTTCCGCAAGCGGAAGCCCTGCGAATTGCAGCGGAGCAGGCCGACTATATTTTATGCGTCTATGCTCCCGTAAACGATAATAATATTAACGCCAGCCCCAATAAAATTTATGATGCTATGCTCACGCGTACGCCCGTGATCATGAATGCCGAGGTCAAGGTATCGGCGTTTGCACAAGAACAGCAACTCGGCTACGTGATGCCCAGCTATGCTTGTGCTGACTATGCATTATTAGCCGGTGAACTGATCAAACACCGTGATGCCTATACATTTGACCCGGTGCTCTGCCAAAACTACACCTGGGAGCAGGTAGAAGACGTACTACTAAAAACCCACGGACTGTAAAGTATGAAGATCCTATTTTGTACCAACGTGTTTGAGGTAGTCGAGAATGGCCCCGTGAAGTTTGCTAACCTTCTACTCAAAATCAATGAGCTCTATCCTGAACACGAGCTACGGATTCTGACCGAAGATATGTCGGCGCACCGGCAGTATCTGTATAAAATAGCACTATCTGATCGCTGGAAAGCTTCTCCTTTGAGCCAGTTTATACGCATGTGGGTCTACCATCAGGAAGCCATGCGGCTACGGAAAGAGTACCCCTTTGATGTATTGGTATATAACAACGCGCTGGTAGGTCTTTGGAGCGCCTATCGCTTTGAGGCAACGGTCGGTATGATCAATGACGACAATAACCTCAGCTCCAACGGCCTTCAATTTTCATCCCAGGGCTTAAAGCGATGGGTATTTCGGTTTATGGAGCAACTCATGGCCCGCAAAGTCCAGAAGATAATTGTAAACTCCAACTACCTAAAAGAAGCCGTTCGGAAAGGGTACAGTCTTCCTGTGAATCAAATTTTCCGCCTTTACAAAGCCGTTGAAGTACCTCCTACCCAGCCGAGAAAACTCACTATTGACCTCCAAAGTCCGATTCGGGTTTTGTTCGTCAAGAACGACTACCAGCGCGGCGGCCTGCTTATCCTGATCGAAGCCTTATCGCTGCTACCCGTTAGTTTCATTCTTACTATCGTTGGGCCAAACCCCGCCGACAAAGATCTGATTATGAGCAAAATTGACCCGGTTAAGAATATAGTCGGGATATTCATTGGGAAAGTACCTCAGCAGCAGGTAACGAAACTGCTTTCAAAAACTCATATCTTTTGCGTCCCTTCCTACAAAGAAGCCTTGGGGGTAGCTAATCTGGAAGCCATGGCGCAGGGCGTACCCGTAGTTTCTACGAACGTTGGGGGCATTCCGGAAGTGCTTGATCACGGTCGCTGCGGGTGGCTGGTACCTCCCCACGACGCTAAGGCATTGGCCGGAGCCATCCATCAATGTATTTCTGATCCGGTTTTACGAGCGAAAAAAATCACCCAAGCACATGCACGCGTAAAGCGGTTTGATACCCACACGATGTTTAGTACCTTTCTTGAAATTATCTCGCAGTGAACGATACCCATTCACAAAAACCTGTTTCAACTGACCCCATCTTCCGACTGCTATTTCTCAATATGGCCCTGGTCATTATCGGCTATGCGTTGGGGGTTGTCACTGGCATGGCTAGCGTTGCACCCATGCGGGTTTTAAAATACTCGGTACTATTTGGTTCTATACTCTATTTATCACAAGTCAATATTATCATCCTAAGGCTATTATCGAAGTATCTAAAAAACTTGCTGACTCTAAGCGCAACCTTCCTCATTTTTTCGCTCTTTACCGCCACTCCTCTCAATTCAATCATCCAAGTACTTACGTATGTTGTGCCTTTCTTATACGTTGCCTTTTCAGTGGGTCATTTACTACTATCCTACCGGCTGTCAGATGTACTTCATGCCTTTATTAGTGCTATCAATTGGGTTTACTTTATTCCAATCGTAAGTTTCTTTGTGACAGGAGGGAAACTGACCGACACTAACATTTACTATACCACTTTCCAAAACGAGGATACCGCCTTTTTATCCAACCACTACGGTTGGTCAGGTACTATTTTTCTATTAACCGGTATCGATTTGCTACGAAATACTGCCCTTCCCCGGTGGCGGCAGGTGCTCATTGTAATATTTTCACTAGTTGCAGCTTATCTCGTCCTTATCTCTGGCAATCGTACCTCCTGGTTGAGCCTAGCCATCGTAGGCTTACTATTTATTTTCCAATACCGGGGCGTAGCACTTTATCAAAAGGTATTATTATCCTTATTGCCCTTGGGTTTGGTCATGTACTTGCTCCAAGATCCTACCTCCGCCATTAATTCCCGGGTAGAAAAAACCAGGGTACAGCAAAAAAAAGGAGAGGCCAGAAACAATCTCTCCTTAGCGATGATATCATTTTTCAATGAAGAACCTAGCCTATGGATCACCGGCGTCGGCATGTTTAATCGGGAAAAGGTGAGGTCTATTTCGGGCTGGAATGGCTACCATAATTCGTACTTCGAGGTCTTATTTGGTGCTGGCATAGTGGTCTTTGCCTTCTTTATGTACATCGTCGTCATTCGTTCTATCGTCTACTATCTCCGCTTCTTCGCAACACACTACTTATTCTTTCTCCCTCTTCTCATCATTCCCTACTTTGAAAGTAATCTTACTGGTGGGCAGTTTCTCTTTTTTCCCTGGTTCATTACGTCAATTCTGATGAGCTACTCGACCACTTTTGCCCGGATTAAGAAAATAATGAAAGAATTGTCCACTCCCTAAAAAAATAAGGACACGGAAAAAATCCATGCCCTGTTCACACTATACACACACTATTGGGGATATCTTGTAACTTTACAAGACAATATCTTTACACTTGGTAGATTAATACGAGAAATAAGAATTAGAAACTGTACAAACCAGTAGGATTCTTGTCTATTGTCGGAGACAAGAGTAGCTACGTTGGATCAAGATTTCCTAATAGTATTTTACACTTATTTCGAATAAAAAAACATTTATGCTTAGCATAAATAATATAGATCATAAAACCGTACGACAAACGATGTCTTGTATATGTCAATTCGTCTGTCAGTAAGTACGATAAGCAAAAATTAATACAGCTACAAAAAACAAGGGTACGGAAAATTTCCGTACCCTGTTCCACACTATACACACACTATTATCTTTACAATTTTCTATATCTCGCTCATCTAGTATATCAGTCTCTTAGCTACAAAAGTAATTTGTTTTGTTTACTACTGATTAATTTCACCTTTCCAATTTCAAACGTTGCCAGAGGAAGAAGCAGTTTTTGACAAGTACTACCTGATAGTCAAATATTTAGATCCAAAATATAATCTTAACGAAAGATTGTATTTATTTGTCTTTCAAAATTAAGAAACAACGAATTAGCACTAATTAAATTTAAGCAATCACTAACTAACCTTATAAACCAATTCAGAGAAGCTTTATTGAGTACCGAATGTCCTGATAAGTTTACTAACGTTGACAATTTTACAAATTATACTGGGTATTGATACTATTATTTTCATCATAATAATTGCCGGAAACCTCCCGACGGAATCACGAAACAAGGCTCAAAACTATAATTTAGGTATCACTCTGCTGCTTCTGATCGTATCTGCTTTTTACTCTTTCCTAGATTATTGGACTAAAACAAGATCTTATAACGCTTTTCGGACACGGGTTTAGTGGTCGGGACCTGATCCTCGGAGGTGGACTTTTCCTGCTATATAGTACTACCAAAGAAATCCACCACAAGCGGGAAGGTGAAACTGTACATCTCGAAGGGGTAGACGCACAGGAAAAATTGACCCTATAGTTTGGGTGCGCGCCCACCGAAATCGCTTTACTAAAGGTAGTTTTTTCTTTTGAATCCGTATTAACCGCTGTTGACCTGATTAAAAAAGTTGAAACTATAATTATCGCCGTAGTACTTTCAACCACGATCATCTTCGCCGATACCATCGGCGACTACGTAAACAAGTACCGTTCTATCAAGACTGACTTTATAGTTTTTGATGGTGATTGGTACTTTACGCATCGCGGAAGCTTTCCATTACGGAATACCCAAAGCACTTTCCCATAGCGTCCTCGTTTACGGTAGAGATACTTAACATGCGCCTAGACAAGAAAACAGTTTCCGTCAAATTGCACGAGTGGGTAGAATAACCCGCTGTTGTAACAAAAAGATGCCCGGTTGGTAGTATTACTCGCCGGGCATCTTGCCTAAAGCATAAATTTCAGCCTTACAACTTCTTTCTCCGAAAGGAAACGCCACTTGCCGCGGGGTAAGTCTTTTTTATTCAGACCTGCGAATACCGTCCGGTCAAGCTTTTTCACCTCGTAGCCGAGGTGTTCAAACATCCGGCGTACAATTCTGTTGCGTCCACTGTGGATTTCCAGGCCTACTACCATGGCATCCGGAGTGATAATACTTACGGCATCCGGCTTGATAAACCCATCTTCCAGCTTAAGACCAGACTGCAACGATTCGAAATCTTCCGTTGTGATGGGCTTGTCTAGCTCGGCCTGATAAATCTTCTTGATGTTACTCGAGGGATGGGTTAGTTTTTCGGCTAATTCACCGTCATTCGTCAGCAGTAGCAAGCCGGTGGTATTACGGTCGAGGCGTCCTACCGGGTAGATACGCTCCTCGCAAGCACCTCCTACCAGATCCAACACCGTCTTTCTTTCCTCCGGGTCTTCGGTGGTCGTGATGTAGTCCTTCGGCTTATTGATGAGTACATACACCGACCGCTCAGGGTTCAGTACTTTCTTATCGTACTTAACCGTATCCGAGCGCTTTACTTTGTAGCCCATCTCGGTAATAACCTTACCGTTCACTATAATTTGTCCTGATTCGATGAGTGAATCGGCCTCACGGCGCGAACAGATACCAGCATTAGCAATGTACCGGTTCAGGCGTAAGATATCACTATCGGTATGCTTCTTTACTTTGCTCTTTTTATTTTTATCCTCATAGCCACTCAAATCGTAGCGGGGAGGTGCCGTAAACCGGCCCACCCGACGGCTTTCACCTTCGTTGGGTGTCTCAGCTGCTGCATCGCGTCTACGTACAGGGCGTTCTGTGTCGGCATCTTCCCGACGAGGCTTATCAAAGTCACGACGTGGGCCACGCTCATCATTCTTGCGTTCATAACGACCAACCGGACGATCAGAACCCGAATCTTCCCGACGAGGCTTGAACTCGCCACGGGGTTTGTCAAAGTCACGACGTGGGCCACGCTCATCACTCTTACGTTCATAACGACCAACCGGACGATCAGAACCCGAATCTTCCCGACGAGGCTTGAACTCGCCACGGGGTTTGTCAAAGTCACGACGCGGACCACGCTCATCATTCTTACGTTCATAACGATCAGCCGGACGGTCTGAGCCACCCTCTTCCCGACGGGACTTGAACTCGCCACGGGGTTTGTCAAAGTCACGACGCGGGCCACGCTCATCACTCTTACGTTCATAACGGGCGAACGGACGGTCAGCACCTTCCCGACTGGGCTTGAATTCGCCACGGGGTTTGTCAAAATCAGGGCGAGGGCCGCGCTCGTCACGCTCTTGGTCGGGCTTCCGGGTAGCTGACCGCTCCACCGCAAGTTTATCAAGCAGCGACTTCTTTATACTTGGTTTTGTAAATAGCTTTTCGGTGGTAGTACGCCGGGGTCTGAAAGTACCACGCTCGCTCGCTGACTTTTCAAAACGGGCACGAGGGCCTTCACTACGGGTAGTACTTTCGTTGGTAGTACGGGGCCTGCTTTTACTGTCTCTTCCTGAGGAAGTGGGGCGCGAAGACCGGGCGCCTTTGGGCGATTCATTTCGTTTTTTCATAGGAATGCAGTATCACTACTGGATGTTTTGTTCCTTTCTCCAAATTATTTATAAGTACTCCATTTTTAATAGATATCAGTTATCTAGTAGTAGTAGCAACTCGATAACGTGACTGACTGTCAGAAAATTACCGATTCTATTCAAAAAGGAGTGCAAAGGTACAGTATTTTTTTAAATGAATAATTTTCTCGTTTTTTTTATCCTAAAATAGGCAAAAAGTCGTTAGTAGATACTGAAATTGCAAAGGCAATCCGGGCCTGTAAACCATCATATAGTACTTACGGGCCGATACATTCGTTTACTTTTATTCATCAATAATCCAGCTGTCAGCGATTAGCTCATAGCCATTAGCTTTCTGTAAGTATTTGATTTATAATAGATTATCTGAGAAAAGGTGCATTAAATGCTTGCTTAATTCTTATATAATTAATTGATAATCAGCGCTATAAAAAGCTAATATAGGACTTTCGCAAAACTGAAATTTTATTAACTTGTGGGATGAAAACAACGCGCGAACTTTACTGCCAGTACCTTCTTTCGAGCCAAGTCAACTACACCTGCACGAATCTGGCTGACCATTTTGCCGACCTGACCCACGACGACGTCAGCCGCTTCCTCAAG
>Ga0209390_10008225_pt1 | contig 13011 bp, 6 predicted proteins | sample BON01_FD_187212 | JGI IMG/M metagenome (GOLD analysis project Ga0209390, IMG submission 187212) | Freshwater microbial communities from Lake Bonney liftoff mats and glacier meltwater in Antarctica - BON-01 (SPAdes) (version 2) | ecosystem: Environmental > Aquatic > Freshwater > Ice > Glacier... | reverse complement strand
GCAAACACCTAGAACATGAATGCAAACACCTGGAAGATGAGCTGTCTGTACCAAGAATGAATGCCAGCACCTGGAAGATGAATGCCAGCACCTGGAAGATGAATGCCAGCACCTGGAAGATGCATGTATACACTTGGAAGATGAATGCCAGCACCTGGAAGATGAATGCCATCACCTGGAACATGAACCCTCTGTACCAAGAATGAATTCCAGCATGTGGGAGATGAATGCCAGCACCTGGAAGATGAATGCCAGCACCTGGAAGATGAATGCCAGCACCTGGAAGATGCATGTATACACTTGGAAGATGAATGTCAGCACCTGGAAGATGAATGCCAACACTTGGAAGATGAACCCTCTGTACCAAGAATGAATTCCAGCAAATAGTAGTTGCCAGCCCACCTGCATTGGATATCATACTCAGGGGCTGCGTGGTGTGTGTCGCATAGATGACGCCATCAATCCACACCTCGAAGTGGACCGTCAGACTCGTCTCGGGGGTGTTTGCGATTTCACTGATAGTCGTGCTCATAAGGACCGTGAAAAAGAAAATGCGGAGATGGACAGCACATGTGTTGCAAGCGGAAGCCCCCCATAGCGGAGTTACTCTGTCCGTGGAGCTGAAACATCCCATGCATTCGGGTTTCGTGATGCTTCGTATGGACAGATGTTCGTATTGGACCCCACCTTCAGTTGGCGCCGCGGGGTTGTATGGCTTGGATTTCTTGAGTTTCCCCACCAGGACACTGGTGCTTGTGACATTCTTATTTTGAATGTACAAATTGTATGTGATGCCAGTTTCCGCGTCGAATCGTGCCCCCATGCCATTACAGATACCAGAATTTCTCAACAACACACAGCTATTACATTCGTCCAATTGCCATGGGAATTTGATCGTTGGATTGGCGCTGCTTGGCATTTCACATGCGCAATTGTTTTCTGAGTTTTCACGACACACCGCGACGCTGCTGTCCATATTGATAAAACGGTCGACCGCAGCAATCACAGGGGCTGACCGGTCCAACGTTATGGTGACTTGACTTTCGCTGCTTATACACTCCACAGCGTCCAACAACAGTTCAATTTCAATAGACTGCTTCTCGCCATTGAGCGCAAAGACTTTTGTCGAAGACAATGGACTGTTTCTATCGTATGTCTCCGTGCTCAAGACACCTCTGAGGGCGCTGAGGTGTGTGATAAACAACACGTCAGTCTAATGCAAAGGTCTGGTGACATACTTCACATCTTCACCACACAACCAAACACCAAGTTTAGAGGCGCCATCGGGATCGCAGGTTTTGCCATTCGAGGTTTTCCAAACCGCCTGACGTTCGCATGTTTCGAAATTTGCCACATTCACTCGCACATACGTGACGATTCCTGGCATGGACCTGATGGTGTAGAAGAAACGTTCAGACTGTGCTGTACTGCGCACACCGTCAGTGATGGTTTGTCGAATGCGAAATTCCGGGTCCGTCTTATCGTAGTTGGCTGCGTTGGCTGACAATTGTGACACCATAGATGGTCTGATCAATATTGTGGCGGGTAGTGTCCCCTCAAATGGACACGCTGAGGCAGGCGCCGAGTGTAATAGATCGTAAACACGAGGACATATGATTTCAAACCGTTTCGGTACAATTTCAAACGTTTTCTGCAAGTATGTGTTCACGTCAGTGAGTCCAGTCAGCCCATTCGCGTTACGTTTCCGTGCCAATTCAGAGTTGTCTGTAACGTACAACGTTCCGCCAATGTCAAACTCGAAATTGACGGCCAGTGCTGTGGCGTCGTTGTCATTCTTGAGTTCTGCTGTTGACAGCTGTACGGGGAACGAAAACAAGAACAGCTTGTTAGACTCGTCACAACCGCCACAAAACGTGTCGCCCCATGATTCTACACCTCCGGCAGAAGACTGACAGCCTGCACAATACGCGTACCTGTATGACCTGATGTTGATGTGTTCGTACTGTACGCCATTTGTTGTTCCAGTTTGGAACGGGAAACTGCGCTTCAACTTGGCAACCCCAATTACGTTTGACACCGTGGTAGCAGCATCCACATTTATGAGCACATTTGTTGGTGGGTTTATGCGGACATAGAACGTGAGGGCAGCATCGTTCAAATCGCTCCCCATATTGTCACACACGCCTGAAATTCCTTTTTGCACACAGGAATTGCAATCATCAAGCGGCCAGTTCAACACCGACCCATCCAACATCTTGCACTCGCAAGCAGCAATCTCATTAGTGGGACAGTGTTCTGGTAGGGTTTGTGGTGCTACAGCAAGCAGACGACGATGCGTCACAGGATTCATTTTTGATGTCGTAATCATCGCAACTCCGGATGATCGCACTTGTGACTGTGTATTCAGGTAGGTCGAATGCTGCAAAGTAATGAGTGTCTTGTCAATTTGTGCATTCATTATACCCGTGCCTGATGGACGGGTGGTGTGCGGTTTGATGGACAATCGCATGACATTTCCCGGGTTTGTAATAGCTTTTTGATTCCAGATACCTGCCGCTTGCACAGTACTGGTCATTATGTTTGTGACTGCACTGGGAAAAAAAATTGCTTTGTTGTCTTGTTGGTACGTCAGTTGATAACACGGGGTGGCAGAACATGCTGCTCGTATTGGCATAACTTCTCTGTTGTTGAATGGAGAAGCAAAAAGGGTTGGTAGCCAAATATCGTCGCTAACGACAAGCTTGATGTCAACCAAGTTTTGGACCTTCTTGCCAGTGTACCTGAGCTTCAGATTCGGAATGGTACTCGAGGTCACTATGTTCAAAATGTACGTGTTCAACTTGTTATGCTCCCTGGACCAGAATGGAAATGAGGTGGCCCCATCTGTTGTTTGGAAGTTTTGGGCACCATTTACCCCTTTCATGAACAGTGATGCCGACGACCATTCTTGTGCACCTTGATTAAACAAGTCGACGACCCTGGTGTTTTCCTTGAATACATGAAACGAAATGTAGTTTTTACCAGCCGTCAATATGACTTCCTGCGTGACGTCCACGTCTGCAGGATCACTGCACGTCTTTGCCATTGCGTCGATGATCGCAGGCGACACGCACTCCCTGCATGCAACTGTACCAATCTCCCACTTGTAGAACGGGTCCACGCACCGTGTACATACTCCTGTCGCTGCGTCATAGCCAAACTCTGCCGCACAAACACATGTTGTCCTATCTGCCGCCCCAGCCTGCCCCTGCCCGCATACAACGCACTCTGCAGCCCCTGGCTGGCTTGCAAATGAATTCGATGCGCACGCCACACATCCTGTCGAGCCACCAAGATCCATCTTGAACTTTCCAGCCAGACACTGAGAACAGGCTACGCCAGCGCTAGCATTGCCCTCGTACCCGGGCGGGCATTTGCAGCCGGTGATGTTTAAGTTGTTGCCTGTTTCTGTAGTTGAGCCACTCGGACATGTGGTGCAGGCTGTCGCTGCAATATTTAACGTCGGGTATGAGCCACTCTGGCACAAGGCACAGGTGTCGGCGACACTTCCCACACCGTCGATATACTTGCCATGCACACAGGAAGTGCATGCTGACGAGCCATGATCCGTCTTGAACTTTCCAGACAGACATCGAAGACAGACCGCCCCATCACTGCCGTGGTGCCCGGGCTGGCATTTGCAGTCGGCGATTTTGTAGTTGCTGCCAGAGTCTGCACCTGAGCCACTCGGGCATGTGGTGCAGCCTGTCGCTGTATTATTTAACGTTGGATAGGAGCCACTTTCGCAGAAGACACAGATGTCGGAGTCAGCACCAGTATTTGCTATGTATTTGCCCTCGACACAAGAGTCACAAGCGTTGTCACCAGCTATGCCTTTGTATTTTCCTGCAACACACTGTGTGCATGAGGCTGCAGTGGTTGCGGTGGTGTACCCTTTGTTGCACACACAGCCGCCTGATGCCGATAGGCCAGCGTTGGATTCACAGGCTGGTCCGCATGCAGTGTTACCGAATGAAGCCAGTGCGCCAGCTGTGCATGCTGTGCAGTGCAAATTTCCAAGACCGTCTGCAATTGAGGTACTGTTACACAAAGTGCACTCCTGATTGCCAGCGACAGTCTTAGCCTTTCCCGGATTGCACTTTTCACACTGATTCGCCATGTTCGATGCTTGGTGTCCTGCAGTGCACAGACAGCCGCTGATATCCACACTCCCGGGTTCGCTGCTCTGCATGGAGGTGTCACTCGAGGGACACGTTTTGCACGACGCGGCAGCGTTGGCACCCTGTGTGTCCCCGTATTTACCCGCCTCGCAGACGGTGCATGCAGCATTCGAAACTACCTCTTTCAATTTGCCATACGCACACATTTCACACACGCCAGCGACCGACAAAGTGTGTCCGGCACTGCATTGGCACTGTGTTGGCACAGCGTTTGGCACTGCTGCCTGCAATGGTTCGCATTGTACGCAGGTGGTTTGCGCGACACCCTGGTTGCTGCAACATGGATAACATTCTGTTTGACCTGAATGATTCATAAATGTGGCCATTGGGCATGGTTCACACTGTCCTGCATCTGCTTGTGCCTTGAAATGCCCCGGTAAACACCGCGTGCAAGATATAGCATCGCTGGTTTCCCAGCCCGGATGGCACACTTCAGACAACGTGAAGGAACACAATTGGTTTGTTGCCACCACAGTAATACTGTTACCAAACGCAATATGTTGCACCGCAGTGTTCCCTCCACATCCCTCTGCCAGCGTCAAGGCAAGCACCACATTCTTTACACCCTGGACAATGCAAGTTGTTCCCGACGGCACTGATATCGCATTGCTTGTGAATGCGCCTGCAAACGGCACCGGCGAGCTGCCGGTGCTAGGGTACGGGTAAAACTGAATATCAAACAATTTTGGCAACAGCACCAGCACAAAGGGCAGTGCCTTCGCCATGTAAATGGGGTACAGGCTCCTGGTGCGGAATTCGGAAGTGGTGCCTGCATTCATGGTCATTTCTGTGAGCGGGACTTTCATGTACGACACATAGAGACTGGTGGCAGTCTTCAGTTCGAAGTATAGGTGAACAGGGTTGGCAGGATTCGTTTCTGTCTTGGAGGCTCGCACAGTCACGAGAAAAACCCATATTCTGTTCTCCGGTGCACATACCGTGGTTGGTTCGGTGAATACGCCGTTCTCTCCCCAATACCAGCTTGCACTATCTATCACCCATGTGTCCCTCTTCGCCATTTTCAAGTCAGAGTCAGGATCGAGAAGCCAATCCTGGTCATCCGCCACAATGGGATACGTGCTGCGTCCACAGCCCTGCAGCGTGGGTGTGTTGAAGCCCCTCACAACCAGGTGCGGGTTTTCGACGTCAGTGCCGGGTGCCACAATCTTCACCACAGCCACTGTTCCCGCTGTGACATCGGCGCTGTGTGGCGCCCAGAACCCAATCTGAAACGAGAGCGGGTCCCACTGGGTTTCGGCAGGACAGTCCGTGCTGATGCCAAGAATCGAGCACATGTTGCACTGCTCGTGCCAGTGCTCGTCGATCTCGCCCGTCACTGGCAAAGTGCAACGGCATGCCGCAGGTGTCTGGCACTGCAGTGTGGTCGCGGAAGTGCCTGCACCGTACATGGCCACGAGGACGAGCACTGCGGTAGCAATCATATTGTGCGAATATGCACGATTGTCCTTGCTATATTCACACACGCCCTGCTTATATACACAACGGTCCGTACAACTTTGCGTTAGCGTATGGCACCATACCACACAGTCTACAATGCAGAACAGACGGGAATTGAACCCACTCATCACGCCACCAAACGCATTGTGGCGTGTCCCACCAGGGCTGTGTTTTTTAATGTCCTTTTACAGACAACCTTTTTTTTTAAGGCAATTTTTGTGTCGTGGTCACTCATTTCCTCGTGGGTGCGACGTTTTTTTTTGAGTTAGTGTGGATTCTACGGCTTGCAAAGGGGTACAGTCACATCATCCGCCGCAGCGGGCATGCCCTCCAGGGCGCCATCCGGCCTACTTCTTGTTGTCAAGTAGGCCCTGGATGGTGGTTCCAGCCTGCAGGAGCTTCTGCCTGAGCGTCACCTCCAGGGTTTCCAGCGCCTTGACGCGGATTTCGGCCGACGCCAGCGCAGACTGGGTCTGGCTGAGGTTGGCATTGGCAGTTTCGAGCACACCAGGGCCCGGCTGTCCAAGAAGGAGGGCCTGGACCCGCGCGAGCTCCTCCTTGACGGAGGCGAGCTCACCGACCGGTTCCTCGGCAGAATTGGCTGCGAGGGCTGCCGCCTTGTTCTGCTCGATGGTGGCAATGGCCGCATTGAGCCTCTCCTTAAGATCTTTGTTACGCAGCTTGAGGGCAGCTGTCTCAGCCTGCATGCCGGCGGTGTCACCAGTTTCCGCCTGCTCCTCATGCTCCACCTGCTGCTGCTCCACCTCCTTGTACTGGTAGCAGACGTGCCACCCGAGGTCAACTCCTTCCTCGAAGGACCCCGACTCGAAGGACCCCAACTTGATGGAAGCCTTGGTCTTGGTCTTGACAACCTTGGAGGAAGACTCAGCAGTCTCCTTGTTAGCAGGAGGCCTGGCGGTCTTGCCCTTGGCCTTGGTCTTGGACACACCCTTGGTCTTGGCCTTGGCAGCGGTCTTGGCAGCGACCTTGGCGGCGGGGGAGAAGGTAGAATCAGAGCGAGGCATGGTGCTGGAGGGCGGGGGGGGGGGTTAATGTGGTGGAAATCCACAGACGATGAGAATCAGATGGTGCTTTTTGAACACGACACAGATTTTCGCTAACTGATTACACGCAGACGCGTGCACTTATATAGGTCTGGCACACAAACTTCCTGGCCAAATCGAGTGTCTTCAGCACACAAAGTCATATTCTCGTCATATTTATATAAAAATACGCCACAAAGTGCGGGCGACACAAACAACGTGCATTGTGCCCAGATTATCACAGCAGCTCGCACAGCAAATCCTGCGTCCATGAACATGGTCGCGAGCGCGCCGCCGCTGAGTACTCCTCGCATGCGTTTTGGTTGGTCTCGCATCCCAGGCATTGGTTTTCATGCCAAAACTCTGAATCTGTGCACGTACGACACCGCTGCAAGTCCTTGGCCGTGGCTCCGTCTTGTATGCGGATCCGTTCAGTGAGCGTGTGTCGAGGGCAAAGAAAGCGCGAGCTCGGGGAGAGAGCTGTCGTGCCATCAATTCCAAGGTACTGTTGTAGCGAATTGCTATTCGCAGCAATGTTGTCCTCAGACGGGGTGAGCTTGATTTGTGCCAGCACCGTGCTGGTGTAGGACGAGAGCAGTGTTCCCGCAAACTGCACATCGCAGTTTACATCCACATCCATCCCCCCTCCCATACTGTAGTAGGAGTCGCACACGTTGTTGTGCATAAAATAGAGCGGGTTCGTGTACGCTTCTTGGAACGAGACTGTTTCGGCAATCTGCCGAGAGGAGACCTGGAAAATATGGCGGGGCGCCAGTCCGCCAATACCAAGAATCTGCATTACCGCCGCAATCGTTCGCACTGCGATTCTCTGTGTGATTGTGCTGTGCGCGACCCCTGGAACGATGAAAATGGGCTCACCCATCTCAGGTGGTGTTTCCTGTCGCACCGCACACGCCCATAACAATGGTACTAAGGTGCTGTATGCGACCCCCGTGGACTGGTCGATCACGTGCAGCGCGAGCAGCAATTCTTCCTGTTTCGATTCCAGTACTTCCGTGAAACGTGACACAACATGTATTGTGTCCATTTCCAGCGACACGAGCCAAACCGAGTCGCCAAGGTCCGTGTTGTCGAGAAGTTGCATAGTGGGAGTCTTGGCAGCGCTGGCGTGCATGTAGTTGGAAAAAATGGACTGATCCACGTTCACCACTGCTGTGATCAGAGACGTATTGCTGGTGTGCACGAGCATGAGGGCTGGAAAACTGCTGGAGGCCAACCGCGGGAGCCGTGTGTTCTGTGGAGACCACACGCTCGAGACGCGAAAGCACGACGACATGCTGATCGAGTGACGCAGCGCTCGATGACGCTGAGCTTGCTGTGTGTCACGCACCGTGGGACATGGCACCCACCACTTGGCGCTACTGGCACCCACAGGTAACACGCCATAGAACAATAATGTGATATTTCTCGTGTCGAGCATGGCGGACGCAGACACTGGTGGATTATTATTCCCTGCACACACCAGATTCGGCGGACACGGCGCACAGGCTGTTTCGGCCAATACACCATCATTCCATCGTGATGCGCCATACTTTACGGCCATCAACCTCGTAATCTCGCGATAATCCGCGGACAGCGGATGCTCGGCCACAGATGATTTATACCACACATCATTCAGCGCCTGAATGTTGGCAGGAGTCGTCGCGAAATGCCCTGGAGAGCAGCTGCACGTACTGGTGCGAGGCATGAAGGTGCTGTTGGCTGGAAATCCGTTGCATCTCACGCACAGGGTCAGACTGGTGAAGCACACCCAACCCCCCCCCCACACACACACACAAAACGCAAGCATAATTGCGTCGTCAGTGTCCACAACGAGCGCAACACGACAACCAACACAAGCAATTGCCCCGGCTTCCACGTAGCAGCGTGCCAGCAGACAGCAGTGTGTGGTGTACCTGCTCTGAAGCCATCCGGCGCGACACACACATTGTTGGGCGTCTGGTGGACCCAGGGGCTGCTGCAGCTGTAGCTGGACGGGCTGCAGCTGCATTGTGGGGTCGAGACAAACGCAATCCGTCACTGCTGAGGCTCGTGACTGCTCTCCTGCTGTGGTCGTGCGGGGGGGGCATGCCGTACGACTGTGGCCAAATCCTGGACAGTAGTAGCCAGTGTCGCACGGTACGCACGTAGGGGAAGTGTCACGATGCAACAAGAAAGATCCTTTGCCGCAGAAACACTGATTGATCGTTTGCGACGCTGCGAGAGACGTGGTGTTGTCTGGACACTGGCGGGCGTAGATGGTGCTCGACGGCGGCACCCCTGTCATGTTGACGAATCTGGGGCAATAGAAATTGGGTGGACACGTCTCGCACCGCCCTCTGACTGCGTTGCGGATGCTTCCAGGTGCGCACGGACAAAATCGATGCATCTCGTTGGCAGTGGCAGAATTGCACAAAACAGGCAGGTCGTTGCCACCAGGGCACAGGCTGTCTGGTGGACATAGACCGCACGTGGTGTTGTCCACCCGGACGAATCCGGGCCTACACGTGCAGTGCGTGCTTCTAGCGGCGGAATAGCTGGAAACAGCGGGGCATTGTTGTCGCAGCGAACCCTGGCAGACCCAACCCGCCTCGCATGCACGACAAATCTCGATACGAGTGTGAATCCGCGTGTTGCCTCGGGCTGCCTGTTCGGACAACAACGAGTTTTTCCAGGCGTACTTGTAAATGAAATCGGTCCTGTCCATCAAGTAGCTATCGCTCTTGTGTTGGGCGCGATAATATCCGTCGTCACACAAACAGCCCTGATATACGTTGTGAAATCTGTCATTGTCTCCGTTTAGTGGGGCGGTCTGCGACCACAGCTCGGGCCTTGTCCCTCCGATGGGCACGTGTGTGGTCTTGGCAGAGGTGTGTTCAGGACACTGTATACGGTGTGATTCTTGAGTGTATAGCGGAGTGCACAGCTGCGAGTCTGAACAACTCTCACACACGCTGATGTTGGCTTGCACCCAATCCACCACGCGCGAGATGCTGCCACCGTCTACGGCGTATGCTTCACGCAGTGCACTGCTGTACGCAAGTCCTGCGGCGCACGAACACTCATAGCCTGCCGACGCACGAAGCTTCATCGTAAGCGGTCGTATCGAGGGGCATTGCTGCAGCCCCGTTACCGTGCCGTCAGTGCAAAAAAACGTGCCTGTGCACGGCATGCACGCCAGATTGTGGCGCCGGCGATGCTGCTGTGGCTCGCTGCCACCAGCCCCGGGTGCCACGGCACTCGTTGCGAGATCCGCCTTGTGGCACAGCAAAGGATTCGGGTCCACCACAAAACGGCCCGTCGCGCAGTTGGTCGAGCATGGCAAACACACTGGGAGCGTGCCCGCTCTGCAATTGCACGACTCCGTGGTGGCATCGTACAAGTCCTCGCCGCACTGCAAACACGAGAAATTTGACAAGTGCACAGTGTGCGTGTTGCCCCGTTGCACCATGATGGCAACAATGCTTTTGGCCGCTATGTTATTTGGAGTGTCAGCGCGCATGTCGTGTGGGATGATGGAAAATAACACAGAGTGCGGGGTGTAGGTGGGCTCGTGTGTGACGATGCTCAGCAGCTGCACCACTGATGCCACCGCGTTCGCAGCCGACATGTTGACACGCACCAAGGACAATACCTGGTCGTGCAGGGCGTTGTTTTCTTGTTGCAGGATGTCCGTGTTGTCCTGGACGTGCGAGAGCAGTATGTGCACGTGCTCGGTGCGGTCTGCATACATCTTGGTGCCCGGAATCTCGACGCGTTTCAGGTTGTTGAGCAGCGAGAAACCCTGCAAGCGCATGGCCGCAAACCCACCCTGCACAGTGGTGTCGGCTCCTTTGTAGTGGCGTTTTTTGATCTGTTTCTGCACCTCGAATAGCACATGAGCGCTCTCAAAGAATGGCGTGTAGTGAATGTTGGAGGCGTTTTTTGTCACCCCCGTGGTGAAATCCAAGTCGCTCACGGTAAAAGCCTGTCCCCCGACGAAGTACCCGTTGTCCGCGGCTTGTGTTCCGTACAAGACCCGAAGCACGCCAAGCCCCGCGTCTGTGCTTTTTCCCGTCATGATATAAAAGGACTGCCAGTGCTGCGCAGCTGCGGCAAACGCGACGGCGTCGTGTGGCGTGGCTCTCTCTGTGTACAGTGCAAACGGCAGTTGCGAGCCCGAGACTATCTGCACAATACGCCGTTGCTGTGTTTGGAAGAACCCCGGCAGCAACACGCCCCCGAAAAACGAAGTGTCTGCATACCCAGACTGTTGCCTGTGTCGCACGGTGCTGTCCAGAGTGGCGTTGAACATGCGCGTGTCTGAGAAAACATATAAAATGCGCAACACGTGGTCGAGGTGAGCGTGCAGTGCATTCGGATTCGACGCCGTGGGCGGAGTGCAGCAGCCAGTGCACGCAGAGAATCCAGAGACCAGCACAAAGTCCTTCTCCAGATCAAACGTAAACAGGGCCAACGCATCCGGCCTGTGTGTCGTCAGTTTGTCAGTAAAAGCGCCCCGGCGAGCAACACAAAAAGGCGCAGGACGTGCACATGCCACACTGGTGCAACGAACCTGTCCTTCATGCACACCCCGACCAGCACTCTGTTTTTTGCAGTCATGACAAAGCCAGCATCGGGGACGTGTAGCGCAAAAACGACGCGATCAACGGCTTGGTCATAGACCACATGTTTTCGCTGCACCACCAACACCGCAGATGCCAGCGGATTGTCAACCTCCTTGGCAAACACCAGCACCGAAATATGGTGCTGCAGCGAGGTGTGCTGCGGGGTTGCATGCACAATCTGCATGAACGCAAACCATGAGGTCTCTCCTGCCAGCGGCAGCAGCGGCGGTGCTTCTGGCTGCTCTTGCCGCTGTGCAGCTGTCGCCCACATGTATTGCGACGCAGTGTCGAGATTCACATACGTCACCTCTGTGGTGTAGTCGTCGGCACTCAACGCCTCGCCCGCCCGGTATATTACGATGGGAGCTGCACATGCACAGCAAGGGCATGCTGTCACAACATGTCACCCGTGTGGCACAAACACGCATTCACCACATCAACGCACTAGCCGGCAGCACAATGCTAACATCAACAAAACTGGGGCCCACGTACCAAGAACAAGGAAGCCCGCACTGTCTGTGATTTCACACTTGACGCACGTGTCGATTTCGGAAACGGCAGCAGCTGCCCCCGAGAGTTGGCCACACACCATAAAAATTTTCCACAGCAGGTGACTGTCAGGCTCCAGTAGAGAGTAGATCTCATTGTGGTACGATTGGGAAATGAACCCTTCGTATCCCATGCGGTGGAGTCCTGTTACTGCCAGCCAGGCATTCATCAAGAATCCAAGGAATGCGCCGTGGCCTGTGGCGAAAGGGGTGTCGGTGCAGTCAAACGCATTCCGCAGGGGGTGCGCCTGTGACAGCGACGTTGCGTGGCTGCGCACCAGGACGCGTTCGGGGCCGCACAACCACTGCAACGTTCCGAAGAAGCCACTCATGGGCACGGGCGCGACTTGACGCAACACCTCCACGACCCCTTGTTGGTATGTTGGGTCAGAGGTGAGGTCGATCAGTCGAGGGTTGATGACATTGTATGACGTGACCGACCCACTTTGATTGCTCTGCACCTGATTCGTGTACAAAACATCCACATAGGGCATACTCGCTATCATCTGTTGTGACACAAAGACACCGAGGCTGTAACATACAGCAGGATTGCTCGAGCTCGCCTCAAACACGTTTTGTTTGGTCGATCCCCGTGGACACGTCTTGGGAATGTACATGCCCCTCTGGTCGCAGATTTCCTCCTCGGAACACCGCTGCATGACAGTCTGGCGTCCGCCAAAGCACTTACACGACTTTTGACACAGGAGACACGACTGCGACGAGATTGGAAAATAGAATCCGGGCGGACACAGGCAGTCGGTTTCCCGTTTGGAGCACATGGGCGACGCGAACTGAACCTCGCAAGGTGTGCGTGTCTCTCCATCACAGTAGGAGTTCTTGGGGCACGGGGTGCATGCCTCTTAACCCTCGAGTTGATACCATCCAGGCTCACACTTGCACACGGCGCGTGCACGGCCAGACAACGTCGCATCGTCGGCAAACGACACCATGGTGTATCCTTTCTCGGGGTCGCATCGACAATGTCTAGTGGTAGCCTGTAGCACAGAAAACGGCGGGCGACAACGACGAAGGCACGGCTCGCCCCGCGGCTCTAGCCACTCTGTAATCACCGAGATCCCCTTCCTTGCGCCGTGTTAGTATTCAAAAACAGGCTTCTCGGATTAGCCAACTTTCCAGGAGGGAAAATGTTAACATTTTCCCAAATACTAATCTT
>Ga0209390_10008218_pt1 | contig 13016 bp, 7 predicted proteins | sample BON01_FD_187212 | JGI IMG/M metagenome (GOLD analysis project Ga0209390, IMG submission 187212) | Freshwater microbial communities from Lake Bonney liftoff mats and glacier meltwater in Antarctica - BON-01 (SPAdes) (version 2) | ecosystem: Environmental > Aquatic > Freshwater > Ice > Glacier... | reverse complement strand
GAGACACATCCGGATCCGGATAAAGCCAAAAGCGATGGTCCGAATATGGTTTATCTGGACAAGCTGGAAACACTGCTGCGGCAACTTACAGTGCTGCGTGAAGCAGTGCTTTCGTTTGAAGGCTAAAGAATCGCTCAGAACAGTTCCGCAATGGGAGAACCGCCGTCAACCACGAATCGCGGCCGTCCCTGATGATCCTTGTATTGCACGTCCTGCGGCACGCCAAAGTAGCGAAAGATCGTCGCCGCGAGGTCGGCGGGAGTCACCGGTCGCTCCTTGATTGTGCCACCATCCGCTTCTGTCGCTCCGATGACCTGACCATGACGCAGCCCACCCCCGGCGATGCACATCGACATGACTTCCGGCCAGTGGTTGCGGCCATCAGTACTGCCCTGAGTCCCCATGATTGGAGTCCTGCCAAATTCTCCCATGGCGATCACCATCACCTTATCCAACAGGCCACGTTCTTCGAGATCACCGATCAGCGTCGTAATCAAGTGATCGAAGAGCGGCAGCAATGGGCCCAGTCCTTTGCTGATGCCGCCGTAGGGCGGAATATTATCGCCATGGTTGTCCCATGTTCCCGATGCGCCGTGGTAGCTTAAATCCAGTGTGACGAATGTCGTGCCTGCTTCGACCAGACGTCGAGCAATCAAGGCCTGCTGGCACCACAAATGTTTGCCGTACTTGTCGCGAACTTCCGGGGGTTCCTGATTCAGATCAAACGCCGTTCTGGCTCGATCACCCAGCAGCAGATCAACGGCCTGTTGTTGATATGAATTCAGAGCCGCCATTGATCCATCCTGATCCAGACCGGCTTTCATCTGATCAAACTGTTGCAGCAAGCCCACTCGTTCGTGCAGACGCGATTCCGACAGACCTTTCGGCATTTGAAACAGATCCTTCCCGCTTAATCGCCCCGTGTCGGCTCCAACGTTTGTATACACCGGCAGCGTCGCAGCGTTGTCGCAGATAAACGGATCGTATTGCTTGCCCAGATAACCCGCGAAGGCCAGATGCGAACGCGACTTCATGAAAGCAGCATAGGGCGGCATCGCCGGATTGTTGGCACCGTGATGTCGCGCGACAACAGACGCAAGCGATGGATACTTGACCGCTTCTGGATTCGTGCGTGGTTCCGCCGCAAGGTTGGCAGTCTGGAACACAGTATTCGGTTCATGATTGCTGTGCCGCGCATCGACGGATCGAATGATTGTGAACTTGTCGAGCATCGCGGCCTGCTTCGGCAGATGTTCGCAAATCACGACGCCAGGAAGTTTCGTTTGAGTCACACCGAACGGCCCGCGATTGATCCATGGTCGATCGGGCTTGCTGTCCCATGTGTCGATATGGCTTGGACCGCCCGCCATCCACAACAGGATGACACTCTTTCCCGTCGGCAACGATACTCCGGCATTTGCACCTTCGGCCTGAGCCTGAATCAAACTCGGAAGCGACAGTCCGCCGATCCCCGCCATGCCAGCCTTGAGCATGGATCGTCGCGTCTGCAGACAAAGTCCCTCGCGAGTGCGACCAAAGAAGTTGCCAAACGAATGGCCTGAGTGGTGGGTGTTCATGATCAGGTAATTCAGTGATAGAGATGTTGGAAACAGTGTGTCAATAAGGCGATCGGCGGATTCTGTTTTACCGTAGCACGGGTCAACAGTTCCATCCCAAATCAAGGGACTGATCATGTCTGTTTTGCCGCTCGCCTAATTGTTGTCTTCGATTTTCCGAGAAAAAATTTCGCACGTACGTGGGATTCTGGCGAATCCCACGACAAGTACAGACAGTTGTTTGTCGTTCGATGCTTGCTCACAGTAAGCGTAGCATTTGCGCAAAGGATTCACAAGAATTTGTTGATCCTTCGGCATTTTTCGCTGACCGGACTCGCAAAATGCGTAAACATATTTTCCGATTGCGCCACTGACCTTGTGTGCATGAAACTCACGCCTTACATGCGGACCCGGAATTGATTTGTGTCGATTGTACTCGCAATCAGATACCAAAACGGAATTTTGCGAGAGACGCTGTGTCGTCTCGCAGAGCAACATGGAAGTCAGCAACTGGGTTCGCGGTCTGGGGTTGGTCTTCCAACAGGTAAGTGGCGGAGCCAAACGTTCACGCAGATTTAAGGCCGCTGGCAATTCGCCAAATGTCGCCAGCGTGGATGTTCTGGAAGATCGCATGCTGCTGACAGATGACTTTGGCGATGCACCGGACACGACGGCCGGTACGGCAACGCCGTGAAGGATTTTTCTTCGAGGAAACAAGCGTTTACTTGTAGCCGAAGTCGTGAGACTTCGGAATAGTTACACGGCGAAAGCCCGAATTCTCACGAATCCGGCTACAGAAATCCTTCACGGCGATGCCGGTACGGGCGCCAACAACTATCAGACATTGGCCTCACACGGTGGCCCACGTCACGTCATCAATGCGACGAAAACGACTCTGTTTCCGGGCGGCGGTGTTGATGGTGAAGCGGGGACTCAGCAAAGTGCTGCGGCAAATCTCGACAACCTCTTCACCACGGGCGGTCGCAACGATGAAGACGGCGTGATGAGTTCGCTGGATCTCACCGCGACTATCGGTTCGTCTCCCAAAATCACGCTGTCAGCCACGAACACAACCGGCACCACCGCGACGCTGTACGGCTGGAAGGATGATGGCTATTACTGGCAAGTGCGTGCGAATGGACCGAATCTCTGGAGTGTCGAGGATGGCTTTCAGGTAGCTCGCAAAATTCAGGTGAACATTGGCGGCGCTTTCATTGCTGCTGGCGAATCGTGGCAAATTTACTGGAACCATATCCCGGCCGCTCATCATTACGATCTTTAGATCAGCAACAATCCCGGTAAATTGGCATTGCGGAATTCAAATGTCCCGGCAATTTTCTGAACCTGTTTCAGACATTGCCGACAGGGAACTTTCGAGTCTGGGTTCGAGCTGTTAGTAGTTCAAACGCATCTGGGCCTTGGAGTTCTCCTATGGACTTCACCATCATTTTTTAACATCCATACATTAAAGTCGCGTCCAGAATTCGGAACGTTGAGCCCTGCTGTGAACTGTGAACTCTTACATACGGATCAAAATTCCTACATGCCTGCTCTGTCGTTTTCACAGGGATTCGTTAGAATTTCGACGGAGTGATTTGAGGCTGTCGGGAGCAACTGCAAATGAGCAAGCGATTTAGTAACAATCGTAACGATGCTGGAAGCTTACTCGCTTCCATTTTCATTCTGACACTCGGTGCTGGTTGCTGTTTGTTTCTAGTGGCCGCCATGTCACCTGCATCGTTGGGCACAACTGCATGTTGGCTCGGCGGAATTTTTTCCGCGTATTTGACGCTTGTGGTCTTTCAGCGGTTTGGCAAAATCCCAAAAGGGAATCTCAGTTTTCTGTTGTCATCTTCTCGCAATCGTCGTGACGACGGAATCAAAGACTACGAGCCGCGCATTGCCGGTAAGTCGCGATCGACAACGATGCTCGGGACCAATCAGCCGATCTCCGCCAAAGACGCACACGAAATTCAGATCACCAGCGCGAATACCTGGGTACCTGCAAACTCAAGTCGGCGACGCAATGATCAGCAACTAAGCGAATAATTCCTGCACGGCTTTCCCTTGTCCGTCTTTCGTCACGTAGAACGGTCGGCCTTCGATGTCGAAACCAGTCTGCGGACTGATCCCCATCGCCGTCATGATCGTGGCGTGCAGGTCCTCGATGGATACCGGATTTTCAACTGCAATTAAAGGCCTTTCATCAGCCGTTTTGCCATAAACGAATCCTCGCTTCATACCGCCGCCAAACATGACCACGCTTGTTCCGCCTGTGAAGTGTCGATGCAGGCCATAGTGTTTAATTTCCGTGATCAGGTCAACGCGATCCGTTGCCTGATCAGCCGCCGTCGAACCCGGCACACCTTCGATCAAGGCATCGCGACTGAATTCTGATGCGATGACCACCAATGTGCGATCAAGCATTCCGCGAAGTTCCAAATCACGAATCAGCCGCGCGATGGGCAAGTCTATTTCGTGGTGCATGCGTTCCATCGTTTCGTGACCGCTGGTGTGAGTATCCCAATGCAGAAATGGAACGTACTCAGTCGTCACTTCCACAAATCGTACACCGGATTCCACAAGGCGTCGGGCCAGCAAACAGCCCTGCCCGAAACGAGTGTCGCCGTATGGTGTTCGACTCACTTCCGGCTCCAGACTGATATCAAATGCCGCGCGATGATCAGAACTCAGTAGGCGATACGCATTGTCGAATGACCGCAACATCGACTCCTGCTGATAATCGCTGATGTAGGCCCGCTGCGGACTTTGCTCAACGAGTCGTCGGAAGAGTTTGTCTCGGCTGGTGAAACGTCCGGGCGTCATCGAACCAGGCGGACGGACAGATTGAGCGGCATCAGACGGAAACGGCAGATTCATGGGACCAAACTCTGTCCCAAAGAATCCTCCTGTCGTGAAGGCTTTCAATTCTTCACTCTCGCCAACGCCCTCCAGCCGTTGCCCGATGTTGATGAATGCAGGGATGACAGGATTGACCGGCCCCAGAACCTTCGCGATCCATGCACCAATATGCGGACACGCCACTGTCTGAGGCGGCACATATCCCGTATGCCAATGATATTGATGCCTTGAATGCAGAATACTGCCGAGATCCGGTTGCACAGCAGAACGAATCAAGGTGGCGCGATCCATAACTTCTGCAATATGCGGAAGCCCGCTGCAGATTTTGAGACCGCTTACGGATGTCTCGATTGACGGAAACGTGCTGAGCATGTCTTTCACGGGTAGACCATGGCGATACGGCTCGTATCGTTTTGGATCAAACGTATCCGGAGCAGCCATGCCGCCACCCATCCAGATCAGAATGCATGCATCAGCAGTCGCGGTGGGGTGAAATGCCGAAAGATGCTGTTCCGCTTTCAGCGCACGCGGTGCTGAAGCTGCCAGTGCTGCTGCGGACGCTGCGGAAAGTTGTCGCAGGAAATCACGGCGGACAATGTGTTTCGGAGCACTCGGGTCAGATTCAAAAGTCATGGTCAACCCTTTTGGTGAATATCAAAGCATGGCAGGTTGTATTTTATGCTGTCAGTAAACAGTTGCAATCGGCGCATCGACAGATTGGCGGTCATTCTTTCAATCCCAGGGACGCAGCGGGGGCATTTATACTTCACGCGGTCAAGAAATAGACTTGTCTGCGTGGTTTTGACATCGATTTACGCTGAGGTGCAAACTGGGGCAACCGTGGCAGAATCTTTTTCGCACGTGCGAAGTGGACTGAAATACGGTAGAATGTGGTTGTTCTGTGAATGCCCATTCATCAGTATCATCAGATGTTGATCCCACCTTTTATCAATCCCGCCAAATTCTGCACAGGAAGTTACGGACATGACCCGACGGTTGTTTCTGTTTGTGCTGCTGTCTCTGTTTGCATGCGTAACGAACGCACGTTTTGTGACAGCAGATGATGACGAATCTTATTTCGAAAACCATGTTCGCCCGGTGTTAGCGGAACATTGCATTGCATGTCACGGCTCAGAAAAGCAATCGGGAGGCTTGCGTCTGGATACAGCGTCCGGGCTTCAACAAGGTGGCGATTCTGGCGCGGTGATTGCGGCTGATGATGCGAATTCGAGTCTGTTGCTTCAGGTGATCGGATATCAAGGCGATATTCAAATGCCGCCGAAGGGCAAACTTCCGGCGGCGGCCGTTGATGCTCTGACACTGTGGGTTCAGGCCGGTGCGAAGTGGCCGAAAGAATCGGCAATGATCAAGTCCACGAGCGAAGATCGTGCGGCGAATCACTGGGCGTTTCAGCCAGTTGTAAAGCCTGAAATTCCGGAAATCGCTGCTTCAACTCACGGAATCCGAAAAGATTTTCTTCAGAATCCAATTGATCATTTCATCGCAGAACGGTTAATCGACGCGGGGTTAAGTCCTTCGCCTGCAGCGGATAGTCGCACATTGGTTCGGCGGTTGTCGTATTCTTTAACCGGATTGCCACCGACAGCGGATAACGTGGCCGAGTTTGCAGTGGCCGCGGCAAGTACAAAGAATGATTCCACTGAAGCCTATGGTCAGCTTGTCGATCGAATGCTGGCGTCGCCCTCACATGGTGAACAATGGGCGCGCCACTGGCTGGACGTGGCTCGATATTCGGACACAAAAGGTTATGTGTACGCTCGGGAAGAACGCTTCTGGGTGCATGCCTGGGCCTATCGTGACTGGGTTGTGAATGCGTACAACGCCGACATGCCATACGACCGATTTCTAATGCTGCAGATTGCGGCAGATCAGGTCTCTGATCGAAGCGAAAATGATCTCGCCGCGATGGGATTTCTGACGTTGGGACGTCGATTCCTTGGCGTGCAACGAGACATCTACGACGATCGAATCGACGTGGTGACACGCGGCACGATGTCGCTCACCGTGGGGTGCGCGCGGTGTCATGATCATAAATACGATCCGATTCCGACAGCGGACTACTATTCGCTCTACGGTGTGTTTGCCAGCAGCCGCGAAATTATTCTGCCGTTACCAACAGCAGCCCCTCCAGACGAGACGTTTCAGAGGGAACTGAACACTCGGCTGGAAAAACTGAATAGCACGCTGCAGCAACATCGTCGCACGACAAGTGAAAGAGTCCGCAACAGAATTGGCGATTATCTGCGGGCTCAGTTTGAACTGGGAAAATATCCGGAAGAAGGTTTCGATCAAATCCTTGCGACGAGTGATCTGCTGCCTTCATTTGTACACCGATGGCGTGATTTTCTGGCGAACGGAAAACGCCGAAATCACCCCGTCTTCACGGAATGGCATGCGTATCTGGAACAGGGCGCACAGGGCTCTGATGCCAATTCTGAGTCAGGAAGATCTGCGTTGCCGCAGAATACAAATCCAATTGTGGCGGCAGCGTTTGCCACACCACCGGATTCGCGGGCTGATATGATTGATCGGTATGCGGCGTTGTTCACACAGATTGAATCGAAATGGATCGCGTTGCAGAAGACGGCAAGTGATGCTGGCACCGCAGCGCCGACGCGTCTGGACGATGCGGCGGAGGAAGAAATACGTCAGGTGATGTATGCCGTCGGTTCTCCGTGTGTCGTGCCGGATGAGCCTGTTGTGCATACGGAATACGACGTCGATTCTGGTGCCTGCAGTGAACTTTGGAAATTACAGGGAGAAGTCGATCGCTATGTCATAAACGCTGCCATTCCGCAGCCCTATGCGGTGGTGCTGGAAGATCGAGAGGTCCCGATGACGCCTCGCATTTTCAAACGTGGCAATTCGGCACAAAAGGGCGACGAAGTGCCAAGGCAGTTTCTGAAACTCCTGAGTGGCCCGGATCGTCAGCCGTTTCAGCACGGCAGCGGCCGTTACGAATTGGCAAAAGCCATCATCAATCCGCAGAATCCGCTCACGGCGCGTGTGATTGTCAATCGAGTCTGGGCGCATCATTTCGGCAGCGGATTGGTTGCAACGCCGGGTGACTTTGGCACTCGAGCGGATTTACCGTCGCATCCAGAGCTACTGGACTGGCTGGCGGATTGGTTTGTCAGTGAAGGCTGGAGTCTGAAGAAACTGCATCGACTCATCGTGATGTCCGGTGCGTATCGACAGACCTCCACAGGCCCTGTGGATGAATCGCAATTTGCCGCTGCAACGAAGTTAGATCCGAGTAACCGCTTGCTGTGGCGAATGAATACACATCGTCTTTCGTTCGAAGAGATGCGAGATTCGATGTTGGCAGTTTCCAGTCGACTGGATCAAACTCTCGGTGGCAGGCCGGCGGATCTATTCAAAGAGCCGTTTCCGCTTCGGCGGACGTTGTACGGATTGATTGATCGGCAATTTCTGCCCGGCACGTTGCGAATGTTCGACTTTGCAAATCCAGATCTACACATTCCACAACGCAGTGATACAACGGTGCCGCAGCAGGCACTGTTTTTGATGAATCACGAATCGAGCCTGCAGCAGGCTCGCGAACTGTCCAAACTGATTGCCGATGGAAACGATCAGCAACCTGATTATGCGTCGATTGTTTCTCGCCTTTATCAGCAGGTACTGCAGCGAAATCCTACACCGCAACAGCTTGAAGACGCGACCGCATTTCTGCAATCTGCGAAGGCTCTGCCAGAAAACTCACCGCTGCCTACGGCAGTTGACTGGTCGTATGGTTTCGGAAAGTACGACGAAGCCACGCAGCGTGTTCCCGGTTTCACTACGTTGCCTCATTTTACTGGAACAGCGTGGCAAGGTGGTGCCGCATGGCCTGATGCGGCAGTGGGTTGGGTCCAGCTCACGGCGACCGGCGGGCATCCCGGCAACGATCGCGACCACGCCAGCGTTCGTCGCTGGACCGCGCCGCGTGCGATGAGTGTTCGGATCGAATCGCAGGTTGTTCACGACGTTGAACCCGGTGATGGCATTCGAACGTTTATCGTTAGTTCAAATCGCGGGCTGCTGCAATCGACAAGCTTGCACAAGAAGACAGTCGATCTGAATGTTGAATCCGTGGAAGTGGCTGCGGGCGAAACAATTGATTTTGTTTGCGATATTGGTGATGTGCTTAACAGCGATCAACATTTTTGGCGAATCAAAATTCATCAGCAAGCCGTGATCGCGGAAACGACGAAATTGGCCACATGGAATTCCGAATCGGATTTTACTCAAAACACAACGCAACATCTAATGCCACTGGAACAGTTGGCTCAAGTGCTGTTGTGTTCGAATGAGTTCTTGTTTGTGGATTAGAAAATGTTGGAGACAGAATATGAACATATTTGCGAATCAATTCACAAACCGTCGCGACATGCTGATGCGTTCCGGTCTGGGTGTCGGTGCCCTTGGTTTAGCCGGGATTCTGGCGGATGAAGGACGACTGCTGGCGGCGGCTACAGAATCGGATGGCAACGCTGCCACCGGGCCGCAGCACATTCGATCACCGCATTTTCGTGGTAAGGCCAAGCGTGTCATTCATTTCTTCCTGAACGGCGGACCATCGCACGTCGATACGTTTGATCCCAAGCCGCAGTTGGCTCGATTCGCCAATCGTACGGTCGCCGAAAATCTGCTGACAGAACGCAAAACCGGGGCGGCATTGCCGTCGCCGTTTCGATTTCGAAAGTATGGTCAATCTGGCATCGAAGTCAGTGAGATCTTTTCGAAAACGGCAGAACACATCGATGACATCGCCGTTATTCGATCGATGTACGCGCAGGTTCCTAATCATGAGCCTTCGCTGATGCTGATGAACTGTGGCGATTCTGTTCAGCCGCGTCCGAGCATGGGTTCATGGGTGATGTATGGGCTCGGAACCGAGAACCGCAACCTGCCAGGCTTTATCGCAATGTGCCCAGGTGGCTTGCCGATCAAGGATTCAGAGAACTGGCAGTCTGGATTTCTGCCTGGTGCCTATCAGGGAACTTATATTGATTCGAATCACCGTGAACTCAGCCGTTTGATTGAAAACATCGAACATCCGCAGATCGCCACAGATTCGCAGCGTCGGCAGTTGAACCTGCTCGCAAAACTTAATGAAGAGCATCGCCACGGGCGACTTGATCCGCGTATGGACGCACGGATCCAATCATTCGAACTGGCCTTCAGGATGCAGCGAGATGCCGCCGAAGCGTTTGATTTGACTCATGAGCCGCAGCATATTCAGCAGATGTACGGTGATGGAGTCCACGGACGCCAGACTCTGATCGCGCGACGATTGCTGGAACGCGGCGTTCGCTATGTGCAACTCTGGCATGGAGCTGGCCAACCCTGGGACAATCACGCTGGGATCGCGGCCGCTCATCGCAATCTTGCTGGCCAGATTGATGGCCCAATTGCTGCCTTGATGACGGACCTAAAGCAACGCGGCATGTTCGAAGATACGCTCATTCTTTGGGGCGGCGAATTCGGCCGCACGCCAACGGTTGAGTTATCCGGAGACGGCAAACCCCAGGACGGCCGCGATCACAATCATTGGGGATTCAGCGTCTGGCTGGCCGGCGGCGGCATTAAAGGCGGAACGGTTTATGGCTCAACGGATGAGATCGGTTTCAAGGCGGCCGAAAATCCTGTGAGCGTTCACGATCTACATGCGACGATGTTACATTGCCTCGGCTTCGATCACGAACAACTCACATTCCGCTACGCAGGCAGAGATTTCCGGCTGACGGATGTGCATGGTAAAGTGATCAACGAAATTCTGGCTTGAGTATTATTTCTCGTTCCAGGGCTCCAGCCCGGGAACGTTATGCACTGGAGGCTCCTGCCTCTACAGACAATTTTGGGAGGCAGGAGCCTCCAGAGCAGTGTGTTCCGAGGCTGGAGCCTCGGAACAAGGACACCACCATGAAACGCGAATTCCAAACCGTTGTACTCCAACTCATCATTCTAATCGCCTGCACTGTATCTCAGGCTGAAGACAAAATCCGATTCGATCGCGACGTACGTCCCATTCTGTCCGACAGATGTTTCTTCTGCCACGGACCTGATAGCGCCAAACGTGAGGCGGATCTGCGACTGGATGTACGCGACGTCGCGGTGGCGGCGAATGCCATCGTGCCGATGAAGCCTGATGAAAGCGAGATACTGCGGCGGATTCTGAGTGATGATCCCGATGAGCAAATGCCACCACCATCGACGAAGCTGGCGAAACTCACACCGGCGGAAATCCAGACGCTGCGAACCTGGATCAAACAAGGTGCCGAATACGAAGCACATTGGGCGTTTCGGTCGCTAAACAAAGAGTCATTGGGAACTCATGCTGCGAGCGACGTCGGAGCCCGCGTGGATGAAGTTGTGGTCGCTGGCCTTGCGGGGCGTGGCTTAGAATTGCAGCCTGAAGCCAATCGAAATAGGCTTATACGGCGACTAAGCTTCGATATCACTGGCCTGCCACCGACGGCGGCAGAGGTCGTTGAATTCGTGAATGATCAGTCAGAAGACGCCGTAGAGAAAGTCGTTGATCGGCTGCTGGCGTCACCTGCGTACGGCGAAAAGATGGCCGTCGATTGGTTGGATACGGCTCGCTACGCCGACAGTTTTGGTTTTCAGGTCGATCGTCCGTGGGATATGTGGCCGTGGCGTGACTGGGTGATCAAAGCGTACAACGACAACATGCCCGTCAACGATTTTATCACTTGGCAATTGGCGGGCGACTTGCTTCCTGATGCGACTGATGAACAGATTCTGGCGACCGCATTTAATCGACTTAACCAACAGGAAGCCGAAGGCGGCAGTGTTGAAGAAGAATATCGCGTCGAATATGTGGCTGATCGAGTCCAAACGTTTTCGACAACATTTTTGGGACTGACATTCGAGTGTGCTCGCTGCCATGATCACAAGTTCGATCCCCTGACGCACAAAGAGTATTATCAATTCTTCGCGATGTTCCAGAACATCGACGAGGCCGGACTCTATTCATACTTTACTCCGTCTCCGCCGACGCCTGCTTTGACGCTGACGGATATTTCGTCGAAGGGTAAACTCAACGAACTGCAGAAAACAGTAGCCGATCTTGAAGCTGCCGAGAAGACGATTCAAGCGGAGCGTGATGCTGCATTTATCGCCTGGCTGAATGCAAGAGATCTCAATACACCGCTAGCGTTGACCTTGCCAGAACTCGGCCGCTTTCAATTCGAATCGCTCGACAATAGCAAGTTGGAAAATTCAATTTCCGCCGAAACACCAGCCGTTCTAAAGGGCGAAAACAAACTTGTTCCGGGGCACTCCGGCAATGCGGTGGAATTCTCAGGCGATGACTCAGTTGATCTGACGTTTGGTAACTTCAAACGTGAGGAAACATTTTCAGTTTCGTTATGGTTGAAGACTCCGGATGTCAAAGAACGGGCCGTCGTGTTTCATCGCTCACGAGCGTGGACAGACGCTGCCAGCCGCGGCTACGAGCTGTTGATTGAGGACGGCCGATTAAAGTGGTCGTTGATTCACTTTTGGCCAGGTAACGCGATTTCAATTGCCGCAAAGTCTCAGATGCCGGTCAACGAATGGGTACACGTTGTGGTGTCGTCAGATGGCAGCAGCCGAGCCGCTGGACTCACGTTGCGCATCAACGGTGCAATCACCGATGTCGACGTCGTGAAAGACAATCTTACTCGTGAAATCACCGGCGGTGGTGGCGACAACATCGCGCTGGGGGAACGATTTCGCGATCGTGGATTCAGGGGCGGGATGATCGATGACTTTCGAGTCTTCTCGCGGCGACTGAGTGATGTTGAAGCCCTGGCGACGTTCGATGAAGCAGTGGCAAACAGTTTTATGACTTTGCCGGCCGATCAAATCAACGCCAATCAGCGGGCCATGCTCTTTGATCACTTCCTGTCGGCCGTTGATGACGTTTGGACAAAGCATCAGACAGTATTGCAAACGGCTCGCGGAGCGTTGGGACAGTTCAAAGATGGGCTGAAAGAAATCATGGTGATGAGAGAACTACCGCAGCCGAAGAAGGCATATGTTCTGTTTCGCGGCGAGTACACTCAGCGACGCGAAGAAGTGTTTCCGGGGACTCCGGAAGTACTTTCACCATTCCCCACCGATGCGCCAAAGAACCGACTTGGTCTGGCAAAATGGCTGATCGATCCGCAGCATCCACTCACGGCTCGCGTGACCGTGAATCGAGTCTGGCAGAGCATCTTCGGGCGAGGACTCGTGAAAACCTCTGAAGATTTCGGCAGCCAGGGAACTCGCCCGCTGTATCCGGACGTCCTGGATTCGCTCGCGTTGCAACTGATTGAGTCGGGCTGGGATATGAAACAACTTGTGCGGTCGATTGTGTTAACAAAGACCTACCGGCAGCGCAGCATTGCTGATGAAAAGACGATGGTCGATGATCCGGCCAATGACTGGCTGGCTCGAGGTCCTGCATTTCGATTGTCGGCCGAGATGATTCGCGACAATGCGTTGGCTGCTGCGGGATTACTGAAGCAAACCATTGGCGGACCACCGGTCAATCCTTACGAAATGACGGAAGCATTTAAGCCAGCA
>Ga0209390_10008216_pt1 | contig 13019 bp, 11 predicted proteins | sample BON01_FD_187212 | JGI IMG/M metagenome (GOLD analysis project Ga0209390, IMG submission 187212) | Freshwater microbial communities from Lake Bonney liftoff mats and glacier meltwater in Antarctica - BON-01 (SPAdes) (version 2) | ecosystem: Environmental > Aquatic > Freshwater > Ice > Glacier... | reverse complement strand
CAGATGTATTAGATATAGTTACTCCGACAGTACCTCCGCTGGCACTGCTATCGAAATAAGTCTTTTCAGCCTTGACCAAACCACTTTGCTCTGCTGTAGCGAGGCCGAATCCTGACACCGAGCCTGCGCGAGATTTTACTACACGCCATTTTGCAACCCCAGAGTTAGCATTCCAATTAGACGTGCCTGCTCGATACTGCGAAAAATAAACGTCAACTTGCGTAGCAGATACTTTTTGTAGAAATCCTGCGCCTGCTGACGTAGTGAACGATTCAACGGACGCTGAACCGGAATTAGCTACAAAGGCACCGTTTGCTTGGTAGAACTGGCCGTTACCATCAGGATCTACTTCAAAAACTAGAGATTCAGATGCTAAAATCGGACTTGAAAATTGAACTCTCTTTGTTATTTGTCCCGCTACTGTTGCCGCAGGAAACGAACCACCAACAGTGCCGGATGCAAAGCTAGCGGAATCAGTTGTTACTGTTGTACTAGAATTATAAACGTACTCCACATCGTTTGAGCCATTATAATAATTACCGCTACCAGCCCATTCGGCTATTGGTATTCTGAACTCACCTCGGATAAACACTTCTCTTGCAACATTTATATCAGCTTGCCGCAGTATAGCCGAAGATCCCGGAACATTGTAAAACTTAAGCGTAGTTGTAGATGCTGCTATTACTGTGTTTGGCTCATAAGCACTTACAGCGTCTAAACCAAAAGTGTCACCTCTACCGACTGTATTTTCTGTGATTGTAGAAGATGCCAGTACGTCTGAATCCATAGTGTAGCCACTAGGTAGCGTCAAAGTTATATTATCCGAGGAACTCCCTGCTGCCACTGAATCACCCTTTAGGACAAATTGACAAACTAAGTAGTTATCATGTCTGTGTGCGGTGAAGCTGTTTGTAAAAGACTTAGAACCATTGTTTGTAAGTGTAGGTGTGAAGCCTGTTACAGGACCAGAAGCAGGACCAGACACAACATTCAAACTAGGGTCTACTTTGAAATCATTAAAAGCAAGAACACCAGCAGTAGCACCATCATTCGTTAGACGTACTTCATAGTATTCTCGGTCGTCTGTATCGAATACAACTCTGAAAGAACCATCGACATTAGGTAAATGTGTTTCATTAGAAGAATCATCAGTATCTAGAGGAACTGTGGCTTCGCCAGCACTGTATGCATCTGACCAGTTAAGGACATCAATCAGACAAGTACCAGCAACATAGCTCGTGGCAGACATCTGAACAGTAATTGCAATTCTACGATTACGAGAAGCAGGTGGAACTTTGAATCTGTAATAAGCTCGGCCTGTTCCTGATGTTAATGTTAATTGAATAGCTGAATCCCGTATATCACCAAGAGGAAGCCCACTAGTTATACGTGCAAGAGCAACACCAGTCCCCGTAGTTAACCAGTCACCTACATCATTAGTTCCAGAATTATCAAGAGCGGTGGCCGCATTGGGGTTAATTCCAAGATCAATTCCGCCTCCTCCGCCTGCACCAGAACCAATTTCTTGTTCTATGCCAGCAGAGTCCAGTTTATATAGCTTGCCGTCACTCTTGGGATAAACTTTGTTGTATCCAGCCGAGGGGTTGGCCGGTGTAGTAATATGCTGTAGTGTCAGTTCGTCGTCAAAGGTTGCATCCGTAAAAGTAGGACCAGTTGACGGAGCTTTTGTATTGATTTGTGTTTGAATAGCACTCGTTACGCCTGAGACATGTCCCAGTTCGGTTGCTGTGGTTGCAGATACGTCTACCTTACCACTAGCGTCAGAAGACAATGCCCTAGATACAGTGAGATCCGCAGAAACAATCGAGGTAGCTGCTCCTGTTACGGTTGGCCCTTTAGTGTCAATTTGGCTCTGTATTCCTGAAGTAACTCCATCAAGACGTTGAAATTCTGCACTGGATACAGATCCGTCTGCAATCTTAGCTGCATCAATAGCTGCTGCTGCTTTGATGTCAGCATTAGTAATATTAGTGATTGTATTATTATCAGAGTCTATAGATTTGTTTGTGACTGTCTGTGTGCCGGTACGGGTAAGAATGTCAGAACCATTGGTATTGCCACCTACGTTCTGAGTACCCGAGGCCAACCCAATCTGAGATCCTAGGGCATCTCCAACTACAGTAACAGCACCAGTAGTTGTAGTTAAATCAGCACCTACGGCGAGATCTCCGGTTAAGTTTATTGTGCGATTGGCTGCGTTTACTTTGAGATTAAGAGTTCGATCTACAGTGTCGTTTTCATTCCACACGATATTCAAGAAGTTAGACGCATCTGTGTCATCAATCCTGAGTTCCCCAGTAGTAACAAGAGTTCCGCTCGTTGGTAGAGTGATATCTGTAGCACCAGTTGTTTGCAAAGTTACAGTATGTGTACTCGATCCAATAACCGTAGCACCAGATGTGGTGAGATCTCCACCAGTAACCGTGTCTCCGCCCAACGTGATTGAACGTGCTGCATCCCCGAGGACAATAGCGAGTGTTCGGTTGGCCGTAAGTGATTCATTGGCAGTTATAATCAGTGCATTTGCAGTGGCTGACTGCAACAGTAATTTAGATTGTCCTATAGTCTGATTTGCCGTATAGGTCTGAGCAATGTTCGTACCAGCTAAGGTAGATGTTGCACTGGGTAAAGTATGTGTGACAGAGCCAGCGTTGGCACCTGTTGATATTTTGACTTGTTCGGTTGCACCAGCTTTGAGGACTATATCATCGCCTGTTGTGCTGATGTCACCGCGTTGATTTTTAGTAGTACTCATGGTTACTCTCCAGAGGTCAACCCGCTATATAATATAACGGGCCAACCTAGTGCGATGTTATGCTGCGATTGTAGATGAAACAAGTAACCACTCAGCACCGTCACAGATAAACTCTGCACGATCTCCTGCGGTATTCATGGTAACAAAATTTGCATCTGCTCCATTGATGTTTGCACCATCTGCGTTTTGTGCTACAGTAAGAATTGTTACTCCTGCTGCTTTTTGAATGAAGGAGATTTTACGTCCTTCGTTATCTGCTGCTACTGGCATGGTAATTGTAACTGCGTCGTTGGCAATAAAGGTCTCAAATCCGTCTTTTGCTAGGATTGCATAATCTGCGCCCGCTGCTGCAATAGACTTGACTCGTAACAATGGATTGCCATTAACAGCTTCAATCACTTTTCTCTCACGGGTGTTCAAGTTCTGAGGATAAAGCCCAATCCCTGACCGTGATAATGAATTTGCTGACATATAAGTACTCCGTTAAAGTTTAGTTAGGTGGCCCGTTATGAGAGACAGGTGGGCCATTCCTGCTATGTGATCGACAGACCACAAAAGGAAAGTTTAAAATTACTCAGTTGCGAAATCTTCAATTACACCAAGTGCTCGTGCGTGCTTAGTAACAACTACACCAGACTGCTCGAAGTAAGTATTAGTTTCACGTTGGTGTTGACCGTTTGCTCCAACAGCTAGTTGGAATGGGTCGTTACCATTAGGCTTAACTTGTTGTGCTTCTTTGCCGATATAGCAAAGTGCATCTTTACCGCTTGGAAGAATCCAAATACGTTGTCCATTGACGAATTCATCAGGACAAAACTCTACACGGTCTTTACCATGTACGTATCCGATACCAGCAACACCATGATCAGTATCGCTCAAGCTCATGAAACGTCTGTCAGCAGCACGTGCTTCAACAAGAGAGTCATAAGTTTCGTCAGCCATAAAGGCTTTGTCATAAGTATAACGTCCTTTACCAGCTTTACGCTTAAGAGCACTCAAGACTTGTTGGAAATGTTTGTTATCAATAACAGCACCATTAAGATCTTTACGTGTACCTTGAGTAGTTCCACTGTGAGTTACACCATTAACAAGACGACCATCATTAGCAGTTAGACTCTCTAGGCCAACCATAACTTCAGTCAACTTAGCATAATCAGTTCCGATTGACGTAAGATCGTTAGGAGTAACGCCGATTCTGTATGCGTGGTCTCCAGATGCAATAGTACCAACAGCAGTTGGAGTCGTGTCGCCGTCAGCAGCAGTTACTCCAGTAAAAGTTACTGTACCAGCAGCTTCGTCTACTGAATCAACTTTAAATACAGTCACGTTTGCGCTGCCTGCATTAGTAGCAGCTCGTGCAGCTCCAGCAGGTGAAGCAAACTTGATAAGGTCAGTTTCTTGGAACCATCTGATATAAGATCTGCCTGCGTTTGCAGAAGTATTTGATACCTTGATAGTCAATTTACCGCCTGAAACAGTAGGAAGTGCAGAAGCAATTCCGACTGATCCAGAACCATCGCCTTGAACTTCGATACACTTAAGACGGGCAAAAGCGATTTGCTTGTTGTCCAACTCAGTAGCCAAAGGCTTAGCGTATTGCATTAACTCAGAACCAGTTTTACCTTCAAGTGAACGTGGAACAGAAACTGTCCATGCCCATTCTTTGTAAAATGCTTCTGGCTCTTGAAGAGCAGATCTTTGAGCTGCTGGGTATGCGCCTGTAGATTGTGCTACAGCTTGAACTGCTCCATAACCAAGACCATCAACAAGTAAGTACTTGATAGATCTGGCCATTGCGTCCATTTCTTTATATTGTTTAAAATGTGCCCACATGTCAGAGTTTTCACTCATTTGACGTGTAAAGCCATTCATTTGGTAGATCTTCAAAAATTGATGAATATCTAACGAGCTTAGTGCTGATGCTATATTTGCTGAAGCCATTATGTAATTTCCCAGTGAGTGTGAGTCCTTAGATTAATCCGCCTCCACGACGAAACTTATCTACGATGTCAGACATTGACATACCTTTTGTAATAGGACTGTTTTGTTGTTTATAATTCTTTGTGCTTGCTACGGCAGCAGATTGCTCAGCTACCTTTGATTGTTCTTCTACTTTCTTATCAGCCATCTCCAAGGATTGACGCTTGGTGTGATTTAAAAGTACTTTTGCGCGTGTTGCATAGGCTCGTCTGATGTCGCGTTGGGTTACATTAGGTTCGTTGTTTAATTCACGTCTCTTCTGTAGCTTGATTACGTCATTTAATGCTGCACTGTGTAGCATGTCATTTAAGCTAGAGGCTTCACTTGGGTCATCTATCCATTGGTTGAGATCATAGCGGTCCTTGGCAGACTCGATGTGTCCTTGATATTCGCTTTCCTGAACATTGTCAGCACGACTTTCAATCTGTTTCTTGAGCTTTTCAATTTCTTCTGATGATCGTCTTTCCCCTAGGGACTTAGACTTTCTTTCTTTTTCTATATCCAACTGAAGACGTTCTTCAGGACTGGCATTCTGGTAAGCAATTCTTGACTCGACTATAGAGTTTATGTACTCCTCTGAACTTTCGCCCAGCAGTTCTGCCATTGCTTCTTCACGATATCCCTCGGAGGCCAGAGCTTGTGCTCGTGTCACTCTTTGAGCTATTTCTGCTTTTTCCGAATAGTCTTCTTGTTCGGATAACTTAGCTTCTAATGCTTTACGCTTAGCTGCTGTATCGGCCATGACTTTTTCAAATCTAATGCCTTTGTTCAACAGTCCCTTGAGATTCTCGTCATTAGGGTCTAGCTTGACTTTCTGTAAGTCCTTAAATCCTTTGACCTTTAACTCTATCTCTGGGCCAACCGAAGCTGGCTCATCACTAGGTTCATCGCTGGCATCAATTGGATCTCCTGTATTGCTCTCATCATCTACACTGGACATCGTCTCAAGGTCCGACTGTGTACTGTTGATTTCTTCTATCTCTTCATGTGATTCATTTGCAACTGGAACTTGTCCCATTGCTTGATCAATCGCTGCTCCAATATCGCCTGTTCCAACATTTGCACTGAGTGTTTCTTCTGCCATCTAATATCTCCTTTTGCTCGTGAGGACCTGAAGTGGTGGACACGGATACATTAATAGTGGTTCTGTACATTATACCATAAGTTTGTATGGATGTCAAGCTTTATTTATATTTATTTTAATTACGGTAAAACATCTCCTATGTCAGGCATTGCTGAAGGGGGAGGAACTCCCATTGGTGGTTGGCCTAGTATAGGTGGTCCGCCTTGAGCTGCTGGCATTTCCCCCGGAGGTGGAGCTGCTGATTCTGCCGCCAGCTTCTCTCTATCGTCTATGTGGTCATAGATGGCTTCCTTGAGTTCCTTGTCCAACCCTAGGAAGTCCCTAGTCATTACAAATTCCATTGCAGCTTCAGCCATTTCCATGTGGAAAGCTTTACGCATATCTGAGGCATCTTCTATCTTAACCTTGCCGGACTTCTCGTAGTGGTTGATCGCCTCTTCAAAGATCTCGATCTGTCTTTTGGCACTGAGTTCCACTGCATCAAACAAGTTGTCAATTTCATTGTATCTCATCATCTTAGCTATCTTCTTTGGAGAGATTCCAGCTTCAACCAATAGTTCTTTGGATTGCATGATCTCTTCTCGTCTTGATTCTGGATTAAGAGAGAAAGACGACCCATAATCAACCTGCAAGCTGAAGCCTGAGCTTATGTCTGCTCCTTCAAGATAACGAACTGTTATGGCATCTTCAGACCCAATAACCTCGAGCTTACGTTTAACCTTCCAGAACTTCTTAACATTCTCCACATAGTTCTTGAATACGAATTCAACCAACCTAGTGTATTTGTTAAACAATCTATGGCGTACCATGTTAGCTGCATTGATGGCAGTCTGGCTGGCAAATCCCGATAACTCACGACTTATCTTACCTTGAAGTAATTCATTCACTCCCATGATTCCGTCAATACTCTCTAGCATCTGTCCCCTGAGATTGTATACATCTGAACTGACAGAAGCAGGCTTCAGTTGGTATGGAGCATGAGCATGAGTACCATCAACATGTATAATATCCACAGGATCATCACTATAGTCCTCGTCGTTTGTATCCGAGTTACCAAATACAACCAATTTGATTGATCCGTGTAGCTCGACATTGTTAAGTACCATGTTATCCAGTGAATCTACAACCTTGGCCAACCCAATAGCGTAATCCACAACAGTCAGTCCGTATATCTCATTAGGATCATCTATGTCAGTAAGCAAGTGATAAGGCAAACAAGCATTCGGATGACCATTAGGTTTCATCTCCCCAAGGATTGTTCCGTCCTCTAGGTGATAGCATTCACGTCCAGCCATACCATTTTCAGGCAGTTTTCTCTCTGTGTATAAATATACAGCAACAGACTCGTCGTCTATATTGTCACCTTCGTTCGGGACATAGCCGGATATTTCCGAAGGGTGTTTGTTCTTATCTGCCATTGCTGCCATGATTGCATCGGCTTGATCTGGCCATATTCCCTTGGATACTCCGTAAGGCATATTGACACGTTCAAATGTAAACTTTACATCTGCCCACACGTTGGGGTCGTTATCAAACCATAGATCCCAAATAAGAACAGGACGAACTTTATAGTCACCTGTCATCTCTATCTCGCCTGAGCCCTCGTCGTACTTTAGAACTTCTCCAGCAAAGTGATCGTGGTAAGACTTGACAATCCCAGATCCGTAAGTTAATGTGCTAAGGGATACAAGATCTACATACTCTTGCATGTCGTATTGTTTACGGCCATAAGTGATCAGATCCCCAACTGCTTCAGTAGTTCTTCGATCCTTGAGTTCATTGCTCGTGGGTGTCGGTATTACAGACACAGGATTGGCAGACATTTGTGAGTGCAGGAAGCGTAAGTTCTGTGCTACCTTGGGTATACTGATGGAGTCAACATTCCCAGAGTCACTCAATAGTTGATGAGTATTCTCAAGTGAGTTGTACGTTATCGTATTATTTCCGCTACCCGAGTTAACTGAGAATAAACGAGTCTCGTTTTCTTTCCAACGGTCTTCAAACTTGGCTTTACGATATGCCTGACATTTGGCCAGTCTCGTCTTCAATAGGTCTTTTGCTTCTTCTTGGTTATATGAAATTACCTTGAGCTTCATCGTCTACGACCTCTTTTATTTGAAATTGCTATCTTTATCAAGTGGTTCCTGAATTGCTCGATATCTTTTTGGATAATCTTAGATTCAGTATGTGTCTTCAATAGTTTGTTTATCAGCAGCATGTTATACAGTACCGATATTACTGTAATAGTTAGAACGTACATCATGCCCGTCTCTGCCTCCCTCGTAAGGATCTTCTGTTGATCTTCTTCATCTTAGTTATATCACGCTTTTGCTGAGAATGCAAGTGTTTTTTCCACTCGTACTTTACCCATTCGTCTGGCTTGGGCTGTATCTTAATAGAGGCAAACTTGGGTTTCATTCTTACAAAGTATCGTAATGTATCAGCAGTATGAAACGAACTGGCATTGATAATCTTTTCTGGGTTAATCTCAGATCTCTCGCAGGCCACTAGTTCATCCACTAGCTCATTAGAGTTACCTGTCATGTACACAATGTTGTCAGCAAGGGCTGAGTTGGTGTCATCAATTGAGTTCTCTTTGTCTGACTTGTCACTCACGGGAATATAGTTGAGACCCATCTTGTTGGCCTCGGCATAGAACCCTGATGGATTACAGTCACATATGCGCTTGATAATATTGAACTTGGAGACCATGTCTTCGATCTCTGGCACAAGTCTCGAGAATGCAGAACCCTTGAGCTTCTTTGCCAATACGTTATACCAGACATCTTTAGACGGTTCACGAGCGAACACTGACACACCGGCCAACCCACTCACGGCAGGATCAACTACCAATATGTGTGGCCATACCATTGGATCATATTCTTCTGGGTTCTTGAAATGTAATTCTGAATCATATGAGAACACAGCAGAATCTGTACTCATCCATTCGCCATACATACGTGCTCTGAATTCTGCTTCTGATGCAGATGTTGCACGGTATTCGGCAATCAGTTCTTCTTTATCTTCTACGTATGGATTATCCAAAGCAGACATGAACCACTTCTTAGCTCGTTTGGATGAGCTGTCAACCATCTTTTTAATCTCAAGATTCTTGATCAAAGGAGTAAATGTACAATACATGAACCCGCCCATTCGTACAATACGCATCCTGAGTTCGTTTAAGATACCCACTTTATTAGGCATCTCATCTAGCCATACTACGTGTGCTACATAGCCCTGTGCTTTTTCTCGTGCTGCCTTAGCATCGTGGTGGGATATAAAGATGATTACGTTGCCATTTTCCAGATTCTCTATACGACTCAGATTGCCATTAGGTCGTATCTCTTTATAAGTTCCCTCTTTGAGAAAGGGTCTGATCTTTTTATTCCAAAGCTCGGACTCCATCTGCTCACCAACTCGGCCAACCATCAAGATTGTTATCGGACCATCTCCCCATTTCTCAGGTCGTTTGATGTATGGATGAGAGTTCTCGAAGAACCAAGACACTATGCGAGCACCTAGCTGGGACTTACCAGACTGGTTAGATCCCAATACGTAATGTACATTATGCTTCGAGTCTTTGATGATCTTCATTTGCGTAAGGGTTGGTCTAGAAGCGAGGTCGTTGGAATCAAACGCAAGGCTCAAGTGCTCCCGCCACTCATTTCTGAGTTCTTGAAGCTCCAGTTTCTTACGATGTTCTGGAGTTAGTTTCAATTCTAGTTATACTCGGACTACAAATACGTTTGTGACATCTCCGGCACCTGTTGCTACTACTTGGATCTGATCATCCAATAGATCAGGAGCGGTTTCTTGAGGACCAATAAACACTAGACGTTTAGAAGCCGTAGTCTTAATATCCCTCCATGCTCCATTTCCTGTTCGTCCTTGGATCTTAAATGCTGTTAAGCCACCTTCGACTACAACCACTAGATACCTTGGATCGTAGACAATTACTTTTTTACTGATTACGTCTCCGATAGCCACTGTTGATCCAACTGGTACGCTTATTTTATCGTCGTTATACCAACCCATATTTATTTCCTCGTTATATTATTAATCTCTAGGGTATCACATTTATTCGTAATTGTCAAGTTTTATTTTACTAGGGCAGACAAACCTTTAGGCCACATCTAAGATCCCAGGGGTGAACCGAAGTTCGATGGGGGGTAGAGTGACCAAAGGTTTTCTTTACTGATCCTAATACTTACTCATAAGAGTATACTCTTAACTTTTAAACAGTTTGTATTAATACATTGTATTAATAAATAAAACAACAAACTTTTTAAAAGGCCAACCGTTACTTGCTGAGATTGAATTCTGATGCTATCTCATTCGTACCCAGCAGGTAACGATACATGTATTATAACACAATAGTTACTGAGAGTCAAGTCTTTTCTGGTACTTTATTCAAATAAGTTATGATCTCTTCCAAGTTATTGAAATTACACAGCTTAGTCATGCCATGCTCCAGTGCGGTTACAATAGCTTCCTCTACTTTACTCTTCATTGTATAGCTGTGTCCTGTGATATACAGAACTGCGTGGATATACTCGTGGACAAATGTATGTATCATCACGGTATCAGTTTGATCCTTACGCAGCTTGATTATCCTATCTAGGCCAACCATCTCTCCGTGGGAATTATCCTCGTCTATCTTGTCTAGAACTTGTATCTCGAAGGGTATTCCCATTATACAGATGTTGTATGTTTTATCTTGAGACTTTTGAGACTTCTTTATTGGGTTGGCCATGGTTATATTATCTCGTCTACCCAATTATTGAGTACTAATGGTTAGTATGGTACATATTGGACTACTTGCCCAACTGAGCCAGTTTAGCTCGGATCTTCTTTGCTTCGTCGCTTACTTCATTTTCAGACATATTATTGAGGGTGTCGTCAATGAATCGTATCTCTTTCTTATTCGGGAACTGTTCTCCCAGCTCCAGTAACATGCGGGCTGCCTTGAGCTTATCCGAGGCATATGTTCCCTCATCATCCAGTATACCATTAATAGTACTGATTGCTTTATTCTGGAGAGACATTATGCTGTCACGGGTATATTCCTCGTCTAAGAACCATCTGGTGAATCTTGGGTCTTGTATCCATTTCATTACCCTTGGGGTTCCTGCCATTTCTGTCATTAGTTCCTCGGACTCAAATACAGACTCGCGATCAATCCTGTGGGACTGTTCCTCGAGTCTGCGATAGAATCGTGCCTTGACACGTTCTTGAAAGTCATTGGGAAGGAACTTCCCTTCACGGGTGATGTCCTTAGCTATGGTCTTCTTAAGATCTGATACTGATGGCTTGCTCATGGTTTGTCCTTGCGTATGTGGTAGTCGTGGTTGTCAAAGTCCAGATCTATCTCTGTCGGTTGAGCGGGGATCTCGTGTACGATTGTAGCCATGTTCACAGGAGTAGTCATACGACACCCCAACCAATTGCGACTCCATCTGACATCGTAGATCATCCCAAAGTTCTCAAGCTGGTACAGGAACTGCTTTAGCTCCTGTGCTGAGATCTTCATGTGGGTTGTCAAAGATGAGTTGGGTATTACCAATAGATCTTGCTTTCGGTCAATCCATTTGTGCTTACCATACAAAAGTATGGCTAATAATCTATATGTCTTAATTCCTGCTTTTGCGTACATGTTCTCTCCTCATGTCTATAAAATCGTATAATTCGTACATACTGGCTCTTTTTAATCCCATTTTACAGAGTTATGTCTGTGTAAGTTGCTGTATTTACTTGCGGTCCTTGGTTTTTCGCTTGTTGTTTGACTTGTGTTTATCTCTGCTCGAGGCATTATCGAGGTCATCGTACGAGTCAACCAGACCTTTGTTACTTCTAGACTTACGAGCACGTATTGTCACTTCGTATTCTTCCTCCAGTTCCTTGAGTTCTTCGTATTCGCGTCTCTCATTCGTTGTCTTAGGGTTTCTGTGGTATCCCATGTGTTCTCCAACTACTCGGTATTTCCGATGAGTTTAAACCGAGCTACTAATGATCTGTTCTTTCATAAACCAAGTGAGTTACTTCCTGTAATACACTCGGGTAGTTCATAGCTGATTCGGTTGGCCAGAGTATTAAGTCTGGGTCGTGGGTTGCGCCCGCCTGAAGTTCCTCTGGGTTAACTACAGTTACTGTACTAAACTAGGCCAACCCAATAACGATAATCATATATGCGTCACTCTTACCGTTGGCAAGAGTTCCTTATATAAGATTATCTATTGTTAAAGCTAATCCAAATGAAAGAACAAGACCAAGAGTAGCTCGGTTTAATTATATATACCCCAATAAAAGTTCATTGGAATAACCGAATTGGTTAACTCGTACACCCAATATATCACAAATCGTCTAAAAAGTCAAGGTTTTTCTTTGTCCAATATTAAAATAGCTGTATGTATATGATATTCCAAGTAAAACATCTATTCACATAACGCATAATGACATGCATGTAATGAATATTTAGGGTCATTTTAGACGATTCAGGTCGTTGCGAGACATGCATCCATCATGCATAAAATGTATAACAAAAAGCAATACGGAAGAGATGGCAAATGGGTGTTCAGGGATCTCTAAAATATGAAAATATCGGTGGTGTCTTATCTCATACCCGCCACCCCCTTTGACCCAGTTGCCTATTCCTTGATCAATCTGTCTACAACCTAGTCACCAAAAGATGGTCAATTGACGATTATTTGGTCATTATTTGAGAATTATGTACTCGGGGGTAGGGGATTAACTGTTGTATACTATAATACCTATAGTCTCTACCCACCTGAGTACTTAAAGATGCAATCCATACGTATTCCACGTCCGTTTACTCTCGTTTATATGTACACGTATTATACAATTGTTCTAGATTGTTCATGGAGGTTGGCCAAGGTTGTACATAGTGTATACGATCTGTGTGTTACATTCATTGACACCAGTATTATGTATGGCTGTTTCTAGCCTGTGTCTAGTCTTAGTCCAGCTTACGATTCGCCTATGATATCAACAGCTTACATATAATTGTCCCTAGAATCGATTCTAAGCCATCTTGTTCCGAGCAATACCCAGACATTCAGAAAATCGGCATTGTGAGTCATATATGGCTCCTCGAGGAATATACACAAATATAGTAACTTTTTGTGAATATCTATATCGTACATATCTATATCGTACATATCT